>UMCP01046695.1_pt1 | contig 11138 bp, 7 predicted proteins | sample 1964261 | NCBI WGS metagenome assembly UMCP01 (sample SAMEA4835971, study PRJEB28245) | human gut metagenome | biome: gut microbiome; material: fecal sample | place: Denmark | collected 2008
TGAGTATTTAGTCATAAAAAAACTGCACCTCCAAAAGTTATTTTGTGTCCAACTTTTGGGGTGCAGTTCAAGTGAGAATATCTTTTTTTTATATAAATTTATGTTGTTTTATATTGATTTATGTTAATTTATGACTTATAATAAGAAAAAGAAATTTGATTTTTGTTTATTGTATATTTAAATGAAATTTTGTGAAAAAAAGAACAATTAAATCATATATTATAAATGGAGGCATTTAAATGATTTGTAGAACAATATTAAATGAAACATCTTATTTTGGTAAAGGAGCAATAAAAGAAATTGCAAATGAAGTAATTAATCGTGGCTTAAAAAAAGTTATGTTAGTTACAGATAAAGATTTACTTAAATTTAAAGTAGCTACAAAAGTATGTGATATTTTAGATGAAGCAAAAATAGATTATGAAATTTACGATAAAATAAAAGCTAATCCTACAATCAAAAATGTTACTGAAGGCGTGGATTTTTGTAAACAATGTGGTGCTGATGTAATTGTTGCTGTAGGTGGCGGTAGTGCTATTGATACAAGTAAAGCAATTGCTATCATTATGAAAAATCCAGAATTTGCTGATGTTAGAAGTCTAGAAGGTGCTTCACCAACTAAACATAAAGCAATGCCAATTATTGCCGTATCCACAACATCTGGTACAGCAGCAGAAGTAACTATCAATTATGTAATTACTGATGAAGAAAAAAATCGTAAATTTGTTTGTGCTGACCCACATGATATTCCAGTAGTGGCAATTATCGATCCAGATATGACTGCATCTATGCCACCAAAACTCTGTGCAGCAACAGGAATGGACGCACTTGTTCATGCTATCGAAGGTTATATCACTAAAGGTGCATGGGAATTAACAGATATGATGCATATAAAAGCTATTGAAATCATAGCTCGTTCTTTAAGAGATTCTGTTAAAGGCGATCCAGAAGGTAGAGCACAAATGGCTTTAGGTCAATATATTGCAGGAATGGGCTTTTCTAATGTTGGCTTAGGTATAGTACATTCTATGGCTCATCCATTGAGTGCAGTATATGACATTCCACATGGTGTTGCTTGTGCTATTTTATTAACACCAGTATTGAAATTTAATGCGCCATCAACAGCAGATAAATATCGTGATATCGCAGTAGCTATGGGCGTAAAAAATACAGAAGATATGAGTATTGAACAGGCTCGTCAGGCTTGTATTGAAGCTGTAGAAAAATTGAGTGTAGATGTGGGAATTCCTCAGGAATTGACTCAATTAGGTGTAAAAGAAGAAGACCTTCAATTTTTATCTGAATCTGCTTTTGTTGATGCTTGTACACCAGGAAATCCAAGAGATGTAAGTGTAGAAGCTATTAAAGAAATTTATAAATCTATCATGTAATAAAATTTAAATTAAAAAAGATAGTTATAGGACTAAATTTTGTCTTATAACTATCTTTTTATTTTATATTTGATTTTAATTTAAGCTAAATGAAAAAGATTTTTTTGAGAGAAAACTACAAGCGTATCTTTTTCTTCTAGAATAGTATCGCCATCAGGTATAATATCTACGCCGTTTCGTTGAATTAAAACAACAAGTGAATCTTTTTTGATATCAATATCGCGAAGTTTTTTGCCAATGAATTCATTATTAGAATCAATATTTATTTCATTTAAAGTGATATTATCATTGCCTTGATAGGTTTTAGCGCAAATGATGAGTGTATCTCCATCGCGCAAGAAGGTATCGCCTTTTGGCGTTATTGTGGCTCCTTTTCTCAAGATAGCAGCAATCAATGTACCTGGGATAGAACCGATATCGCGAATTTGTTTATTAATCCATGGGTGTGAATTATTTAATTCTAAACAAGTGAAATGGATATTGTTTTCGTCAGTGTAATCATTGAAAGTTTTTAATACATTTTCGTGTTCATCAATCATATTTAGATGTTTTGAAGCAGATGGCAATAAAGCACCTTGGAATAATAAAGATAAAAGTACGATACAGAAGACGATGGAAAAAATTGAGTCATCAGCATAATTTGGTGATACGACAGCGACAATCGCAAAAACGATGGAAGCAGCTCCACGAAGGCCAGCCCATGACATGATTAATTGTTGATTTAAAGGAGATTTAAATGGAGACAATAATATTGCCATGGTTATAGGTCTAGCGATGAATGTAAGGAAAATAGCAATAAACAAAGCAGGGACAAAATAATATGGTAATTTTGAAGGAAATACTAATAAACCTAATAAGAAGAAGATGAGCATTTGCATCATGCCATTAAAAGCATCGAAGAAGTTTACGAGATTTTTCTTTTTCGGGATATTTTGATTGCCTAAGATGATACCTGCAATATAAGTGCTTAAATAACCATTACCATCAACTAACGAAGGAAGGGCATAAGCAGCTAAGGCAATAGCAACTAAAAAGATAGAGTCAAAACCATTTTCGCCGAATTGAACATTTTTTAATATCCAAGAAGCGATAAAAGCTAAGACGACACCGATGATAATTCCATAAGCAAATTGAGCAAAAATTAAATAGGAAATATCAAAAAAGTTTAAGCTGCTGCCAATGCTAGTTAATAAAATTATGGTCAGCATATAAGCACAAGGGTCATTACTACCACTTTCAATTTCTAGCATAGGAGCAGTACTGTATTTTAGATTTAATTTTTGTGAACGCAAAATAGAAAAGACAGAAGCGGCGTCAGTAGAACTAAGCACAGCACCGATTAATAATCCTTCAAGTGGTGGTAAACCTAATATTAAATGACAAAAAATACCAGTGAGTGCAGCTGTGATAAATACGCCAAAAGTACTCAGTAAAACAGCTTGTTTAGCTATAGGTCGAGCAGTTTTCCATTTGGTACCAAAGCCACCATAAAACATGATGAAAATGAGAGCGGCAGAACAGATTTTTTCGGCAAGAGAATAATCTTCAAAATGAATTTTAAATAAACCATCAGAACCAAAGAGCATACCAAGACCAATGAAAAACACAAGTGTAGGTACGCCAAAACGAGTAGATAATTTACTTCCAATTACGCAAGCAATTAAGATAATTGCACTGATTAAAAGAAATAAAGTCATAAGTATTAATCTATCCTTTTTATTATATTTATATATGAAAATTATCTCAAATAATCAGGAAGATGTCAAAAAAGGCAATTCATCTTATTGAAAAATAAAATAAATTGCCTTTGTATATAATATTAAGCTTGTTCAGGAACTAAACCATTTTGATAAGCGAGCATTAAATGGTAGATATCATTTATTTGACATTGGATTTCTTCACCTAAATCAGTATCGGCAGTTGAAGAATGATAATTTTGTAATTCTAAAGTACAAGAAACGGACTCAATGTCTTGGTTGGCTTTTAAAGACTCTTTGATATTAGCACATGATTGATGTTCTAAAAGACGTAAACCACGTGAATTAGAAATTAGCGTATAACCAGCAATTCCTGTTTTTTTATGATAAGCTTTACAAAAACCACCATCAATGATGATTAATTTTCCATTTGCTTTTACAGGACTTTCTCCTTCTTTTACTTTTACAGGAACATGACCATTGATTATATGTCCACGTTTTGTTTTTAAGGAAAATTCTTCGAGTATCATATCGCAGATTTTTTCATCATTGCAATATTTATAATACGCATCAGAAGGTTCAATCCATGTATCCGTATTTTCAATAAACATACGTTCAAATGTTTTAAATTCTCTACCGGAAAATGGTGAATATCTGCCACACCAGAAATAATACATTAAGTCGATATTTTTTTGTTCATATAGACCAAGATATGCTTGGCGAATAGTTTTATCAACAAAATCTAAATAATTTTTTCCAGAATAATATTTGTTATTTAGATGAATACGCATGAAGCTACCATCATCATTTAGTGGTATACAACCATGATAGAGTAAATTGTTATTATATGCTTTATAGACGCTACCTTTTTGGTAAAGAAAATCAATATGTTTGCGCAAGCGTACACTATCTAAAAATGCTGATTTTATATCAGATAAGACTTCAGCTTCTTCTAAAGATAATTCATAAGGATTTTGAGGATTTATTGTAGGGAAGGACGGACTTTTTATTGGATAAGATATATTATTTATTTTTATATGTTTAGAGGTGTAATCTATTTTATCTAATAAAAGACGACTATCCATTTGAAAATCTGGATTGCGTTTGATGAGTTGTCCTTCTAATTTAAATAAAATTATAGAGATAGTGCGTTGCATAGCGATTAATAGTGTTTTATTAGGATAGAGTTTGCTAGCTAATGAAGATAGAGAGCGAAGGCTGATAGCATATCCTTTTTCTAAAACAGCAGTATTATTATAAGATAAACAGTTTCGTACTACTGTCGCTATACAAGCTTCATTACCACACATTGCACCCATCCATAAGATATCATGATTGCCCCATTGAATATCTACAGAATGATGTTGACGTAGCATATCTATGATAGAGTCAGGTCGTTGCCCTCGGTCATAAATATCGCCGACGATATGCAAATGAGCAACAGCTAGTTTTTTGATGAATTTTGTAAAGGCAATGATAAAATCTGTACCACTATTAATATTGATTAAAGTATTTAAGATAGTATTGAAATATACTTCTTGGAAAGTATCATCATTTGGTCTAGCTGTGAGCAATTCAAGAATGATGGTTTCATATCCTTTAGGCAGTAAATTTTTTAATTCTGATTGAGGATATTTATAAGACATCAATCTTGATAGACGCAATAAATAGATGAGATTTTGAGAATACCATTGAGTAGTGATTAATTTTTGTTTTTTTAAATTGAGTATTTTTTCTTTAGGATAATAAATTAAAGTACAAAATTCAGCTTTTTGTGAGGTGGACATTTCTTCAGAAAATAAATAATCTACTTTTTCTTTGATAACACCAGAGCAATTATTGAGAATATGGAAAAAAGATTCATATTCACCATGTAAATCACTCATAAAATGTTCTGTTGGTCGAGCCAAGTTTAAAATAGCTTTTAAGCGAATTAGCTCAGTTACAACAGATTGACGATTAGGGTATTTTTCTGACAATAAATAAAGATATTTGTATTTTTGTTTATTCTTATCCACAACAATACTCCTTTTTATAAGATGTGATATTAGTATTATATAATATTTTCATTTTTATGAAAATAAAGTTTTTTTAGTATACGTTTACTAAAATAGAGAAATAACAATTGCGGAATAATTGATAAAATCTTATAATAGAATAGTTAATATTTAAATGAATTTGAATGATGTGAGGGATAATAATTGGGAAATGGAGATAAAAAAAATAAAAGCAGTTATGTAAAATATATCTTGATATTAGTAGTTGTTTTTATTTTATCTGGTATGGTAGGAGCTTTTTTTGCTAATGCGTTAGTTGATAATAAACCAGATTATAATGAAGATGATAAAAAAGGTATGTTAGTTGCAAAAGATAAGGCTACTGTAATGATTATGGGGGTAGATGAGCGCGCTGATGATGTGGGGAGAAGCGATACATTAATGATAGCGACATTAGACCCAGATAAAAATCAAGCAGCATTATTATCTGTGCCTCGTGATACACGTGTAAAAATAAAAGGTCATGGCTTTGATAAGATTAATGCAGCTTATGCCTATGGTGGTAGAAAATTAACTCAAGAAACCATTGAAAGTTTATTAAATACACATATTGATCATTATATAAAAATTAATGTACATGGTTTTACTAAAATTATTGATGCTCTAGGCGGTATTGATATTGATGTAGAAAAACGCATGTATTATGAAGACCCATGGGATGATGATGGCGGTTTATATATTGACCTCCAGCCAGGTATGCAACATATGGACGGCAAGACTGCGATAACATATGTACGCTATCGTGATGAAGAAGGCGATATTGGTCGTATCAAACGTCAACAGAATTTCATGAAAGCAGTAATGGACAAATTAGTATCTCCAACAATTATTCCTAAATTGCCAGCTATTGTATCTGCTGTTTCTGATTCAGTGGAAACTGATATGTCAGTTAGTGAAATATTATCTTTCTTGGGAACACTTCAAGACGCAAAAGATAATGGATTAAAATCAGAAATGTTACCAGGTAAACCAGTATATATAGAAGGTATTAGTTATTGGGTACCAGATATTAGTAAGACAAGACAGATTTTAGCAAATACATTAGGCATAAAAATCAATCAATCAATTACAACATCTATTCATGAAGATAATATAGAATATGAAGAATCTATTCCTGATAATGCTGTAGAAGTAACAGAAAAAGAACGCATAAAAAGAGAAATTGCTCAGGAACGTGAAGAAAGATTGCAACGACTTCGTGAAGAGCAAGAAAAATCTACAAAACGATTTAAATCTGAAGTAGATGAAGAACGACCACGAACAAATAGTAATCGAGAAAAAGTAGAAACTAGAGAAGAAACTCCAGTGGAAGACAATACAACAAAACAAAAAGAACCTGTGCCACAAACACCAACAAGAGATGTCCCAGCTATAGATATGAATACTACAGGTAAATCATAAATAAAAAATACCGCAAATAGGATAAAAACTATTTGCGGTATTTTTAGTTAACGAAATAATAAATTTAAGATTAATGTTAAGATAATACTAATTAAAATAGAACTACCTAAAGGAAAATAAACGCCCCAATTATTACCTTCCCATTTAAAATCAAATGGTAATTTACCTAGAGGTAATAATTTTCCACCAAAATAGATTAATAGACCGATAATAACAAGAGCAATTCCTATATAGATGAGTATTTTTCCCATATCATACATAGCAAAATCCTTTTGTCTTATAAATTATTTATCGTCTTCTTTGATTTCAAAAGCAGCAAGAGCAGCTACTTTATCATTATTATCCATATTCATCATTTTTACGCCTTGAGTATTTCTGCCAATTACAGAAACTTCTTCAATATTTGAGCGAATGACGATACCTTCAGTAGAAATGAGCATGAATTCTTGTTGGCTATCTACAACTTTAATGCCGATTACAAAACCAGTTTTTTCAGTGACTTTGATATTGATAAGACCAATTCCACCGCGAGTTTGTGTGCGATATTCAGAAGTTGCAGTGCGTTTGCCAAAACCATGTTCAGTAACAGTTAAGACTTCGCAATCATCACGTATATTATCCATGCCAATTACTGTATCTTCACCTTTTAATTTTATGCCAATGACACCGCGGGCAGTTCTACCCATAGGACGAACATCTTGTTCATTGAAGCAAATAGACATACCATCACGAGTACCGATGATGATTTGGCGATTACCATCAGTGAGTTTTACACCGATTAATTCATCATTTTCTTTTAAAGAAAGTGCGATAAGACCTGTCTTTTTGCGATTAGTATCAAATTCGCTAAGACCTGTCTTTTTAACGATACCATGACGAGTAGCCATAAATAAATATCTATCTTTAGAGAATTCTTTAATAGGAATGATAGCTGTGATAGTTTCTTCTTTTGCTAATGGTAAAAGATTTACAATGGCTGTGCCTTTTGCAGTTCTACCGGATTCAGGAATTTCATATCCTTTTAATTGATATACAAGTCCTTTATTAGTAAAGAATAAGATTGTATTGTGTGTAGATGTGATAATCATATTTTCAACATAATCTTCTTCTTTTGTACCCATGCCAGTAACGCCACGACCACCGCGTTTTTGATTGCGGTACGTAGTTACAGGGATACGTTTGATATAGTTATTATGTGTTAAAGTGATTACTACATCTTCTTCAGCAATTAAGTCTGCGATATCTACATCAGAATTATCATCTGTGATTTGAGTGCGACGAGCATCGCCGAATTTAGCTTTAACAGCAGAAAGTTCTTCTTTAATGATATCTAAGATTTTTTGTTCATCTGCTAAGATATTTTGTAAATCAGAGATATAATCTAAGATTTCAAGATATTCATTTTCGATTTTTTCGCGTTCAAGACCAGTTAAACGTTGTAATCTTAAATCCAAAATAGCTTGAGCTTGTTTTTCAGTAAGCGTATAGTCGCTCATTAAGACTTCTTTAGCGCTATCGCCATTTTTAGAATCACGAATAGTTTTAATGATTGGGTCTAAATGGTCAAGTGCAATAGTTAAGCCTTCTAAGATATGAGCACGAGCTTGAGCTTTTGTAAGTTCATACTGTGTACGACGGCGAATAACATCTTCTTGATGTTTGATATAGTAATGTAAAACTTGTTTTAAGTTGAGAATACGAGGTCTGCCATCAACTAAAGCAAGCATAATTACACCGAAAGTTTCTTGTAATTGAGTATGTTGATATAATTGATTTAAAATAACTTCTGGATTTGCATCACGGCGTAAATCAATTACAATACTCATACCATTGCGGTCTGATTCGTCATTTAAATCGGTAATACCATCAATTGTTTTATCACGAACAAGTTCAGCAATGCGTTCTACAAGACGAGCTTTATTTACTTGATATGGTAATTCAGTTACAGTGATACGTGGTTTACCATTTGGCAAAGTAGTAATTTCTGTGCAAGCACGCATTTTTACTGCACCACGACCTGTTTTATAAGCAGAAATAATGCCATCACGACCCATAATCATTGCTCCAGTTGGGAAATCTGGACCTTTGATAGTTTGCATTAATTCTTCAACAGTAATTTCAGGGTTATCAATCATCTGTAAAACGCCATCAATTACTTCGTTTAAATTATGTGGTGGTATATTAGTTGCCATACCAACGGCAATACCAGAAGAACCATTTACTAAAAGATTTGGTATTTTAGATGGTAATACAGATGGTTCTTGTAGGGATTCATCATAGTTTGGTGTGAAATCCACTGTTTTTTTATCGATATCTTGGAGCATTAATTCTGCAATTTTTGACATGCGAACTTCTGTATAACGCATAGCAGCAGCAGAGTCGCCATCAATAGAACCAAAGTTTCCATGACCATCAGCTAATACATAACGGCAAGAGAAATCTTGAGCCATACGAACAATAGCATCATAAACGGAAATATCACCATGTGGATGATATTTACCTAGTACTTCCCCGACGATACGAGCAGATTTTTTATATGGTTTATTAGAGCCCATACCAGCTTCTTGCATAGCATACAAAATACGGCGATGAACTGGTTTTAAACCATCACGTACATCAGGTAATGCACGCATAACAATTACACTCATAGCATAATCAATATATGAGTTTTTCATTTCATCTTCAAGATTTACAGGGAGAATTTTTCCTGTATTTATAGTTTCTGTCACATTCTCACCTCAATTTTAATCTACGGTCAAAATATGACCGAAATAACAAATTACGACAATCATCTTAACTAATATATTTTATCATTTTTAGCGAAAAAAGTCTATGATATAAGGCTTTAGGGCTATATTAGATAAAAAAATCAGTTGTTAAATAATGAATGTTAGATAACAACTGATAAAAATTTTTATAAATTTTTTAATGCTTCTTTATAACGAGAAGAAACTCTACGGGAGTCTCTTATTTTTTGACAAGTCATTTTAAAAACATCTTTAGATAATGACTGTGTTTGCAAAAAAATTAAGCCTTTGTCTGGATAAAAAGCAAAATATTTACTAAAAGCCCATGCTTTTGCCATATTTACACTATAGGAAATATCTTTTGTATTATAGACTAATTGAAGTGTATTGTCAGCAAAATCTTCTGTTAAGTAATAGTCTAATAACATCACGATGGCAAAACGCAATTCATATTCATTAGGGCTGTTTAAATAATTTTTTATAAAAGATAGATATAAATCTTTATCTTTAGTTTTTAATTGGAAACTAGCGCAAAAACTATCGCAAATAGACCAATTATTTATCTTAGGTAAGAAATTTTGAATTAATTTTTGTTTTGCATTTACGTCAATAGGAGCATAAGCAATGACAAAGCCTTCAAGCATGATTTGCTCAAAATATTCATTTGTATTTTGATTTAAAAATTCTTGCCAATTATTTTTTATTAAGTCTTTAGCAATTTTTCGCAATTGTGGTAAACGTATACCGATAATTTTTATATTTTCTCTATCAATATTTTTAGGCAATAAATTTTGTATAAATTGAGCATAGTTTTTATCTTGATAGGAGAATAATATTTGTAAAATATCGTTATTTTCCTGCATAAAAAACTAACCTTTAATTACATGAGTATATAAAAATCCTTCACGCATACCAGCATCTTTATAAGTTATTGCTGTAGCATGGATTAATTTAGCGATTTCATTAGCTATGACCATGCCAGGAATGATAGTATGCAAACGGTCAGGTACGGCTTTTAATAAAGTTGTGATATCTTTATCTGTTAATTTATGCCCACGTGTGAAATGAGAAATCATTTCAGGAATTTTGTCAGCAGGTATAGTTTCATTTATATCATCTTGAGCGTACATTTCGTTATATAAAGCTCTAGCTCCTTTACATGTACCGCCAATGCCACAGATTTCAGCATGGGAAATATCTTTAAATTCAGGTGCTGTATCGATAATAGCATGAACTTCTTTTATCATTTGTGCAATTTCGTCTTCGCTAGGTAAAAAGTTAGTAGCATATTTTGTATGGAGAGCTAAAGAGCCGATAGGCAAGCTAGTTTTTTGCATGATTTTGTTATCAGCAAAACGAATGAGTTCTGTACTAGCACCGCCGATATCAATGATAAAACCATCATGATAATCAAGTTCATGTGTAGCAGCGATAAAATCATAAGTTGCTTCTTCATCACCAGAGATGATATGCAAATCAATACCAGTGCGAGTAATGATTTCAGCGACAGCTTCTTTACTATTTTGAGCATTGCGAAGTGCAGCTGTAGTGAAAGCACTTACATTTTCGATATTAAAAGAAGTCAAGAAAGATTTAAAACTATTTAAAATCTCGCAAGCTTTATCAATACCAGCTTGTTCCATGACATTATCCTTAACATAACTTGCTAAACCTACAGTATATTTGCGTTTATGAATAAGATTTAACTTATTATCCAAGATTTCATAAATAGCCATACGAATAGTAGTAGAACCAATGTCAATAACTGCATATAACATAAAAATATACCCTCCCAATTATAATATGTTCATTTCTTTGGTGACAAAGAAACGAACCAAAGAAATC
>UMCP01106775.1_pt1 | contig 11135 bp, 8 predicted proteins | sample 1964261 | NCBI WGS metagenome assembly UMCP01 (sample SAMEA4835971, study PRJEB28245) | human gut metagenome | biome: gut microbiome; material: fecal sample | place: Denmark | collected 2008
TGATAAGTTGGAGATGCTGAATCGGGATATTCTCAGCCAGGAATAGTCTGACAGAAGGCTCAGTGTTTCTAAACAAGCCTAAACGAAACGGCCTTCGCTTTTTGGGCGAAGGCCGAAACTTCACGAGTGAGTAACTACTGACTTACTCTTGATTTTGAGCTTGAAGGTTGTTGGGGATCTGACCCTTGTCATTGCTGAAGACTCGGTAGGCTTCAATGAACAGGGCGGCAGACAGAACAGCCAGACCGGCAGAGATGCCGACGATCAGCCAGTTCTTGCCAAGGTTGGCATAAATGAGCTGACCAAGAGAGCAGAAAGTAACGGCAAACATGAAGTACATCGGAATCGTGACCATGAATGTCTTTCTGTTTTCTTTTCTGAGCCAAGCAGCGATAGCGAGCAGAGACAGAGCGGCAAGCATCTGGTTGGCGGTACCGAAAATCGGCCAAATCGTGAGGTAAGAACCGATAGACATGTACCAGGCCAGAGCGATCGTGATCGCAGTTGCGACGTAACGGTTGCCGAGGAAAGCAGCAATAGGCTGTTCCTTGCCGCCATTGCGGCTTTCGACAGGACGTGTAACCAGCTCTTGGAAGATGAATCGTCCGAGGCGGGTTGCGGTGTCCAGCGTAGTAAGTGCAAAGGCGGAAATCGTCAAAGCAACGAACTCTTTAGACAGGTTGAAATCAAGACCCAGCGCGGTCATGAAGGTTGCGGTGCCTTGAGAGAAGGCATTGACCGGGCCGCCGGCTTTCAGGAGAGCAGGCAGTTTGTCAGCGGCAACGTAAGCAACGGAAATGATGGCGCAGATTGCCAGGAGGCCTTCAATTAGCATGGAGCCGTACCCGATGAGCTTGGCGTTCTTTTCGTTGTCGAGCTGCTTGGAGCTGGTGCCGGAGCTGACTAAAGAATGGAAACCGGAAATGGCACCGCAGGCGACGGTAACGAATAGAACCGGGAAGAGCCACTGGCCCCCTCCGAGATCAAAGCCTACGAACGGAGAAATCTCCATGGTTGGCTGATAGAAGCAAATGCCGAGGAAGGCGGCAATGATCATCAGATAGAGCAGGAAGGAGTTCAGGTAGTCGCGAGGCTGCAAGAGAATCCAAACCGGTGCGATGGAAGCAACAAAGATGTAGCCCATCATAATCAGGAGCCACATATCCTTAGAGAGGACGATCGGGAAAATATGGCCGATGTAGAAAGCGGCAGCCATACCGATGAGGCCCAGAACCGTACCGAGGAAAAGAGACATGCCGGTACGATAGACGAGCAGGCCGAAAGCGACAGCGAGCAGAATGAAGAGCAGGGAGGATGTGCCGGCGCCGGGGTTGGCTACGAAAGTAGCAGCAACGATGTTGGCGAAGGCGGCAATCACAACCAGCAAGGTAATCCAAGCAAAGATGGCGAAGAGAATCTTGGCTTTTTCTCCGATGTTGGCTTCGATAATTTGGCCGATACTCTTGCCTTTATGGCGCAAAGAAGCCACCAAAGAACCGTAGTCATGTACGCCGCCGAAGAAGACGCTGCCGACAATAATCCACAGTGTGACGGGAACCCAACCGAAGACAGCAGCCGTAATCGGACCGACAATCGGGCCGGCGCCTGCAATTGAAGAGAAGTGGTGTCCGAGGAGAACAGCCGGTTTTGTCGGAAGGTAGTCAATGCCGTCCTTCTGAGTTTCTGCCGGTGTTTTGCGCGTTGGGTCGATGCCCCATTGCTTGGCAAGCCAGGAGCCATAAACGACATAGGCGATCAGAAAGATGACCGCTGAGCCGATAAGTAAGGTAAAACCGTTCATTTCCATTCCTAGGTGTTTGAGATAAATTAAATAAAGCTTTTAGTCAGACTTCTTTGGGAATCCGAAGTTTCTAACAGTCCTTTTGCCGAACGAATTGGAATAAACCTTTTCGTTTTTAAGATCGACCAAAATGAAGGCTAGATCGGCCCAACCGCGAAGAGAGAACCAAAAGTCTTTATGAAACTTTTTGGCAGACGCCGTCTCAACAATCTTCGGGTCAATTTCCTCCTCGGAAATCAACGCCGCAGTGAAAATTGAGGACATATGCTTTTCGTCCGTCGGTAGTTCCGAAATCAGTCTTTTGAACTGTTCGAAAACGGCTTCGATGTCTGTTTTCTTGATTTTGTCAGTACAGCCATAAAGCCCGACATACTCGTCATTGTTCACTGTGTATAACGAGATGCTTTTAGAGAGGAAGTACTTTTCCGAAGTTCGATTGTGTACTGCCCAAAGCGCCGGCTGAGGATTGAGTCCTTGAGGCGTTTCTTTGAAATCGAAAGCTGCGGTGAGTCGATTCCTCATCAAAGTTAAATATTCAGATGTATTCATTGGTTATCCGTAAAAATGCCTGCGGTTCGCCGAGAACACGCGCTGAACATGAACTTATTTTAGAGAGAAAAAACAGCTGATTTTCGGAGAAGAGACAGAAAAAACCCGATATTTAGAGGTAGGACTAATAGGTAAAGAGAGGAAATTACCCGTCACCGGAAAGGAAGAAATACGGCAGCTGCCATGCTCAATCTTGGATTTTTGCCTGAAACTCTTACCTCCAACGGGTTATAAAAGAGGTACCAATTTCTTTGCCACCTTTTAACGGACTGATTATGAAACGTTTGGTTTTGATTGCCTCTCTACTTGGGTTTGCCGTATGTATGAATCCGGCTATTGCAAAAGACACTTCCGAGCATCTCACCGCTCAGCAAAATAAGATGTCTTACTGCAGCAAGGAAGCCGCAGCTAAAGATCTTCACGGCGATAAGCGTAAAGAATTCATGAAGGAATGCTTGTCTAAGAAAGTTGATGACGGGAAAAAGAAACTGACCAAACAGCAGGAAAAAATGGTCAAGTGCAGCAAGGAGGCTAAAGAAAAAGCGCTTAAAGGCGAGCTTCGCAAGAAATTTATGTCTGATTGCCTGAAGAATTAATCGCAGAGGTACCGATAATTCGGCCGCGCTGGGATTGCTATTTTGATTACGAAGGTGCGGCGCCCCAATCAATTTGGGCAAAGAAAAAGCGCATCTTTGACGATGCGCTTTTCAGAATTCTGGCTCCCCGAGTTGGACTTGAACCAACGACCTGCGGATTAACAGTCCGTCGCTCTACCGACTGAGCTATCGGGGAATCGTGAAATTGTCGTTTTCTCTGAGGAAAACAAAACCGCTTTCGCGGCTCTAATTTTTGATTGGCTCCCCGAGTTGGACTTGAACCAACGACCTGCGGATTAACAGTCCGTCGCTCTACCGACTGAGCTATCGGGGAATCAACAAGACGAGACTATATACAAGTTTTTGAACTCGTGCAAATCAAAAACTAAATTTTTTTTCATTCTTTTTCGTTTTTATATTGCCTCTTATTTGAACTCTTTGATTCAAAAGGAAATTTAAAAATGTAAAAAGGCTCCGATTTTTTCGGAGCCTTCCGTAAAAACGCGTAGTTTCGAGCTTAGAGCACTTCTTTAATAGCTTCTGCCGTGTATTTCACGTTGTCTTTGTTCAAAGAGGCAACGCACATACGGCCGCTCTTAACGATGTAGACACCGAATTCGTCTTTCAGACGCTGAACTTGTTCGGGGTTCAGACCGGAGAAGGAGAACATGCCCTTCTGCTGGGTGACGAAGTCAAAGTCTTTCTTGGCGCCGAGTGCTTTGAGTTCAGCGGCCAGATCCTTGCGCATTTCCTTGATGCGTTCACGCATTTCGCTCAAGTCTTCATGCCACTGAGCCATCAGTTTCGGGTCGTTGAGAACTTGGGCAACAATCTTTGCGCCGTGAGCGGGAGGATTGGAGTAGTTGGCGCGAATCAAAGCCTTCAGTTTGCTCATGACGCGGGATGCTTCTTCCTGGTCTTTGCAGACGACGGTCAGAGCACCGATACGTTCGCCGTAAAGCGAGAAGGACTTGGAGAAAGAGCTGGAAACGAAGAAGGGGATTCCGGCGTCGGCAAATTGACGGATGGAACCGGCGTCTTCTTCAAGACCGTCACCGAAGCCCTGGTAAGCGATATCGAGGAACGGAATCAGCTTGTTCTTGACGCACACGTCAACAACCTGGGCCCATTGTTCTTGAGTCAGGTCATAGCCTGTGGGGTTGTGGCAGCAGGCGTGCAGGATCACAACGGTATTTTCTTTCAAACCGTTGAGGCTCTCAAGCATGGCAGGGAAGTCGACACCGTTGTTTTCTTTGTCATAGTACGGATACTTGCCGACCTTGAAACCGGCCTGTTCAAAAATCGCAACGTGGTTCTGCCAAGTCGGTGTGCTGACCACAGCTTCCGGATCTTTGAGAATGGCTGCAAGGAAGTCTGCGCCGACTTTAAGAGCACCGGTTCCGCCGAGAGATTGAACGGTAACGGCACGTTTTTCTTTGATGATCGGAGAATCAGCACCGAAAATCAGTTTCTGAACCCCGGAAGTGAAGGCAGGAATACCGGAAATCGGCAGATAGGTGTGCGGTTCGCCGGCTTCAAGAATTCTCTTTTCGGCTTCGGCAACGACGCGCAGCAGAGGTACTTTGCCGTCTTCAGTGCTGTAGACGCCGATACTCAGATTAACTTTTTTGTCGCGGGGGTCGGACTTGAAAGCTTCGTTGAGGCCGAGAATAGGATCGTCGGGAGCTTGTCCGACAACATCAAAAATGGATTTGGACATGAGATTCTCTAGAGGTGTTAAAAAATGTCAATTACTTAGCCTAATTCAAAATTGGCGGCAAAATCGTTTTTCCAACGAAAATATTTGGCATCTCGGAAGCTGAAATGAAAAAGGACTGCCGCACGGACAGTCCTCTAAAAATTCAAAGAGCTAAGACTAAGTTTTATCGCTGACAAAGCGCGGAGCCAGCAGCCCCCACAGTGTCCAACCGAAGAACGTGGCAAGCGAACCGTAGAAGACTTCCGTAATGCCGGTGGAAAACAGTGCGTAGAAGCTGTAAAGCGCACCGATTAAGGCGACAAACGTATAAAGCTTTGCTTTAGAAGGCTCAACACCGGCAGCCTTCATAATGACGCTGACTGCTGCCATTGAAAGCAAATACGGCATGATGTTGGTGACGACGGCCAAGTCGACCAAGCGGTTGAACTGATTAAAGAGCTCCGGACTAATCGTCATGAAGCAGAAGCACGTCTGGATGGCGACAATGATGACCATGCCGAGAACCGGCGCGCCCCACCGATTAACTTTCGCAAAACACTTCGGGAAGAAACCTTCCACAGCGGATTGCTGGAACACTTTGGCGATCGTGAATTGCCAGCCCAGCGTGGAACCCGCGCAAGAAAGAATCAAAAGGAATGTCACGAACTTGCCGATCGTAGAGTTGAACATCAAGCTGAAAGTCAGTCCAAACGGCGCATTGGATTTCACCAGCTCGGTATTCGGGACGATGCCCGCGATGATGTTGGTGGATGCAATATAAATAATGGCCACGCCGATTGTGGCTCCCATCACGGCAATCGGTACGTTCTTCTGAGGATTCTCAACGGCGTCGCTGTTGGCGCAGGCACTCTCCAGCCCGAGGAAAGCCCAAAGCGTCATGGAAATAGAAGATCCGACAGCAGAGAAGAATGGATGATGGTGCGGATTCCAGGAGTCAACGTACATGGTCGGGTTGAACCAGAACCATCCGATGACACTCAGAAGAAGAACAGGAAGGACGACGCACCAAACAGCCAAAGAACTGAACTTGCCGGTAATGGACGCACCCATGAAGTTGGCGGACGTGCAGATCCAGAGGACGACAATCGTGGAAAGACAAACATTAACAGGGGACAGGCTGATGCCCAGCAGTTCGGATCCGTAGCCGACACAAGTCAGAGCAATGGCGATATTGGCAAAGAGCAGAGAAATGCCGTAGGTGTAGTTGGCCAGAAAATTTCCGGCTTTGCCGAAGGCATACTCGGCGTAGCCGCCCATGCCCGGTCGTTTGCTGAACATTCCGCATTTGGCGAAAGCATAGGCAAGACACAAGGAGCCGAAGGCGGTGATCACCCACGAGAGAATCGAGATGGTCCCGATTTCGGCTAACTTTGTCGGCAGCATTACGATGCCGGAGCCCATCATATTAATAGCGGTCAGAAGCGTCAGTTGGGTAACCGACATCTTCTTCGGATTTTGTTCAGACATAAATATCCTCTGAATCGACAAAGACCGGAGCTAAAGCCCCGGTCCCATCGTACTACTGACCTTTTGCTTTCAGGCGTTCGACAATGTCTTCTTTGAGCACGTAGCAGTAAACCTGTTTGCCGCCTCTGCCGTTGTCTTCGACGTAAACACCCTGCAGTTCGGGTGCAAAGCCCGGCATTCTGCCCATAGCTTCCTGCCAAGCCAAGAAGTATTTAAGAACCGGACCGCCCCAGACCTCTCCGGGGAAGCAGCATAAAACGCCGGGAGGATAGGGAAGTGCGCCTTCTGCGGCAACACGTCCTTCCGCATCTTCCATACGTACGAGTTCGGCTTGACCGCGCAGGAAGGCGAAATGAGCGTCCTGAGGATTGATCACGCTCTTGGGCATGTATTCGCTGCGGAACATCTGTTTCTGAATTTTTTTAATGTTCCTTTCTTTATAGAAGTCATGCATCTCTTGGCAGAGCTGGCGAATCGAATAGTCGTGGTAACGGTACTCATAATGCTTATAGAGCCCCGGAAGCACGTCTTCGAGAGGTGCGTCTTCGTCGAGATACTTTTCAAAACGGGCAATCTGACTGACGAGATGGTCCATCTTTTCTTTGTTCTCTGCGGGCGTCATAAGGAAAAGAATGGAGTTAAGGTCATTTTTCTCGGGAATGATGCCGTTTTCTCGCAGGTAATTCGCAAGAATGGTGGCAGGCACACCGAAGTCTTCGTACTCACCGGTTTCGACATTGATACCCGGTGTCGTCAGCATAAATTTGCACGGATCGACAAAATATTGGCTCTCCCCATAGCCTTCAAAAGAGTGCCATTTTTCACCGGGCACAAATTTAAAGAACTCCAGATCCTGCGAAATAAGATTCGTCGGATAAGACTTCCAGTCGGCGCCTCGTACCTTGTTAGGAATAAACGGCTTGATGTGGTGGCAGGTATCCAGCAGCAGCTTGCGTGCATCGATAGTGGTCTTGACGCAGTCGGCCCAAAGTCTGCGGCCGGCTTCACCTTCCTGCATTTTGGCGTTGACATCCAGAGAGGCAAACAGCGGATAGAAGGGACTCGTGGAAGCGTGCATCATAAAGGCATTGTTCAGCACCTTGTGCGGAATGAAGCGGTCCTGACCTCTGATGTGGGCGTCTTTCTTATGAATCTGTGAAGACTGAGAAAAGCCGGCTTGCTGCTTGTGTACAGACTGTGTGACAAAAATGCCGGGATCTTCCGGCCCGAGTTCGAGAAGCAGCGGTGAGCAGTCGCGCATCATCGGAATGAACTGTTCATAGCCGACCCATGCGGAGTCAAACAGAATGTAATCGCACAGATGTCCGATTTTGTCGACGACTTGTCTGGCGTTGTAAATCGTGCCGTCGTAAGTGCCGAGCTGAATGACGGCAAGACGGAACGGGCGCTTGGCGTCGGCTTTCTCGGGGCACTTTTCTCGAATGAGGTCGCGAAGATATTTCTCGTCAAAGCATTTTTCGTCAATGCCGCCGATAAAGCCGAAAGGATTGCGCGCAGTTTCGAGATAAATCGGTGTGGCGCCGGCCTGCAGCAGAGCACCGTGATTCACGGACTTATGATTGTTTCGGTCGTATAAAACTAAGTCTCCCGGTGTGAGGGCCGCATTTAAGACGACCTTATTGGAGGCAGAGGTTCCGTTGAGAACGAAATACGTCTTGTCGGCGTTATAGATTTTTGCGGCGGCTTTTTGTGCTTTGAGCGGCGCGCCTTCGTGAATCAAAAGGTCGCCCATCGCAACGTCGGCGTTGCAGAGGTCGGAACGGAAGAGTTCTTCGCCGTAGAAATCGTAGAAAGCGCGTCCGGCCGGGTGACGGCGGAAGTAAGCACCGCCCTGATGTCCAGGGCAGTCAAACTGAGATTTGCCTTTATAGACGTACTGCGCCAAAGCGCCGAAGAAAGGAGGCAGGACTTTGTCTTCGTAGCGTTTAGCCGCCTCATCGATCTGGCGCCCGAATAAGCGTCTGTCCGTCAGATTGTCGCTGATGACGCCGACAACGTGTCCGACGAGTTCTTCCGGAGTGTTCTCTTCGTCTCGAAGGTAAAGGAAGACGGGAATGCCAAGGGCTGTTCCGTCGACTTTGTTTAGACCGCCCTTGCGGTAGTCTTCAATATCAATAACAACAGCTGAGACTTCGGTAAAGTCTGCCGTGGAGAGCTTGACAACTTCACGGTCGACCTGAAGTTTATCTTTTAATACGGCAGAGGCTGCGATCTTAAGTTTTTGCATGATTAATGTTCTCCGGACTAACTTGAATGAATCCGCAAAAAATTTAATGAATGAGAGGTCGGGCCCTTTTCTTTCAAAAACGACTTACGCAAGCTGAGGCGAGATTGCTGAAAGTTGTCTTATTGAAGATATAGAAAAGGACGAGAATGGCCGAACGGATACGGCCGAAAGATTATTGGGCAGCTTCAGAGACGAATTTGTTGAAAGAAAAGCAGTCGCGCATCGTAAACCGCGTTAGATGCAGTGTACGGCGTATGCCTATGTTGAATAGGCACTTGCCAATGTTGAAAGTGCACATAGCAGGAGCCTCTATTTTTATGTCTGCCGAATTGCAGAAGCAAATATTTTGACAACAAAAATTATGTCAGTCAACACGATGTTACATAAATAAAATCATAATAAATTCATTGAAAACAATAGGATAGTTAGGTGTGCATCCAAAAATGGGTCCGAAGATGCGAGGGGTGTGAATTAGAGTCAGAGGAATGTCGACTAAATTAATTCTGACTTGGATTAACCAGATCGGATTTTTGCGCAGCGGACTCCGAGCGATTCGTTCTAAACTTTTCAAATTCAAAGGATTCTTTAGGCAGACACCACCTTGAAAATCATCAAATTCCCCAATTCTCCGTTTGAACTGCATCAGCCATTTGAGGCGGCCGGAGATCAGCCTCAGGCCATCAAAGAGCTCGTCGAAGGCATTGAAGACGGCCTTACGGCCCAGACGCTGCTTGGTGTGACTGGAAGCGGCAAAACTTACACGATGGCAAACGTTATCGCTCGAACCGGTTTGCCGACGCTGATCATGGCGCCGAATAAAACCCTTGCTGCCCAGCTCTACGCGGAAATGAGAGACTTCTTCCCGAATAACGCGGTGGAGTACTTCGTGAGCTATTACGACTACTACCAGCCGGAAGCTTACGTACCTCAGCGGGACCTCTTTATTGAAAAAGATTCTGCCATCAACGAGCACATCGAGCAGATGCGTCTGTCGGCTTCAAAGAGTGTGCTGGAACGTCGCGATGTGATCATTGTGGCCACTGTCTCCGCTATCTACGGTATCGGTAAACCTGAGTCCTACACCGAGATGCGTCTTATCCTGAAAGTCGGTGACAAGATCGAACAGCGGGATTTGATTTCTCATTTGGTCCGCATCCAATACGAACGCAACGATATGGAATTCACGCGCGGGAAGTTCCGCGTTCGCGGCGACACAATCGACGTGTTCCCGGCCGAGCACTCGGAAATGGCGCTGCGTATTGAGCTGTTCGATGACGAAATCGAAGCTATGTATTTCTTTGATCCGCTGACCGGCAAAACTCGCCAGAAGGTAGACCGCTTTGCTATCTATCCGACATCGAACTATGTCACGCCGAGAAACGATATCCTGCGAGCGATTGAAGCCATCAAAGACGAGCTTCGGGATCAGGAGACTAAATTTATAGAGAGCGGCAAGCTGCTTGAAGCGCAGCGTATCCGCGAAAGAACACTCTTTGACTTGGAGATGCTCCATGAAGTGGGTTTCTGCAAAGGCATTGAGAACTACAGCCGCCACTTAGCAGGAGGTCTGCCCGGAGAGCCGCCTCCGACCTTGATCGACTATCTGCCGAAAGACGCGCTGATGTTCTTTGACGAATCTCACGTTCTTTTAGGTCAGATCGGCGGAATGTATCGCGGAGACAGCGCAAGAAAAGAAACCCTCGTCACCTACGGCTTCCGTCTTCCGAGCGCCAAAGACAACCGTCCGCTCCGCTTTGACGAATTCGAAAGCAAGATGCGTCGTGCGATCTTTGTCTCGGCCACCCCGGCAGACTATGAGCTGAATCATTCTTCTCAGATCGTTGAACAGGTGGTGCGTCCGACGGGCCTCGTGGACCCGGAAGTAGAAGTACGCCCGGCTACGACTCAGGTGGACGATGTACTCGGCGAAATCAAAGAGAGAATCTCTAAAGGTCAGCGAATTCTGATTACGACCCTGACCAAACGCATGGCCGAGGACTTAACGGATTTCCTGCAGGATAACGACATCAAAGTCCGTTACCTTCACTCAGACATTGATACGGTGGAACGCGTGGAAATCATTCGTGACCTGCGCGCCGGAGTTTTCGATGTTCTGATCGGCATTAACTTGCTGAGAGAAGGTCTGGATATTCCGGAAGTAGCACTGGTCGCAATTTTGGATGCGGATAAAGAAGGCTTCCTGCGAAGCGAGCGTTCTCTCATTCAGACCATCGGACGTGCTGCGCGAAATGTTGAAGGCAAAGCCATTCTGTATGCCGATACGATTACCGATTCCATGCGCCGAGCGATGGACGAAACGGCTCGACGCAGAGAAAAACAAACGGCTTACAACGTCGCACACAACATCACGCCTAAGAGCGTTAAGAAAGGGATCCGTGACATTATTGACGGTGTCTATAAGAGCGATAGTCTTGAAAACGAATTCGGTCTGGTTGACGGTCAGGATTACGAAAAAATGGGGGCGAAAGAACTGGCTCGCGAAATCAAACGTCTCGAAAATGAAATGTTTGAGCATGCTAAGAATCTCGAATTCGAAAAAGCCTCCGAAGTCCGTGATAAATTGGCGTCTATTCGTAAACAGGTTTTCGGTGCAACGCCCGGCGAGGATGAAGAAGGCGCAAAGCCGAATGCTTGAGTGCTCATTTTGAGTTGAATTATTAGTAATTACCCTATACATTTTTGCAAAAAGCGTTAGGGGCTCGTAAGCTATTGCAACCTGCCTGCGGTGTACGC
>UMCP01055345.1_pt1 | contig 11098 bp, 10 predicted proteins | sample 1964261 | NCBI WGS metagenome assembly UMCP01 (sample SAMEA4835971, study PRJEB28245) | human gut metagenome | biome: gut microbiome; material: fecal sample | place: Denmark | collected 2008
TGTCCGTATGCGCTCATTGTGCCCAGCTTTTTTGCCGAGCACTTCGAGTGCCTCGACGACTACGCCTCGGGCGCAGTGTTCGCCGGACTTATCCGTATTTTAAAATATCTCGCCTTCCTGCTGGCCGTGTTCGGGCCGGGGCTCTACGTCATGGCCGTGGCCTTTGCGCCGGAGATCATCCCTATCCGGCTTTTGACCAAGCTGGCACAGGGCGAGGCATCCACGCCGCTGCCGCCAATGCTGGAAATGCTCTGCGTGACGCTGCTTTTAGAAATCGTCCGCGAGGCCGGGCTGCGTGCGCCGCAGTCTATCAGCCACACGGTCAGCTTGGTCGGCGCGCTCATCATCGGCGAGACCGCCGTCAGCGCGGGCATCGTCAGCGTGCCGGTTTTAACGATGGCCGCTGCGGCGACGATTGCCACACTTGCTGTGCCGTCGCTGTATGAGCAGTCGATCCTGTTCCGCTTTGCCGTCATCGTGCTGGCCGGGTGCTTCGGCGTGCCGGGGCTGGCCTGCGCCGCACTGACGATTCTGGCGATGGCCTGCGGCAGTGAGCCGTTCGGGTACGACTATCTATACCCGCTCATGCCGCCGGGCCGGGCCAGCGTGAGGGACGGCTTTGTGCGCAGCATCTGGAGCCGCCTTGCCAAATCCGGGGAGGTGATCAGCCGCCATGAAGCGTGAATGCCCCAGTCTTTTCGCCGCACTGCTCGTCAGTCTGCTCGTCAATGTGCTGCTGCGCAGCCAGACCGCCTACTGGCCGCGCGCCGGGCTTTTCAGTGCGGTGGTCTGTGCGCCGCTGCTGGCGGGCGTCGGCTGGCTGTTTGCCCGCAGCTGGCGGCTGGCCGCCGACCCCGTGTACAAGCTGCTGTTCGGCGCGCTGCTCGTCTACACATCGGTACTGGAGCTGCTGCGGCTCTGGCAGCTGGCGGACCGGCTCTATCCCGGTGCGGTCACGCTGACCTCGGTCTGTCTGCTCGTTGTGCTGCCTGTTGTCTATCTGCGGCGGGTTTCGGCGCTGTCCCAGACGGCCTATGCCGTGCTCTGTCTGCTGGTACTGGCAACCGTCGCCATGCTGGCATCGGTGCTTCCGCGGCTGTGCATCGTCAATCTGCAAACTGCCGCACTGACACAGGGCGATTTTCTCGCCGCCGTCAGAGACCAGCTGACGCTCTACCCGGAATACCTGCTGCCCGCGCTCTGGCCCGAGCAGGACAAGCGTGGCCGCCATACGCTGCTGCGGCTGGCCGCGTGGGCACTGGCGTTTGACGTGGGGATGCACCTGATTCTGGAATTGTTCTACGGCGCGGCCATGCCGCTGCGCATCGACCCGGTGCACGCCGCCGCGCGATGCGGAGCACTGTCGATCTTCAACCGGCTCGAGTGGCTGCAATTTATTTTGTGGGTCATGGCCGTCACGGTCAAGCTGGCTCTCTACCTTTATGCGCTGGTGCGGCTGCTGGGCGGGCAAAACAAGGCCGAGGACAGCGCCGCCGGGTTGGATTGGTTTCCTCTGTATCCGGGCGGCATCTGGCTTTTGTGCGCGGTGCTGCGCAAGCTCGATTTAGATGCGGCCCTCTCACTGCGCAATGTGCTGACCTGGAGTTTTGTGGGCTTGACCTGGATAGGAGGTGCCGCCGCATGTCTGTACCGAAGGCTAAGGCGCTGCTGACCGTTTGCGCCGCGCTGCTGCTCTGCGGCTGCGGGCAGGCGCTCTCCGAGCGGGAAATCGTCCGCGCTGTGTTTTTTGCGCGGCAGCAGGGGGCATACTCCGCCTGTCTGCTGCTGGCCGATCAGAACGCAGAGAGTGACGGCGTGCAGTACAAAACTGCGTCTGCCTGCGGGGACACCGCCGCGCAGGCGCTCCACCTAGCCGAGGACGCTCTGCCGGGCCGGCTCTACTACGGGCTGCTCGACCTGGCCGCACTGCCGCCGGGCTGTGATTGGGCCGACGCGCAGACACTTGGCACGCTGCTCTACGACAAGGCCCAGCCAGCGCCGGAGCTTTCGGTTTTTGTGCTGGACACCGCCGACCACAGCTGGGCCGCGGACGCTGCCTCCCTGTATGAGGACATGAAGGCCGTGGAAAGGGAATACGACCTGCACTGCGGCTTGCAGCAGCTTTTTACCCAGGCGGACGGCTGTGCAATGCCTGCCTACCGCGCTGACAGCGGGTATGACTTTGCGCTGCTGGCAGCAGACGGAGCTTCCGTGTACGTCTCCGGCTTGCAGGCTCAGCTGGCCGCGGCGCTCTGCGGGCAGACGGGCCGCTTCTTTACGGCCTTTGCGGGCGGGCAGGCCGTCTGTGACACCCAAGTCAACGTCACGGTGGAGGATACCACCGTGCAGCTCCATCTGAGGGATACGGATTTTCAGCCGCTGGGGGCGTACAACGAGGATTGGCAGGCACTGCTCTGCACCGAATTGCAGCAGGCGTTCTCGGCCCTGACCGCAGACAATGCCGCTGATTTTTTCCATCTGCAATTCTGGCACGTCAATCTGTGCGGGCCCGGCAGTGCTCTGCCCGTGCCGCGGCTGGAAATCCTATTTGAATAGGCACAGAAAATGCCCGGCCATTTCTGACCGGGCATCGCTTATTTCTGTCAGGAGAGCGTTGACGGACGGGAAATATAGATCAGATTCGTGTCTGCGATAAAGGTCTGGAAGTTGTAGAGCACCAGCACCTCGTCATAGCCCTCTTTTTCAATTGTGGAATCCAAGCCGTACTTGAAGTTGCGGAAATCCACCACACCGATTTTCGCGTAATTCTCGGTCAGGTAGGGCACAAAGCTGTTCGCGTAGCTGTCCTTGACCACCAGAATACTGCCTGTACCTCGGCCCTCGATCGTTGAATAACCGTTGTTGCCGTCCAAAAAGGCGGCGTACTTATCGCGGGTGTTAAACTTCTGCATATTCACGATGTTTTCCGTCGTTTCCGGCTCGTAGGCAGCCTCGCCCGTGATTTTGTAGATCGTCATCAGGCTGTCGAGCGGGTAGTAGGTGATTTCATCGTTTTCGACGTTCCACAGCCGCGTGGCCGAGTAGTGGGTGCCCTGGAAATCTGTCACCGTGATCGGCTCATGCGCGGCGCGGTCAAACGGCGTCAGGCCCTTGAGGCTGCAGAACTGCTCATAGGCACGGTACGCGCCGTTGGGCGTCCAGTGGTGGTCGGTCTTGAAATACAGGTATTCGTCCTTCAGGTCTGTGAACGTCCCGCGCAGGTCGATGACATCGGCGCTCTGGCCGACTTTGGCAAAAATATCATCGAGCATCGCGTTTTCATCCACCATCGGTGCGCCTGCGGGCAGTTCCTCCGGGTAGATGACGCTGGCCGACGGAGCCAGCAGGAAGGTGACCTTGCCCGGGTGGTTCGCGGCAAACTCGCTGACGGCCTGTACGTTCTTGGCAAGCTGCTTCCGGGTGGCGTCGTCCACCGTGAACAGCTTTGTGAACATCCATCGGTCCTTACCCAGCAGAATGCCGCCCTCCTCCGCCTTCCGGAACAGCACCTCGTCCGCCGCGCGCTGGGTGTTGACCGCTGCGTCACGCAGGGAGAACTGATCCTGCATCCAGCGGGCAAAGCCGCTCTGCCAGCTGCCGTCCAGCAGTGCGCTCACGCTGAAGGCCGGGAGCTGTGCGGCCTTGCGGTTTTCCAGCTCGAGCTGCGTGCGCTTGGGCCACACAATATTGACGAGGGAGAACCCGAACAGCAGCACGGCGCAGAGCACCAGCAGCGGATACCCCGCACGGCGTCTGCCGCCGTTTTTACGGTACACAACCTTTGACATTTGTCCGTTCCTCCTCTCAGAAATTCGCGTACAGTGCGGTAGCGTTCGTGGCGGCCACTACGTAGCAGACGCACAGCGCGGTCAGCAGGGCAAACACAAGGAGCTTTGCCACAGTATTTTTGCTGATTTTCTCCCACAGCCAGTGCGGCAGCGCGGACGAGCAGACACAGCCCAGCACCAGCAGCACACCGTAATTGCGCAGGTAGTACACGGGCGAAATGCCGCCCTGGGGCACAAACAGCTTTTGCAGCAGCAGACCCAGCGGCGCACCGGGCTGGTTGGCCGTAAAGATGCCCCAGCCCAGCACCACAAAGAACAGCGTATAGATATGCGGCCAGACCTTGCCCTTTTTGAGATATTTCAGCAGGAAGGTTTTTTCAATCGTGAGCAGCACAAAGTAGTAAAGGCCCCAGGCAATAAAGTTCCAGCTGGCCCCGTGCCAGATGCCGGTAGCAGCCCAGACCAGGAACATATTGAGCAGCTGGCGCGCCTGGCCCTTGCGGTTGCCGCCCAGGGGAATGTAGATGTAATCCCGGAACCAGCCCGACAGCGTAATATGCCAGCGCCGCCAGAACTCGGTGATGCTGCCCGAGATATACGGCAGGTTGAAGTTGGCCGGACAGTCAAAGCCGAGCAGTGCGGCCAGGCCGTTGCTCATCTCGCTGTAGCCCGCAAAATCAAAGTAGAGCTGTAAACTGTAGGCAATGATGCCCAGCCACGCCAGCGGGGTCGAGACATTCGTCAGCCCAACGCCGCCCGCGCCGATGATGTCGGTCCAGAGTGCGCCGATGGAGTCCGCCAGAATGACCTTCTTCGCAAGGCCGAACACAAACAGCTCTGCGCCGTGCTCGGCCCTTGCCGGCGTGCAGCGGTTCGCGCCGTCGTGCAGCTGGTCGGCCATCTCGCGGTATTTGACGATAGGCCCGACGATCAGCTGCGGGAAGAAAAGTACATACACAGCAAACGTGATGAAGTTTTTCTCCGGCGCAATCTTGCCGGTGCAGACGTCGACCTCATAGCTGATGATCTTGAAAATGTAGTAGCTGATGCCCAGCGGCAGCACCGTGCCGATATTCAGCGCCGCCAGCCCCAGATGCGCGACCTGGTTGACCGTGTCGATCAGGAAGTTGGCATACTTGAAGTACACCAGCACGCCCAAATTGACGAGCACCGCTTCCAGCGGCAGCAGACCGCGCAGTTTGGCCTTTGCCCGCGCTGTCAGCAGCGCCCACAGGTAGTTAAAGACGATCAGCACGGCGATCAGCGGCAGGAACGCAACACCTGTCCAGCAGTAGAAGATGAGGCTTTCTGCCAGCAGCACTGCATTTTTGGCGCGGCCCGGCACCAGATAATACAGCAGCAGGGAAAGCGGCAGGAAGCAGAACAGGAACACCACACTGTTAAAAACCATGGCGGACTCCCTTTCTTTCGGTGAATTTCATCGTTAGCAAAAAAGGCCGTTGCCGAACGGCAGCGGCCTGCAGGGTACAGGGATCAATCAGAAGTTCAGCGCAGTCTCCAGCGCGGTATCAATGGGGGCGTAGTCGGGGTTGGCGATACCGGCAATGACGATGGCAACATAGTTGCCGTTGGTCACAATGCGGGCATCCTTGGCCAGTGCGACCTTGTCGGCAAACTCGGCGTACAGGTCATTGGCGGACAGGCTCTCCTTGTAGGCTTCCAGCTCTGCCTTGACGGCATCGACCTTGCCGTCCTTGGCCTGGGCAACAAAGACGAGACCGCAGTCCGCCTGGTCGTTCGTGACATCGCCCTTGTAGCCGACGAGGTTGTCCATCGTCAGCATCAGCTCATTCTCCACGGAGAAGTCATCCAGCGCACGGGGGTTGGCAATGGGGTTCACAGCCTCGATGGCGGCAACAGCGGCATCAAGGTTTGCGGTGTTGGCTTCGTCGCTCACGGCGATGTCGGTCTCGCCGTCCGCGCCGCCGATGATGCTTTCCGCAGAGGAGGCTGCCTCGGAAGATGCGGCAGCGGAAGTGCTCTCGCTGGCGGCGGGGGCAGAGTCTGCGGAGGAGCCGCAGGCGGTCAGCAGCATGGCGCAGCACAGAATAACGGGGATCAGTTTTTTCATAGGTCAGGTTCTCCTTTTATTATAACACTGTGGTTATTTCCTTCACGTATGGGCATAGCTTGCCCTATACTTTTATAAGGATACACTATTTTCCTGTTTTTTTCAAGGCGTTTCTGGCAAAACCTGCCGCGATACCGGCACAGAATATGTAAATTTTTTATGCCTTGACAATCCCTCCGCGGCAGGGTATAGTCAAAGAAAATTGTAATTTGTGGGGGGGGTATGCCTGTGCGCAGTCAAAAAGCCCGGGAGACAGCCTGGACCGGGATGCTGTTTGCCTTAGCCATCGCGCTGTCCTATCTGGAATCGCTCGTGTCGCCGCTGCTGGGGCTGATGCCGGCTATTAAATTAGGATTGTCCAACATCGTCGTCATGTACGCGCTGCTGTTTCTGCGCACCCGCACGGCGCTGCTGCTGGTTTTGTTAAAGGCGCTGTTCGCCTTTCTGACCCGCGGGGCCACCGCCGGGTTTCTGTCGCTGTGCGGCGGGGCGCTGTCTCTGGCCGTCATGCTTGTGCTGTTGCAGCTGCCGGTCAGCGGGTATATCTTCTGTGCCGGTTCGGCGCTGGCCCACAATCTGGGGCAGCTGGCCGGGGCCGCCGTGCTGCTTTCCAGTGCGATGGCACTGGGCTACGCGCCGGTGCTGCTGGCGGCAGGGCTGATTGTGGGCGGCATCAGCTGCACTTTGTCCCGGGCGCTGTTTGCTGCACTGCCGAAGCAGGCCGGGCGGCAGCGCAGGGGGAGTCCGTTTCAAAAATAAGAATCTTTCTTAAAATTTTTATTTTGCCTATTGACATTTATGCGTACATGCCGTATAATAAAGCCATCGACACAGGAATGTGTCCTAGGAGCAATTACAAAATAACAGGAGGCAATTCTTATGACTAAGTATGTTTGCACCGTTTGTGGTTATATCGCAGAGGGTTCCATCCCCGAGTTCTGCCCGGTCTGCAAGGCCCCGGCATCCAAGTTCATTGAGAAGAAGGACAACACCTACGTTACCGAGCATGTCGTCGGCATCGCCAAGGACGTTCCCGAGGAGATCAAGCAGGGTCTGCGCGAGAACTTCAACGGCGAGTGCAGCGAGGTCGGCATGTATCTGGCCATGAGCCGTGTCGCTGACCGTGAAGGCTATCCCGAGATCGCCGAGGCGTGGAAGCGCTACGCCTTTGAGGAGGCTGAGCATGCCTCCAAGTTTGCCGAGCTGCTGGGCGAGGTCTTGACCGACAGCACCAAGAAGAACCTGCAGATGCGCGTTGACGCCGAGTGCGGTGCCTGCGCCGGCAAGATGGATCTGGCCAAGAAGGCCAAGGAGCTGAACCTCGACGCCATCCACGACACCGTCCATGAGATGGCGAAGGACGAGGCCCGCCATGGCCGCGGTATGCAGGGCCTGCTGGACCGCTACTTCAAATAATCACTGACCAAGCCGCCCGACGCCCCGGAGCCTGAACGCTCCGGGGCGTTTTTGCATAGGATACGCGGGGGTGGTACTATGCGGCGGTGCAGTGCAAAAGACAGGCGGCAAGCCCGGCGGCGCGGTTTCTGCCTGTTGGCCGCTCTTGTACTGGCTGCGGGAGTGCTGTCCCTGAACCGCTACGTCAACACCGTCGTCAAGCCGACGCTGCACGAACTGGCCGAATACGAGGCCCGCTCTGCCGCCGTGCAGGCCATGAACCGCGCCGTTGCTGCGGAGCTGACGCGCTCCCCGGCGCTGTGCGACGCGCTTTTTACGCAGGACTCCGGGCTTGTCAGTCTGGACGCCGCAGCCGCCGGGGCCGCGCAGACCCAATTTGTCAGCGCCGTACAGACCGAGATGGACGCTCTGCCGGAGATCTGCTATGCCGTCCCGTTCGGCAGTCTGACGAACAATTCACTGCTGAGCGGCCTTGGCCCCGGCTGGCTGCTGTCGATCCGGCCCAAGGGGTATGTGCAGGGGGAGATACGCGAGACAACACAGTCGCTTTCCATCAATACCACACGGTACAGCGCGGTTTTGCAGCTGTCCGTCACCGTCAACATGATTTTGGACGGCAGCACGGCCACACTGACTGTTGCGGCGGACTATCCGCTGGCAAGCCTGCTCGTCTGCGGCGATATTCCGAACGCCTATGCCTCCGATTTGGATTGAATTTGCCCCCGCAGATGTGGTATACTAAGCTGATACCAACAAACGGAGTGTAGCAATATGGAATTAGAGCAGGCCCGCAAACGCGCCGAAGAACTGCGCGTCATCATAGAAAAAAACAACCGCTTATACTACGACCAGGACGCCCCCGAGCTGGAGGATTTCGAGTACGACGCTTTGAACCGTGAGCTCAAGCAGATTGAAGCCGAATACCCCGAGCTGGTCACGGCCAGCTCACCCACGCAGCATGTGGGCGGCACTGCCAGCAGCAAATTCAGCAAGGTGACCCATGCCGTCAAGATGGAGAGCCTGCAGGATGCGTTCTCGTTTGATGAGCTGCGGGAGTTTGACACCCGCGTGCGGGAGGCAGGCATCCGGCCCGAGTACGTCGTCGAGGCCAAAATCGACGGCCTGTCTGTCAGCCTTGAGTACCGGATGGGCCAGCTGGTGCGCGGCTCGACCCGCGGCGACGGTGTCGTCGGCGAGGATGTGACCGAGAACATCATGACCATTAAGGACATTCCGCACGAGCTGCCTGACGCGCCGGACTTCCTCGAGGTGCGCGGCGAGGTATATATGCCGCACTCGGCGTTTTTTAAATTAAAAGAACAGCAGGAGCTGGAGGACAAAACGCCGTTCAAGAACCCCCGCAACGCGGCGGCCGGCTCACTGCGTCAGAAGGATTCCAAAATCACTGCGGAGCGCGGGCTGTCCATCTTTGTCTTTAACCTGCAGCAGTGCGAGGGCCGCACCTTCAGGACCCACCGTGAGACGCTGGACTATATCAAATCACTGGGCTTCCCGGTTTCCCCGCGGTACAGCGTGTTTGAGAATATCGAGGATGCTATTAAAGAAATTGAAGCAATTGGCGAGGCCCGCGGCACGCTGGAATTTGACATTGACGGCGCGGTCATCAAGGTCAACGACCTGGCCGCCCGCCGCACCCTGGGCAGCACGAACAAGTTCCCGCGGTGGGCCATTGCGTTCAAGTATCCGCCCGAGGTCAAGGAAAGCGTCGTGCGCAATATCGAGGTCACCGTTGGCCGCACCGGCGTGCTGACTCCGACGGCTGTGTTCGACCCGATCTTCCTTGCGGGCACCAGCGTTTCCCGCGCGAGCCTGCACAACGGCGATATTATCGCAAACTTAGGCGTCGGCATCGGGGACACCATCAAGGTGCGCAAGGCGGGGGACATCATCCCGGAGGTCATCGGCGTATCGGCCCGTCTGCCGGGCAGCAAGCCCTTTGCCATGCCCACGACCTGCCCGAGCTGCGGCGCACCCGTGGTGCATTTGCAGGACGAAACAGCCCTGCGCTGCGTCAACCCCGAATGCCCGGCGCAGAGCCTGCGCAACCTCATCCACTTTGCGTCCCGCAACGCCATGGCCATTGACGGCCTGGGCGAGGCTGTGGCCGTACAGCTCATCGACAAGGGGCTGGTCTCCACGGTAGCTGACCTGTACACCCTGACCGAGGAGCAGCTGCTTACGCTGGACAAATTCAAGAAAAAGAGCGCACAGAACCTTTTGCACGCAATCGACGGCTCGAAGCGCAACAATCTTGATAAGCTGATTTTCGGCCTTGGCATCCGCAACATCGGCGACAAGGCCGCCGCGCTGCTGGGTGAGCATTTCGGCAGCATGGACGCCCTGCGCCAGGCCACTGCCGAGCAGATGTGCGAGATCGACGGCTTCGGCGAAGTCATGGCCCAGAGCGTGCTGGAATTTTTTGCAAAGGACGGCACAACCGACCTGCTGAACCGCCTTGTGCGCGACGGCGTAAACATGCAGTGGACCGGCGAGAAGAAGGGCACCGCGCTGGCCGGTATGACGCTTGTCGTCACGGGCACGCTGCCGACACTCTCCCGTCAGGAGGCCGAGGCACTCATCACCCAGAACGGCGGCAAGGCGGCTGGCTCGGTCAGCAAAAAGACGAGCTATGTTGTGGCCGGTGAGGCCGCAGGTTCCAAGCTGACAAAGGCGCAGACGCTTGGCATCCCCGTACTGGACGAGGCCGGGCTGTATCAGCTGATCAAGGACAACGGGCAATAAAACAGCATACACCTTTCAGGGGGCATCCCACCACGGGATGTCCTCTTTTTTGTTCTACCCCGCGCCGCACCCTCATACACTGGCAGTGTGAGGTGAAGAAACGATGGACGAGTACTACCGCATCCTGGAAAGCCTGCCGCCCGCACTGCGCACACCGCTGGCCAAGCTGGACGCCCACTATGCGCCGCATATTCAGGAGATCCGTCTGCGGCTGGGCCAGCCCGTACAGTTCACGATTTGCGGCAGACTGTGCCCCGCGGCCAAATTTCTGCCCGGATCGGGTCTGCCTGCCGCGCTGGAGACCGACACCCTGCGAGACTGCTTTCTGCAGCTCTGCCGCCGCTCGGTCTACGCCTATGAGGACGAGCTGAAGCAGGGGTATTTCACCGTGCAGGGCGGCTGCCGCATCGGGGTAGCGGGCTGCCGCGGGCCGGGCGGCTTTTCCGCCGTAACGTCGCTCAATCTGCGCATTGCGCGCTGGCTGACCTGTCCGCTGCCGCCCGAGCTGGAGGCACTGACCGTTGCCCCCACCGGCGGGCTGCTGCTGGCCGGCCCGCCGGGCAGCGGCAAGACCACCCTGCTGCGCTCTCTTGTGCAAAAGCTCTGCGAGGGGGACGCACTTGTCAGCGTTATTGATGAGCGCGGCGAGCTGATGGCCTGTGAGGCGGGCAGTCTGCCCCGCGCAGCGCAGATTCGGTGCGATGTCTACGCCCGCTGCACCAAGGCCGATGGTATTGCCATGGCGCTGCGCTGCATGAACCCGCAGGTCATCGTCTGTGATGAGCTGGGCACGCCCGGCGACGCCGAGGCCGTCGCACAGGGGGTCGCCTCCGGCGTTGTATTCTTTGCCACGGTACACTGTGACGACCCGGCGGGACTGCGCAAAAAGCCGGCGCTGACCGCGCTGTTGGATACCGGTGCTTTTGCAAAGGCCGCGTTCCTGTCCGGGCGCTCCCGTCCCGGCGCGGTGGCGCAGTGGGTGACGCTGTGACGCTGCTTTTGCGGCTGCTCGGCACGCTGCTTTTGCTTTTGGCCGGGA
>UMCP01015747.1_pt1 | contig 10940 bp, 5 predicted proteins | sample 1964261 | NCBI WGS metagenome assembly UMCP01 (sample SAMEA4835971, study PRJEB28245) | human gut metagenome | biome: gut microbiome; material: fecal sample | place: Denmark | collected 2008
AACTTTAAAACCTCTTTTTGTCGAAATTGCACAAAGAAACCGGTTTTTTTCCACACGGGCCAATTTTATAAACATCTCGTCCACAAGTTATCCACATAGTTAACCACCGAAAACATGCCTAAAAACAAGTTATACACCGAGTTATCCACATTATCCACGAAAAACGGTGTGGAAAGCATGTGTTTAAATCTTGCGAAATCAGAACGCGTGTTTTGGTCATAACAGAGAAAACCGTTATTTCGCCAAAAGATTTTATAAAGCACTTGACTTTTTAAGTGTCAATCTCTGTTGGTTTTTGACTTGAATTGTGTGAATTTTTCGTACAATTTAATATTACATTTTTCGTGTTCTTTTGCTGTTTTTACAATGGCTGCAAAAAGAAAATCTCCTGTTCGGAAAACGATTGTTTCGTTCCCAGACAGGAGATTTTGATTGGATTTTTCTTTGTTTTACTCTGCCAGCTTTCCAAGCCGCTTTGCTTCTGCCCTCAGCTCTTCGATCCGGCGGTTGCACATGCCCACCGGGACGCCGGTGTCGATGACACGTTCACAGCTCTTCATCAGCTCGCAGGCGCGGGCAAATGCCTCGTCGCTGATCTCCTGGAACGGTGCTTCGGTTACCGTCTCCATCGCCAGAATGCGGGCGAGCTGGTAATCGATATCGTTCGTATACAGGACGCCTGCCGCAAACGGGACATTTTCCTTCTGCAGTTTCCGGAACACCGGGATTCCCGTTCCGCCGCCTGCGAGGACAAAGACGCGCGGTGTTCCCTCCGGCCGCGGCAGCTCGATGCTTCCGAAGCACGGGTCAAACGAACCATTGTCAATCTCGTATAGTTCGCGGATGATATCCTCGCGGAAAATTGTCTCCGGTGCGCCGAAATGGGAAATAGCATCGCCCTTGACGCAGATGATCTTATCTGAAATTTTCTGTGCCAGATCGATCTCATGCAGCGACATGATGACGGTGATGCCCTTCTCCTTTGCCATGCGGCGCAGAATCGCGAGCAGTTCCAGCTTGTGGCGGATATCGAGGAAAGAAGTTGGCTCGTCGAGGATGATGACCTCCGGCTCCTGACAGATCGCACGCGCAAGAAGCACTCTCTGGCGCTGGCCGTCGCTGATGGCGTTGAAATCGCGGCCGCCGAGCTCTTCGGCATGAACGGCGCGCATCGCCTTCTCGACCTTCTCCTCATCCTCGCGGGTCAGCATGCCGAGCCGTCCGGTGTACGGATAGCGGCCCGTTGCCACGATATCGTGGCAGGTCATCAGCTCCGGCTTCATGCGCTCCGTCAGCACAACGGCCATCTTCGTGGACAACTCGCGGAACGAAAGCTCATGCAGGTTTTTCCCGTCAAACTCCACATTTCCGCCGACCAGCTTTAACTGGCGGGTGATGCTTTTCAGAATCGTTGATTTACCGGAACCGTTCGGTCCGATCAGCGTAACGATCTCGCCTTTTTCGATGCCGATGCAGATATCTTTGATCAGCGGCTTCTTATCATAGCCGACCGTCAGGTGGTCCAGATGAAAATAATATTCATTCATATTCTCTTACCCCCTTTTCCGGCGCAGCATCATGAAAATGACGACCGGCGCACCAAAGATCGATGTGACCGTACTGATGGACAGCTCCAGCGGTGCAAACGCCATACGCGCGATCAGGTCGCACATCATACAGAAGACGGCTCCGCCGAGGAACGTTCCCGGGATTACGACGAGCGGACGCGATGTGCCGAGGCTCTGTTTAACGAGGAACGGGACGGCAATGCCGACAAACGAAATCGGACCGGCAAATGCGGTGACGCATGCGGAGAGAATACTCGAAAGCAGAATCAGCGCGATGCGGAATACTTTGATGTTGACACCCATGCTCTGCGCATACGCCTCACCGAGCTGGTATGCACCGATCGGTTTTGCCATCAGGAACGTGATGACAAAGGTGATGCCGATCACAGCCGCAGAGATCGCTACGTTGCTCCAGCTCATGCCGGAGAAGCTTCCCTGTGACCAGCCGTGGAGGTTGACGATATCGGAATCCTCCGCGAAAGTGACAACAAAATCCGTGACCGCCGAGCAGATGTAACCGATCATAATACCGCCGACGAGAAGTCCTGCCATATTTTTGATCCGTCGGGACATCAGCAGAATGAAGCCGACGGAGAGAAGGGATCCTAAGAATGCTGCAACAATCATCGTGTAAGATGTGATATTGCGCGCCCACTCCAGATAAAAGATCATGGTCAGCGCCACGACCATTTTGGCTCCCGAGGAAATTCCAAGAACAAACGGACCGGCAATCGGGTTTTCAAAGAAAGTCTGTAAAAGGAAGCCCGACAGGGACAGAGCACCGCCCAGGATTGCCGCCATCAGAATACGCGGAAGGCGGATTTTCCAGATAATATTGTACGCTTTCCCCTCTCCGGTCCGCCGCAGCAGAATCCGGAAAATTTCCGGAATCGAAATATTTACGTTTCCGGAATTGATATTCAGCACGGTGATGGCGGCGAACGCCAGAATCAGCACCAGGAACACAGCGGCATACCGCGAACGGCGCCGGAAGTTTTCCATATGGAAACTGTTCTCTTTTCCTGTCATATTTTTTTTCTCTGACATACGTTCCTCCATCAGGATAATTTTCTTAAGAATACCATCTGATCCGGATCGCCGCCCGTTACCAGAAGGTTAATGTCGTTGGTAAACTGTGCAATTTTATCGGTTGCCTGATACATCGATTTCTCGGTTGTCCAGACGTTGCCCTCTTTGACTGCTTTGTAATCGGCAAACATGGAATCCTTTGCCAGCAGGTCGTCCAGGGTTTTGACGGTGGAATCGATGCTTGCGTTGTAGATCAGGTAGTCCGCATCTTCGGCCGTATCGTAGAACTGCTCCATCGTGATCGGCACGGATGTTTTTCCGCTGTCGTCCTGGAGATCACGGAAGGCGTTGCGCGCACCGCCAAGCTCGATCATGTTGGAAATATAGTCCTCCGGGTTCCGCACAACGGCAGCTCCGCTCGTATTAATATAGAAGAAAGCGACCGTTTTTTCGGTATTCTGGAAATCCTTCAGATTTTCCACAACACTTGCCTGACTTGCAAAGAAGTCGGCTGCCTCCTCCTCTTTGTCCAGCATGGCACCGTAGAGTTTGATCCATTCGGTTCTGCCAAGAGGCTGGGATTCGTAGCTGGAACGGTCGATGAAGACCGGAATATCGAGCATCTCGATCATCTCCTGTACCTTCGGGGAATGGAGGATCATCGTGGATTCAATGGTCAGATCACAGTTCTCACTGACCAGAAGTTCGTAATCCGGCTCACTGTATTTTCCGGCGAAGATCATCGTTCCGGCATTCATCGCGTCAACGGCATCCTGTACGTACCAGTTGTCTGCGGTTTCACCGGAGAGACGAATCGTATCGAGGGAGTCGATGGCATCGAACAGCGCCATCGGAGAGGTTGCTGCCATGTAGATGCGTTCCAGCGGCTGATGGATTACAATTACGTCGGAATCGAGGTCATCCGGCGCCTCTTTTCCGTCCGGGACGAGCAGATACTGCGCGCCGTCTTTGACATCGATCAGTTTATAGCCGTCTGTGCAGTAGTATACGTTAAAGCACTCGGCGTAATTCAGGACCATCTTGCTCTCGATGGTGATTCCGATGATGTCCGGTGCGTCGCTGACATCGTCTGTCGTTGCGAAACCATCCGCGGATGCGGTATCACTCCCGGAGGTGCTGCTCTCAGCAGTGGCTTCGGAGGTGCTTTCACTTTCAGCCGTACTTTCCGAGACGGATGTGCTCTCCGTCTGGCTTTCGGAAACGTCTGCTGCGGATGCTGTGGATGTGCTGCTCTCAGAAACTGCCGAAGTGCCCGACGCGGACGATGTGCTGCTTCCCGTTGATGCGGTGCTGCCGCAGGCCGTCAGTGACATCGCTGCTGCAAGAAAAAGTGCGGCCCATTTTTTCAGCTTTCTTTCGTTTTTTCCTGTCATTTGATATTCCTTTCTTAAAGAAAAAGCCGCTGCCATACGGCAGCAGCCCTTTCTCATTTTTTGCTGCAAATTATTGTACTTATTTATTCTCTTCTGCCTTTACCATCTGCTGGAACAGCTCGTTTGCCTGATCCTCGCATCCGAAGATCACGCCGTAGACTTTCAGCCACTCTGCTTTCGCAAGATCGGTCTTCTCGTCTGCGGAACGGTCAACCAGCATCGGAATGGTCAGGGTTGCCAGACGCTCTGCGGTGTCGGACAGACGCTCATTTTCCTCTTTCAGAAGTTCTTCCGGAGTCTTGTCTTCGTCTGCTTTCTCATCCGTTGTCTTATCGTCTTTATCGTCCTTCTGATCCTCAGCTTTGGTATCTGCGGTCTCGTCGGCTGCATCAGCATCTTCCTCATCTTTTGCATTTCCCGGAAGGAACTCAGACGGAAGAATTGCAAAATCGATTTCGTCTTTTACCAGAGCTTTGTAGTCCAGATCATCGAATGCTCCGTCGAAGGAGATTTTTTTGTCTTCCATTGCTTTTGCAATGTTTTCGATCTGGCAGTCTTTCTGCTCCATGCCGACTGCTTTGATGCTCTCTGCTGCGTCTAACTGCTCATCGAGAAGTTTCAGGGCATCCTCAGATGCTACGTATGTTTTCTCAACCGGAAGCTGGATCACGATCATATCTTTGTCCAGTCCTGCCGGAATCTCAACATCTTTCGGAACGATCAGATATTTGACAACATTGCCTTCGTACAGCTCTTTTGTCTTTTCGGTCAGATCTTTCGCTTTCTCAGTGCCGGTCTTTTTGGAATCGGATGCTGCTGCGGTATCCTCTGCTGCTGCGGTATCGGTATCTTCTGCTTTCTTGTCGTCCTCGGTCTGTTTCTCCGGATCACGCTCGGTATCTTTTGTCATATCGATCTCCAGCAGGGTGATGCCTTCGTCGTAATGATACATCTTGAAGTACTCTGCGTAAGCAAGTTTTGTCTCTGCTTTGTATTCCAGTCCCATGATCTCTGGAGCGGTGGTATCCAGCTTGGAGTTATCGGTGCTGATCGTGGAGGTTGTTCCGTCTGCTTTTACAAATCCTGTGCTGAAAGAAGTGCTGCCGCCCTTCTTTGCTGCTGCCAGGGAGATGAAGATGTTGTAGGAAATCTCATGGGCAACGGACATTCTGGTGGTCATACCGATGATGGTATTGTTCTTGTTCAGCTCAACCGGAATGGTGAAGATGCTGCTTCCGCCGCTGACATTTGCCATGTATTTATTTCCGTTTGCTTTTACATATCCGTAGTACGGACTGCTGAATGCGATCGTTGCATAAGCCTGTCCGTTCGTTACAGTAATCTTGCTGCAGGAGATGGTTACCTTTCCGGATCCGCCGGAGAAGGAGAATCCGTCTGGTGTGTAAACGCCGTCTGCCAGTGTGGTTGCACTGTCTACTTTGGATGTGCCACCGCTTAAGTCAGACTCATATTTGGATTCCTGCTCCGGTTTGGTATCGGCCGGTTTCTGGGTCGGTGCCGGAGTCGGGGTGCTGGTGGGTTTTACAACCGGTGTCTCAGATGGAGATACGGTTGGGGTATTGGTCGGAACGAGGGTTGGTTTCGGAGTATCGCCCTTGTTGTCATCCGACGGAAGGTCTCCGGTCTTTTTCAGGCTGGAAGATGCAATCGTGATGGCTCTGTCGTACCATTTGCCGCTCTTTACTGCATGAGCTGCTACAGCAAATTCCTGATCAAGTGCCTCTACCGGGATTTCAAACTGCATTCCGGTTTTGGTTTCACCGTCTAAGGTGTAGTCCACTTTTCCGGTGGAAGCGATCCATGCGCCGCTCTCTGCTGCCGCATCTTTTCCGGTTCCCATATACAGATAATCATAGCCGCTTCCGCTTAAGGTGATAACTGCTGTCATTTTTCCGTTTTTCGCGGTCAGTTTTACGCCGACTACCTTGAACATTGCTGCATTAGTTGTTGCCTCTGCACTGTAAATACCATCTGCTACTTTATTGGTCTCATCTGCCGGAAGATCTGCGGTCTTTTTCAGACTGGAAGATGCAATAGTAATGGTTCTTGCATACCATTTATCCCGTTTTGCAGAATGGGAAGAAACAACAAGTGCCTGATCGAGTGCTGCTACTGGAATATCATACTGCATTCCTGTTTTCGTCTCGCCGTCTGCTGTTGTGTAATCAACGGTGCCGACGCCTGCAATCCATGCACTCTTGTCTGCGGCAGCTGCCTCTTCCGGTGTTCCCATGTACAGATAATCGTAGGCAACACCACTTAACGTGATGCGTGCTTTCATGTCGCCGTCTTTTACGGTCAGCTCTACGCCGACTACTTTGAACATAGCTGCGCCGGTCTCCGCGGTTCCGCTGTAGATACCGTTTTCTACTTTCGCCGGTTCCGGAGTTGGAGTTGCGGTTGGAACCGGAGTCTCACTCGGAGTCGGGGTTGCAGTCGGGACCGGAGTCTCGGTCGGCTCCGGTATCGGAGTTACTTCCGGTGTTTTACTTCCCGGAACTGCAAAATAAAGCTGCTGTTTGGTGTACCAGGTTCCGTCTTTCTTTCCAAGAACGATCGGAACGGTTGTGCCGGCTTTGTCCGCATCTACTTCAAATGCAAAGGAATAACCGCCGTTTGCTTCCTGCATTCCCTGGATAGCCGGTGTTTTTGCAAGGTCATCGTTCTTTCCAAGATACAGTTTATCAAATGATACGTTGTTTGTTTTCAGTGTAAGAACGAGTTTATCGCCCTTGTTGATCATTGTTGCCTCGGAGATGACGAACATTTTGAATACGCTGCCGTCCTCTTTGGTAACCGGTGCTTCTACACTGGCTGGCTTATTCGAGGAATCCTCACCTGGATTTTCGCTTGGAGTCTCGGTTGGTTCCGGTGTTACCGTCGGGATTGCATCGGTGCTGTGGATCGTAACGGTTTTATCAGCCCATGTTTTTTTCTTGGCTGAGCGAACGGCAACATCCATCTGTTTGTCAAGCTCTTCCACCGGAATTTCAAAACGATATCCGGTCTTTTCTGCACCAGTCTTCGTATCCGTATAGGTTTCGCTTCCTGTCGGAGCAATCCAGCTCTTTTCATCTGCTGCGGCAGCTTCTGCTGCTGTTCCCGTATACAGGTAATCATAGCCGGTTCCACTCAGCAGAATGGATGCTTTCAGTTTTCCATCTTTTACGATGAGTCTGGAAGAAATCACACGGAACATGCTTCCGGTTGCTTCTGCAGAAGTCTCATACTCACCATCTGCCGGTTTTGCTGCTTCCGCTGCTTTTGTTTCTTTCTTCTCGGCTGTATTGGATGCCTCATTTTTGGTCGTTTCTTTTACTTCCGTTTTCGGCTGTTCTGCCGCCGGACTGGTATTCTCTTTTACAACATCTTTGGTTTCTTCTTTTGCCGGTGTTTCTTTTTCAGCATCTTGGGAAGTCTCATCTGCTGCTTCCGGCTCTTTTTCTGTGGTATCGGCAGTCTCTTCACCGTCTTTTGCAGTGTCCTCTGCAGTATCTTCCGAAGCATCCTCATCTGCGGATGGTGTCTCGGTCTCGTCAGATCCTGCCGGTGTCTGATCCTCTGCAGGCGCGGCCGGTGTTTCCGTCGGCTCTTCTGCCGGAGTCTCTGCAGTGCTTTCACTGCTCTCGGTTTCTGCCGGTGTTGTTTCCGGTTCTGCCGTCTCTGCTGTTTCTTCGCTCTGCGGCGCTTCCTCTGCGGCTGCGCTGCTTTCTGTCTGTGCTGCTTTTTCCTGCGTATCTGCTAATACGCTGGCAGTCGGGCTCATGATCATGGACGCCGACAGCAGCAGTGCCAGAAATTTGCTTGAATTTCCTTTCATAACTTCTCCTTTTCTTCGGATATCCTTCGCGCATCTGCTCCGGATTCCGTCTGACTTTTTCAGGCAGCTGGGCGGTGCCTGTCCCCGTCAATGATGTCTCCCTGCAAGTAATCTTGTTTTTGAGGACACATTTTTTCTGCGAAAAGACAAACAGACATCTGCTTTTTCTGCAAAAGAGTTTCTCCACCGAAGCTCTTTTTCGGACGCATGGCGACAAAAAAGCAGATGTCCGATTTTACTTCGTACATCTTTCCATGAATATATGCTTTCATCGGAAGCGATTCACTAACCTTTCCAGCAGGTTTCCTGACTCGCAGATCTTCACGGCAGCCGCGCCTTCTCATGCGTTTCGCACAATGGCATTTCTGCAGCTAACACTCCCTGCTTACAGTGACCGGATCGCTCAGGATTTCCACCTGATTCCCTTTTATCTTCGCGGATTCTTTTTCAAATCCGTTCCGCACTGAAAAGTCCCTTATTTCATTCGTTACTGATTATAGCAAAGCCGTTTTGGAAAGTCAAATGAAAGGCCACGGAAAAAGCGCATAAAATCAGCATTTTTTACATACTTTATGATAACTGTCCGCACCGGAGCCTATTCTATGAAACCAGCTTCTCTGCACCGCCGCATCCTGTTCCCTCTGCTTCTGTGCGGCGGACTTCTTTTCGCCCTGCTGTTCTGGTATTTTTCCCCGTTCTTTTCCCCTGGTGAGAACCGCCGGTTTTCCGCGTATGTGGAGGAACGGTTCCACTCCGAGGTAACCTCTTCTGCCATCACGCTCCACTATACCCTCGCCGATCCGGCTTCCCGCGGAATTGCCCCCGGCACCGCCTCGTTCGGCACGGTTTCCATCCCTTACCGCACCTCGTATGATGCCCTGCTGCAGAGTGTGGAAACAACGCTCACATCCTTTCATCGCAACCGCCTCTCCGCGGAAAATCAGATCACGCTCGATCTTCTGCTCTACGAGCTGGACTGCGAGAAAATGCCGGGCAGCACCAGCCTTCTTGCGGAACCGCTCGGTCCGTCGCTCGGGATTCAGGCACAGCTTCCCATTCTGCTCGCAGAGTACCCGTTCCGCACACAGCAGGATATCGCCGACTACCTCCATCTTCTGCAGGATCTCCCGCGCTATTTCTCCGACCTCATCGCACTCGAACAGGAAAAATCCCGGCAGGGCGTGTTTCAGAATGACCTTGCGGTCGATGGCATTATCCACCAGTGCAGTGCTTTTCTCGCCGACGCGGATACACCGGAAAGCCATCTGCTCCACACCGTTTTTCAGAATAAACTGCAGGCGTCTTCACTGTTTTCTGAGGCGGAAAGGAATCTCTGTCTGCAGACGCATGAAAAACTCCTTACCTCCTGTGTTTTTCCCGCCTACCGCTCTCTTTCCGATGCGCTTTCTTCACTCCGCGGCAAAGGAACACAGAACGCCGGTGGTCTTTCCCGGCAGGAAGGCGGACTTTCCTACTATGCGTATCTTCTCCGCAGCCGCGTCGGTGTTGACGCTTCACCGGAGGAGCTGACCCGCCTTTTAACACAGCAGCTTGCGGACCAGTGTGCCGAAATGCAGATCATTCTCGATCAGAATCCGTCGCTCTCCCTCTCCGAGCAGGCGCTCGTGCTGCCGTTCTCCACGCCGGAGGAAATGCTTGCCGATCTGCAGAATGCCGTTTCTGAAGATTTTCCCGTTCTTTCGGGTATCGCATACGAAGTAAAGACCGTGGATGACTCCCTCAAGGATTTTTTAAGCCCCGCCTTTTATCTCACACCGCCCGCCGATATCAATTCACCCAACTCCATTTACCTGAATCCCGCGGATGAAATGACCGGCATCGAGCTGTATTCCACACTTGCCCACGAGGGCTTTCCCGGCCATCTGTACCAGACCGTCTCGTTCTCGCGCTCCGACCCGCTTCTGATCCGCCATCTCTACGCGCCGTCGGGTTATGTGGAAGGATGGGCAACCTACGTTGAATCATATGCCTGCCGCTACGCCGCACGTAATCTCGATGCAAACACGCAGGCGCTCTGCCGTCTCTGGTATCTGAACCGCTCGGTGCATCTTACCCTCTGCTCGCTGCTGGATCTCGGAATCCACAGCCAGGGATGGCTCCTCTCGGATGCGTCAGCCTTTCTGGCGCAGTTCGGCATCACGGATGCGTCGGCCGCTGCCTCTTTATATCAGTATATTCTCGAGACACCGGCGAACTATCTGAAATACTGTGTCGGATCGCTCTCGTTTTCGCAGCTCCTCTCGGAAGTGCAGAAACAGGAAGGTGACTCATTCTCATTGATCGGTTTCCATGAAAAACTGCTCCGTCTCGGGCCTCTGCCGTTTCCGCTCGTAGAAAAATATCTGTAAACGGTTCGCCCTGCTGAAAAAAAGATCCCACAGACTTTCTTCTATAAATAATAGAAAGTTCTGTGAGATCTTTTTCATTTTCAAAATTCTTTAACCTAAATTGTAAAGAGATGGATCTGTCGGCCGCTGCGGATCAATAACAGAGGCAGAATCAAACAGATCGCTTGTTCTGTCCTCGCCGCCTCCGTAGAGGTTCTGGTACAGACGGTATCCATCCAGGTTTCTTCGTCCCATACGCAGGTAATTGTCTCTTACCTGAACGAAATACTGGGAGGAATCTACGTTGCAGTAGATGTTGAAGCCCTGACTCTTTAAGTAAGCAAACTTCTCATTGTCCATCGTGTAATCGTGCCAGTCGGAAAGATCCTGTCCATGTGCAAAGATGATGATATCGCTTCCGCCGATGAGCGGTGCAACATACGTCAGCCATTTCTCGGTATCCGCCTGGATCGTCTCGATCGGTTTGTCGCCGACACGGATATGGCCCCAGGTATGGCTTGCGAATGTCCAGCCGTCTGCTTTGATCGCATCGGCTACTTTTTTCGCCTCCTCGCACTCTTTATCCCAGTCGAAATCCGGGTGTGCATCAAGCCATGCTACCTGATCATCCGTCAGATCTTCTCTCGTCTTGTAATCACCGTCGGTGCGGTATCCGAGGATTCCATCGTAGCCGGTCAGTGCTACGGTTCCGCGCGCATTGTGGTATACGGCATCCGGATGCGCTTCGATAAACTGATCC
>UMCP01064841.1_pt1 | contig 10880 bp, 8 predicted proteins | sample 1964261 | NCBI WGS metagenome assembly UMCP01 (sample SAMEA4835971, study PRJEB28245) | human gut metagenome | biome: gut microbiome; material: fecal sample | place: Denmark | collected 2008
CAGGACGTGCTGCTCTTCATCGACAACATCTTCCGCTTCACCCAGGCAGGCTCTGAGGTGTCGGCTCTGCTGGGCCGTATGCCCTCCGCCGTCGGCTACCAGCCTACGCTGGCCACCGAGATGGGCGCTTTACAGGAGCGTATCACTTCCACCCGCAAGGGCTCTATCACCTCCGTACAGGCTGTTTATGTACCCGCAGACGACCTGACCGACCCGGCCCCTGCTACGACCTTCACCCATCTGGACGCCACCACGGTTCTGAGCCGTGATATTGCCTCCCAGGGCATCTATCCCGCTGTCGACCCGCTGGATTCCACCTCCCGTATCCTGTCGCCGGAAGTTGTAGGCCAGGAGCACTACGAGGTTGCCCGCGCCGTACAGCAGGTTTTGCAGCGCTACAAGGACCTGCAGGACATCATCGCCATCATGGGTATGGACGAACTGTCGGAAGAGGATAAGATCACGGTCAGCCGCGCCCGTAAAGTACAGCGCTTCCTGTCCCAGTCTTTCCATGTTGCGGAGCAGTTCACCGGCATGCCCGGCCAGTACGTGCCGCTGAAAGAGACCCTGCGCGGCTTTAAGATGATTCTGAACGGCGAATGTGATTCCATTCCCGAAAGCTGCTTCCTGTTTGCCGGCACCATCGATGATGTTCTGGCAAAGGCCAAACAGCAGTAAGGGGGCGGGCAGATGGCAGTTTTCCCGCTGAAGATCCTTACACCGGACGGCGTTGCCTTTGACGGCAGCGTCTCGGCCGTTTCCTGCCGCACCATCAACGGGCAGATCCAGCTGTTGGCAAAGCATATCGATTACTGCACGGCCCTCGGCATGGGGGAGGCCCACATTACGCTGGAGGACGGCACCATCCGCCGGGCCGCCTGTATGGGCGGCATGCTCAGCATGATTGGCGGCGAATGTCGCCTGCTGGCCACCACCTTTGAATGGGCCGATGCCATCGATAAAGAGCGTGCCGAGCGCAGCAAAGCCCGCGCCGAGGCGATCCTTGCCCAGAAAAACGTGGATACCCGCGAATTGGAACTGGCCGAAGCCCGCCTGAAGCGCGCCCTGGTGCGCAGCAGTGTGGCCTCGCGGCAGAATCTATCCTGATACAGCCAAAATACCGCCGCCAGAAAACGACCTGGTGGCGATGTTTTTTGGAGAAGTTCACTTTTTTTGAATTTTTTTCAAAAAAAGTGTTGACATTTCTCCTATAGTCAGCTATAATGAACAAGCTGATTCGAGACAGCCCAGTTCGACCGGGTGTAGCGCAGTTTGGTAGCGCGCTTGAATGGGGTTCAAGAGGCCGTGAGTTCGACTCTCGCCACTCGGACCAAACAGTTGGCTGTGCGTCAGCGAAAGAACGTCAAATCCGAAAGGGTTTGGCGTTTTTTATTTATATTTTCCTTGGTGCAGTGTTATGCAGTTCTAACGGTTTTCTAACGGACATCATCTTTCTCATCGGCAATATTATGCGCAAAAAAGGATTAATAGGAAGAGGAAAAACGACCCGAAAGTGACAAAATAGCTTATAATTCGACATCTACCGTGCATTTCTTGCGAAATTCGAGCGCGGCAGTTGAAAATCGAAATTTATATGTTACAATATTATATACAAACAGGGGGATGAAGTGCGTCCCCAATTAAATTTAGGAGGAGTCTACATTATGTTCGAAAAAATTCGTAAACTCAAGGACCGCAAAGGTTTTACCCTGGTCGAGTTGATCGTGGTTCTGGTCATCCTGGCCATCCTGGCTGCCCTGCTGATCCCCGCTCTGACTGGCTACATCGATAAGGCCAATAAGGAGAAGATTGTTTCTGAGTGCCGTATGGTTGTTATGGCAGCTCAGACCGAAGCTTCTGAGTTGTATGGCAAGATGGACGGTGGCAAGTTGGTTTTTGACGATAAGACTAACACGGCTGCTAACTATGATGCTGCTGTTAAGAAGTTGTCTGAAACAAAGGGCGAATTTAAAATTGAGCTCTATGATGATGGTACCGTTCACACTGTCCAGTATTGGAACAGCGGCTGGACTGTTACTTATACTGATGGCACTTATGATGAGGCCAAGTCAGAAGCTACACCTGCTGACCATACTGCAACTACGATTACTGAAAAGAACGCAAAGTCCTAAGAGTTTCACCTGCTGGTGGAACTGCTAGGAAGTACTCTTAAAGCTCGAATCCTGCCACATAAGGTGGCGGGATTTTTTGTTTCTTTGTTACTATAAGCTTCTTACCACTTTACGAGTCTGTTGTTCTGAACGTCTAAATTCCTTGGCGTAAAGCTTGTCAACAAGCGCGACTTTGGCGATAACCGCTACGGATATGGCATGTTGCGCTCCCCTGAGCATTATAACAAAAGCCTCCGCTGCCGGACTTCACTTCCGGCGGCGGGGGCCTTGCTTATATAGCCTTATTGCGGCCGTTTGACGGCCTTGCGGTAGACGAGGACAGAGATACCGGCCGTGATGGCTTCGGTGATCCAGAACGCATGCCAGACGCCCGTGGGGCCAAGCAGGCGGCAAAGCACCCAGGCAATGGGCATCATGGCGATGATATAGCGCACCAGCGAGATGATGAGCGACTCGGTGCCCTTACCCAGACCCTCCAGTGCGCCGGAGCCGGTCACGGTAAGGGAAGATACGATAAAGCCCGCGCAAATGATGCGCAGTGCGGTCTGGCCCGCGGCGATCGTCTCTGGGTTGGAGCTGAACACATTCATCAGCGGGCCGGCAAACACCAGGCATAGCACCGTGCCGCCCGCCATGATGGTTCCCGTCATGGCCAGGGTCAGGTTGTAAATTTTCTTTACGCGGGCATCCTCGCCCGCGCCGTAGTTGTAGCCGATGATGGGGCGCATGCCCTGCACAATGCCGTTGGCAGGCAGGTACAGGAAGGTCTGCAATTTATAATAGATGCCCAGCACCACCACGTAGACCTGCGAATAAGCCGCCAGAATGGAGTTGAGGAACGACACCAGCAGCGAGGGGAGCGCCAGATTGAGAATGGCCGGGATGCCGATGGCATACAGGCTTACATCCATTTTGCGGTTCGGCGTCATGCAGTCGCGGCGCACCCGCACGCTGATTTCCGTAGTATTGTACACGAACAAATAGATGGTCAGCGTCAAAATCTGGCCGATGCCGGTGGCCAGTGCCGCACCGGCAATGCCCATTTTCGGGAACGGGCCGATGCCGAAGATCAGCATCGGGTCCAGGATGATATTGCAGACAGAGCCTGCCATCAGGCCCACCATCGTAACGCGCATGCGGCCCACCGCCTGGAAGATCTTCTCAAATGCCAGGGTGGCCATGATGACCGTGGAGAACAGGAACGCGATGCGCGAGTAAGTCACACCCATCCGGATGACCGTTTCGTCGCTGGTGAACATCCGCAGGAAGGTCGGCATGATCAGGATGCTGACCACCGTGATGACCACACCGTGCAGCAGCGAGAGCATCAGGCCATGGGTGGCAGCCATGTTCGCCTTTTTGTGCTCACCCGCACCCAGGTGCAGGGCAATCTGTGCATTGATGCCCACGCCAAAGCCGATGGCAATGGCGTTGATAAGATTCTGCACCGGGTAGACCAGCGACAGCGCCGTCATGGCATCCTCACTGATCTGGGCCACGAACAGGCTGTCCACGATGTTGTACAGCGCGTTGACCAGCATCGAGATGACCATGGGCAGCGCCATGCTGACCAGCAGGGGAAAGATCGGTTTTTCCTTCATAAACGTATCATTCATAGTGTACCTCCCAGACACAACAAAAAGCCACACAATGGGTCGACATTCCAGCCGAACCATTGTGTGGCGAAAAATAGTATAGACTACTGTAAAAATCCACACCTGTTTTAGGTTTTTGCATGATACCACAGTTTTTTTATTTTGTCAAGACGGCCCGGCCCACTTTTTAACCTATTGACGCAATAGGTGTTTGTGCTATAATATTTTGGTATATACTTTTCCCGGGGAAGTGCCCCGCCGCCATGAAATGAGGCAAACTGACATCCATGATCTACTTAGATTATTCCGCCAACACACCGGTCGACCCGGCCGTGCTGGATATTTACTGCAAGACCGAGCTGGCGTATATCGCCAACCCCAACTCCACCCACTGCGCCGGGCAGGCCGCGCGGGCCGAAATGGCCCGTGTGACCGAGTCCATCGCCAGCCAGCTGGGCGTGCAGCCCGCCGAGATCATCTACACCTCCGGCGCCAGCGAGGCCAACAACCTGGCCCTCAAGGGCATCGCCCAGGCATCGCGGCACATCGGCAAGCATATCATCTCCACCCAGCTGGAACACTCCTCGGTGGGGGCGTCGCTCTCCGTTTTGCAGCAGCAGGGGTACGAGATCGACCTGCTGAACGTGAACCGCGACGGCAAAGCAGACCTTGCCCAACTGCGGGAACTGCTGCGCAAGGATACGATTCTTGTCGCCGTCTGTGCCGTGGACAGCGAGATCGGCACTGTGCAGCCTGTCAAAGAGATTGCCGAGATCATCAAGCGGTACCCGGATTGCCGCCTGCATGTGGATGCCACCCAGGCTGTGGGTAAAACGGACCTCTGGTTTGACGGCGTGGACACCATGAGCTTTACCGCCCACAAATTCTACGGTCCCAACGGCATCGGCGCACTGTACAAGCGCCGGGGGCTGGTTATTGAGCCGCAGATCTCCGGCGGTGCCAGCACAACCATTTACCGCAGCGGTACACCCACGCTGGGCCTGGCCGCCGCGCTGGAAGCTTCGCTGACGAAAGCCCTGGCCGAGCAGCCCCAGCGCATCGCCCACGTACAACACCTGCATAACCGCCTTGCAGCCGCATTGCAGGCGTACCCCGAGGTGCGCTTCAACAGCCCGGCGGGTGCGGTGCCGCATATCCTCAATGTCAGTGTCAACGGCATAAAGGCTACCCGCTTTCAGCAGGCCCTCAGTGAGCAGGGCGTCTGCGTCTCGGTCAAATCGGCCTGCTCGTCGGACGGCATGCCGTCCAAGGCCGTGTTTGCTGTCAGCCGTGACCGGCGCAACGCGCTGTCCTCGTGGCGTATCAGCCTGAGCCACCTTACCACCGACGAAGAAATTGACGGCTTCCTGGCCGCCTTTGATACCTGCTACCACCAGCTGTTACAGAAGGAGAACTGATTTTGGAACGTCAACTGGAAACTTATCAAAAAATCGAGCGCAGCATCATCAAAAAGTTCCGCAAACAGCTGTGGACGCCGTTTATCGTGGCCGTCAAACGGTACGAGCTGATCCAGGCAGGGGACAAGATCGCCGTCTGCATCTCCGGCGGCAAGGATTCCATGCTGATGGCAAAGCTGCTGCAGGAATTGCAGCGCCACAGCGAGGTGCCCTTTGAGCTGGTCTATCTGGTGATGGATCCCGGCTACAACGAGATCAACCGTCAGAAGATCGAGAGCAACGCCGCGCTGCTGCACCTGCCCATCACCGTGTTTGAAACCAACATTTTTGATGTTGCCAACAACAGCGAGAAGTCGCCCTGCTACCTCTGCGCCCGCATGCGCCGCGGCCATCTGTACAAGAAAGCGCAGGAGCTGGGCTGCAACAAAATTGCGCTGGGCCATCACTTCAATGATGTTATCGAGACCACCGTTATGAGCATGTTCTACGGCTCCCAGATGCAGGCTATGCCGCCGAAGCTACACAGCACCAACTTCCCGGGCATGACGCTGATCCGCCCGATGTACTGCATCCGCGAGGATGACATCATCGCCTGGCGGCGCTACAACGACCTGGAATTCATCCAGTGCGCCTGTCGCTTTACCGAGGCCTGCACCATCTGCGATAACGGTGGCGGCGGCTCCAAGCGGCAGGAGGTCAAGGTCCTGCTGCGCCGCCTGATGCGGGAAAACCCCAACATCGAGAACAGCATCTTCCGCAGCATTCATTCCGTCGCACTGGACACCATGCCCGGTTATAAGACCGAGGGTGTGGAGCATTCCTTCCTCGAGCGTTTTGACCGCCAGGAGGAAGCCTTGCGCGCTGAGGCCGCCAAAGCCGCCGTGCCCGATGCTGAACAATAAAAAATAGAAAAAGCAAGACCCATGCCGTTGCAATCGCAGGCTCGGCATGGGTCTTGTATTGTTGTTTTATTCTTCCGTTTTGTGCGGGGCAGTCTTAGTCAGTGCATCGAACTTCTTTACAATGGCCGGGTCGTCCAGCTTGATGACGCGGCCGGAGAGGTAGTGCAGGGTGTTTTCCTCCGGGATGCGGCCAAAGGTAAGCCGCTGGGCGCAGAGGGCCTGGGTCTTCAGGCCGGTACGCTCGTTCATCTTGCGGTTGCCGTACTTGATGTCGCCCAGCACCGGGTGCCCCAGGTAGGCCAGGTGGGCGCGGATCTGGTGGGTGCGGCCGGTGATCAGTCCGATGCGGCATAGGGCAAAGGGGCCGTTCTGGCGGATGACCGTTACATCGGTGATGATCTGCTTATAGCCCTCGCACTGGCGGGCGTGGATGCGCACCTTGTTGTTCTTCTCGCTGTGCTGCAGCCAGGCGATATGCCGCCCGGCGGGCGGGGCACCTACCGTGATGGTCAGGTACTCTTTTTTCATCAGGTCGTCACGGATGATGGCGTTTAGGTCCCGCAAGGCCGTGTAGCTTTTGGCGGCCAGCACCAGGCCCTCGGTTCCGCGGTCCAGCCGGTTGCACAGGGCCGGGGCAAAGCGCTGCTCGGCGTGGGGATCGTACTCGCCCTTGGCCTCCAGGTAGGCGGCAAAGGCGTCCACCAGGTTGGCATCGCCGGTGCGGTCGCTGTGGCACAGCAGGTGCGCCGGTTTGTACAGCACCGCAAAGTTGGCGTCCTCGTAGATGACCGTCACCGGCGGCTGGCGACGTGGCGGCGTGGCCTTGGGCTTGACGCCCTCGGGCGGGAAGAACTCATCGTTGATGTACATCTCGATCAAATCGCCCGTTTTCAGGCGGGTGTCCGGCTCGGCCCGTTTGCCGTTGACCTTGATGCGCTTGTTGCGAAACGCCTTGTACATCATGCTGCGGGGCATATCTTTGGTCACGCCCTCCACAAAACGGCTCAGGCGGACGTCATTCTCGTTGGCACCGGCGGTAAAACTTTTCATGGAACCCTCACTTATCTCTTTGCAAAATCTTTCTTTCAGTATATAATGAAATCAGGAAAACGTAAAGTGGCAAAAAGGATGTGGAACCATGGCAGACGGCAAAGAGCGGCCTATTCACGAGAATCATCGTGCCCGCATGCAGGAGCGTGTGGCGCATAACGGCATGGAAAGCTTGGCCGAACACGAAGTGCTGGAATATATGCTGTACCTGGCCATTCCGCGCCAGGATACGAATCCCCTGGCGCACCGGCTGATCGACCATTTTGGCAGCTTTTGCCGCGTGATGGAAGCCACGCCGCAAGAGCTGATGCAGGTGAAGGGCGTCGGCCCGCGCAGCGCCCAGCTGATCTCCGACATTATGGAGTTTGGCCGCTATTATGCCGTGAAAAAGCGGAAAAAGCAGGCTACATTGGACACCACTGCCAACGCTATTGAGTACATCAAGCCGCTGTTCCTCGGCCTGCAAAACGAAGTGCTGTACATCATTTTGATGGACGATTCCTGCCATCCGCTCTACGACCTGAAAGCCGCCGAGGGTGTGCCGAACCACGTCAGCATCGATACCCGCAAGCTGCTGCGGGATGTGCTGCGCTCCAACGCCTCCACCGCCATCCTGGCCCACAACCATCCCACCGGGCCGGCCCTGCCCAGTGCCACCGACCAGCTGACCACGCTGAAAATTATGCAGCTGCTGGCCCCGGCGGGCATCTCTATTTTGGACCACATCATCGTGGCAGGGGAGAACGCCTGCTCGATGGCAGACCGCGGCCGTTTGCCGGACATCAACGCCCACCCCGGCATTTTAAACGCCGCCAGTACGGATTTTTAAGCTGCCGTTTCGCCCTGCCGCCTTATGCCGCGGCAGGGTATATTTTTGGCCGCCGAGTGCACAAAATACCTACCAAAAGACTTTACATTACTTTTCAGTTGTGATATAATCAGCTTACAACCAATTGTTGTGTTGAAAGGAAACTTTTATGGATGATGTGTTTCACCTAAAGGCACCATTCCAGCCGACCGGTGACCAGCCCCAGGCCATCGACGCCCTGGTACAGGGCATCAATGAGGGGGACGATGCCCAGACCTTGCTGGGTGTTACCGGTTCCGGCAAAACCTTTACCATGGCTAATATCATTGCCCGGTGCAATCGCCCCACGCTGATCCTGGAGCCCAACAAAACGCTGGCCAGCCAGATCTGCACCGAGATGCGCAGTTTTTTCCCAGACGATGCTGTAGAATATTTCGTATCCTACTACGACTACTACCAGCCCGAAGCCTATATCCCGTCCACTGATACCTATATTGAAAAGGACAGCGCCATCAACGATGAGATCGACCGTCTGCGCCACTCGGCCACGGCGGCCTTGTCAGAGCAGCGCAACGTCATCATCGTTGCCAGTGTTTCCTGCATCTACTCTCTGGGCGACCCTATCGATTACCGCAGCATGGTTATCAGCCTGCGTCCCGGCATGCAGATGGAGCGGGACGAACTTTGCAGCCGCCTGGTCAAACTGCAATATGAGCGCAACGACATGAACTTTATCCGCAACAAGTTCCGTGTCAAGGGTGACACAGTGGACATCCACCTGGCCTACAACGATGAATTTGCCATCCGGGTAGAGTTTTTCGGTGATGAGATCGACCGTATCATTGAGTTTGACCCGCTGACCGGCGAGCACAAGAACGTGGTGCGCCATGTCGCTATCTTCCCGGCCAGCCATTATATCGTTGGGCCGGAAAAGATGAAAGAAGGCCTTGCCAAGATTGCCATCGAGATGGAGCAGCAGGTGAAGAAATTCACCGAGGAAGGCAAACTGCTGGAAGCCCAGCGCATCCAGCAGCGCACCAACTACGATATGGAAATGCTGCAGGAAGTCGGCATGTGCAAGGGTATCGAGAACTACTCGGCTGTGCTGTCGGGCCGCGCCCCCGGCTCCACGCCCACCACGCTGCTGGATTATTTCCCGGATGATTTCCTTTTGATGGTGGACGAGAGCCATGTCATGCTGCCCCAGATCCGCGGTATGTTCGGCGGCGACTACAGCCGCAAGAAAACGCTGGTGGAATACGGCTTCCGCCTGCCATCTGCCTTTGACAACCGCCCGTTGAAATTTGAGGAATTTGAGCAGAAAGTCCACCAGAAAATCTTTGTTTCGGCCACACCCGGCGATTATGAGCGGGAACACTCCAGCCGCGTGGCCGAGCAGGTCATCCGTCCCACCGGCCTGCTGGACCCCGTCATCATGGTGCGCCCGGTGGAAGGTCAGATTGAAGACCTGCTGGGTGAAATACGTGTGCGTATTGACCGCGGCGAGCGCGCCCTCGTCACGACCCTGACCGTCAAGATGGCCGAGGACCTGACAGATTATTTAGAAGATCACGGCGTCAAGACCAAGTACATGCACCACGAGGTCGACACCTTTGAGCGCATGGAAATTATCAAAGACCTGCGCGTGGGCGCCATTGATGTCATTGTGGGCATCAATCTGCTGCGTGAGGGTCTCGACCTGCCGGAAGTTTCGCTGATTGCCATCCTGGATACCGACAAAGAGGGCTTCCTTCGCAGTGAGACAAGCCTTATCCAGACCATTGGCCGCGCAGCCCGCAATGCCAACGGCGTAGTGCTGATGTACGCCGATGAAGTGACCCCCAGCATGGAACGCGCCATCATGGAGACCGAGCGCCGCCGTGCCATCCAGGACGCCTACAACAAAGAGCATGGCATCACCCCCAAGACCATCGTCAAGGCCATCGGCGGCGGGCTGGAGATCAGCATGAGCGAGGAAAACAAGCGCATGCGCCAGCACCGTATGAGCCGCGTGGAACGCCAGCAGACAATTGAACGCCTGACCAAAGAGATGAAAGAAGCCGCGCGCCTGCTGCAGTTTGAGCTGGCAGCCCAGCTGCGCGACGAGATTGCCCGGCTGGAGCGCGGGGAAGACCCTACCGCAGCCGATACCAGTGAGCGCAAGGCGACTGCCAAAAAGCGCAAGGGAAGAGGGAAATACAAAAGTTGAGCACCGAAGTGAAAGAAACAAAGCGCCGATCGAAGATTCAAATCGACCCCAACAACCGCATCGTCATCAAGGGCGCGCGGGAGCATAACCTGAAAAACGTCGACCTGACGCTGCCCCGCAATAAGCTGATCGTCATGACAGGACTTTCCGGCTCCGGCAAGTCCAGCCTTGCCTTTGACACCATCTACGCCGACGGCCAGCGCCGCTATATGGAGAGCCTTTCCAGTTACGCCCGCCAGTTCCTGGGCCAGATGGAAAAGCCCGATGTGGACGAGATCACCGGCCTTTCGCCGGCCATCTCCATCGACCAGAAGACCACCAGCCACAACCCACGTTCCACCGTGGGCACCGTGACCGAAATTTACGACTACCTGCGCCTGATGTATGCTCGGATTGGCGTGCCTCACTGCCCGATCTGCGGGCGGGAGATCACCCAGCAGTCTATTGATGAGATGGTCGACGAGGTGATGAAGCTGCCGGAGCGCACCCGCTTCCAGGTGCTGGCCCCCGTAGTCCGTGCCCGCAAAGGCACCCAGGCCAAGGAACTGGACGCCGCCCGCCGCGCCGGTTTTGTACGTGTGCGCATTGACGGCAACATGTACGATTTGAGCGAGGAGATCAACCTCGAAAAGAACATCAAGCATACCGTGGAGATCGTGGTCGACCGCCTGGTCATCAGCGATACAGTGCGCGGCCGTCTGGCAGATTCCATTGAGACCGCCCTGGCCCAGGCAAACGGCCTGGTCGTTATCGATGTCATCGGCGG
>UMCP01017086.1_pt1 | contig 10772 bp, 8 predicted proteins | sample 1964261 | NCBI WGS metagenome assembly UMCP01 (sample SAMEA4835971, study PRJEB28245) | human gut metagenome | biome: gut microbiome; material: fecal sample | place: Denmark | collected 2008
AAGGCTGCAGCGATAGCAGCAGTAATACTTGCGGCAACAGCACTTCCGGTTAATATGGCAAATGCAGATACACAGACAACAGAAAGCACTGTGACAGGAAGCACTGTAACAGGAAGTACAGCAAATCAGGCAGCATCAGAATACACAGAAATCCGCACAGCATCAGAACTTGTGGAGGCAGCAAAGACAGCTACAGGTAATTATAAGCTGATGACAGATGTTGATATGACTGGAATTGAGTGGACACCATGGGATTTTTCTGGCACATTTGACGGCAACGGACACAGCATACTTAACCTGTCAGTAAAGACGGTAAGTAAGCATACAATGATGACATATGACGGTAACAGAAAAGAGTACGAAACATATGGAGCCGGCTTTTTTGGTGTTCTTAAGGATTCGAAAGTAACAGGTCTTAACATATACGGTGCAAGAGTTGAAGTAACTTCAACAGAACCGTGTTTTGCAGCACCAGTGGCAGGTCTTGCTGATAATAGCGATATATCAGACTGTATGATTAAGGATACATATGTGTCACTCACAGATTCAGCTAAGATGTGGGGAACAGGTGGAATTGCAGGATTTGGAAGCGGCAATCTTGATAACATCACTACAGATGTAACACTTGTCTGCGTTGATACAGATGCATCCGTAAGAGATGAGCAGTTCATGGGTGGTGCTTACGCAGCCGGCTTCCTTAATATAAGAAATTGTTCTATAACAATAGACGGATATGATTCAGACCACGGATATGTGCATGATGGCGGACTTGTCGGCATGTATATGGTATATCCATTGGAACTGTCAAAGACATATCAGGGCGAAGTGCTTAACAACAAAGTTAAGGGAATGATAACATTTTTCGAAGATAATACAGACCGCCGTGCATATTGTCAGGCAAATATGGGTGAGGTCATGAACTGGACATATGTGTATTCAGGCTTCACATCAGATTTCAAGAGAAATGAGACATATGATTATTCAGTTACACTCCTTCCTGAAATGTGCAGCAATCCTTCATACTCTGACACAGTAACAGAGGCAACAGCAGCGGATTTCGGCTATACAACACATACATGCAGCACATGTGGTTATACGTATTCAGATAAATACACAATACATGAGCATAAGGTTGACAATTACAGTGTTGTAAAGGAAGCTACGGGAACAGACAAGAAAGACGGAATAGAGGCAGGAACATGCAGCCTGTGTAACCAGACCGTTTACAGGGAATATGCTGCAAATGTGGTAACAGACGACAACACACAGACAACAGACAACAAAGTATCAGATGTCAATGGAAAGAAAGAATCCAATAGCATAGTTGTAATATTTGTGGTTATTGTAGTAGTGATAGTTGCGATAATAATCGTAACAGTAGTCATTATGGCACAGAACAATAAGAGAAAAAGAAGACATAACAGACAAAGAAGACGCAGATAGAAGGGAGCAGTTATGGAAGAGAACACATTTATAAATGTATCAAAAGATATGATGTCATTCATAGAAAAAAGTCCTACAGCATTTCATGTAACGGTGAATTTTATGGATTTGCTGGACGATGCAGGATTTGTGCGCCTTAATGAGAGGGACAGATGGCATCTTATACCGGGTGGCAAATACTATGTAACAAGAAATGATTCTTCCATAATAGCTTTCAGAATGCCGGCGGCAGAGGGCTTTATCAATTATCAGATTGCAGCCGCACACAGTGATTCACCGTCATTTAAGGTAAAAGAGAATCCTGAGCTGACACCGGACAAGAATTATGTTTCGTTAAATGTGGAAAAATACGGCGGCATGCTTATGGCACCGTGGTTTGACAGGCCTCTTTCAGTTGCAGGAAGGGCAATGGTAAGGGAAGGTGCAGTATTAAAGCCAGTCCTTGTAAATGTAGACAGGGATTTATGCATAATACCTAATCTTGCAATTCACATGAACAGGGAAGCCAACACAGGGCTTAATTATAATGCACAGAAGGATTTGCTTCCGCTTATAGGAGAGGCAGAGTCCAGAGGGCTTTTTGACAGCATAATAGCAGACGCTGCACAGACAGATAAAGAGTCAGTGATAAGCAGTGATTTGTTTCTGTACAACAGACAGGCAGGAACTATATGGGGTGCGGATAATGAATTTATATCAGCACCAAGACTTGATGATGTGATGTGTGCATATTCGTGCATGAACGCGCTTATAGACAGTGATGAGAGCAATCAGGAAAGCGTTGTGGTATGTGCGGTATTTGACAATGAAGAGGTTGGCAGCAGCACCAAGCAGGGAGCAGATTCAACATTTTTATCAGATGTGCTTATGCGTATAGCTGCGTGTGCCGGCAAGGATAATGAGGATTATATAAGGGCGTGTGCAGGTTCTTTCATGCTTTCAGCGGACAATGCGCATGCGGTTCATCCTAATTATCAGGAGAAAGCTGATCCGACTAACAGACCTCATATGAACAAAGGCATAGTCATCAAATACAATGCCAACCAGAAATACACAACAGATGCGGTTTCTGCGGCAATATTTAAAGAAATATGTACAAGAGCGGGAGTTCCGACACAGGAATTTGCTAACCGTTCAGATATTCCGGGTGGTTCAACACTTGGAAATATAGCTAACTGCCATGTGTCAATGAACACAGTAGATATCGGGCTTGCGCAGCTTGCAATGCACTCACCTTACGAGACAGCAGGAATTATGGACACAGAATACATGATAAAGGCAGTAAAAGAATTTTTCGAGACAGCCATTGTGACTAACAGCAACGGCACATTTACATTAGAATAACAGAAAGATACAGTATATGAGCAATACTATATATATGGCCCCGATGGAGGGGCTTACAGATTTTACATACCGTAATGCCTATGAGAAAACATTTGGAAAAGGCAGAATTACAAAATATTTTACACCGTTTATCTCACCTAATAAGTCAGAGAATTTTCTTGCAAGAGAAATAAGAGACATAGACCGCGGGCATAATAAGGATACATATACGGTTGCACAGGTCATGACTAATGAAGCTAAGGATTTTATATGGACAGCAAAAATGCTTTATGAAAAATACGGCTACAGCGAGATTAATCTTAATGCCGGCTGTCCGTCAGGCACAGTTGTTTCAAAGGATAAAGGCTCAGGAATGCTTCGCGACACAGAAAAGCTTGACCGTTTTCTTGATGATGTGTTTGAGGATGCATTTATAAGAGAGAATATTAAGGTTTCGGTCAAGACACGAATCGGTGTTGAAGATGATGATAGTTTTCCACAGATAATGGAGGTGTATAATTCTTATCCTCTTGAGGAACTTATTGTTCATCCGAGAGTGCGTACGGATTACTACAGAAATGAGCTGCATCTTGACGCTTTCCGATACGCAGTGGATAACAGCAGGAATAAATTAGTGCTTAACGGAGATATATTTACAAGGAAGAATTTCCTTGAGATGAAGGAGATGTTTCCGGAGGTTGATACATTTATGCTTGGAAGAGGGCTTATCGCGGACCCCGGACTGATTAATGTATTAACAGATGATAATCCTGAGGCGATGGTGCGAGACCTTAATGCAGATAAGAAGCAGATGAAAGAGCTTCACGACCTTGTATACGCAGCCCGCACAGCCATAATGCCGGGAGATACACATGCCATACACAGAATGAAAGAAATGTGGTGTTATATGGAATATGTGTTTGATGATTGCAAAAAAGAAATCAAGGCAATCAAGAAATCCCAGAGAATGGCTGATTACAAGGCTGCAGTTGATGTGTTCTTCAACAAGGCAGTGCTTGTTGAAAGAAAGAATATTATATTTTCAAAAAAATTCTAAATCAGTGACAGGCAGTATCATATCAGATATTGTCTGTCTTCTTTTTCTGCTGGTGACCTGTCATAAAGGCAAGCACCTGTCTTGGCAGGAATCTGCTGCCAAAAACTCCGGCTTTCATTGTAAATGTCGGAACAATGGTAAGTTTGCCTGTAAACATTTTACAAAGTGCATAATAGGCGCAGTAATCAGCAGGAATTCCTGATAATGCGAACTTTACATTGGCAACATTGTTGAAGTTGGTATCAACAGGACCTGGACAGAGCATGCTTATGTGAACGTTACTCTTTAAGTCGCGCAGTTCCCCGTGTATTGCAGTAGTGAGGCTTGTCACATAAGCCTTGGTTGCATAATAGGTAGACATATATGGTCCACCAGGAAGCAGCCCGGCACTTGACGCCACATTCATGATGTAGCCCCTGTCACGTTGTATAAAGCCCGGAAGTACGGCCTTTGTAAGTATATGCACAGCTTTAATATTAACATTAATCATGTTGATATCATTCTTTAATTTCGTTTCAGCAAATGTGCCAAGTTCTCCGAATCCGGCATTATTAATCATAATATCAAGTGGATATTTGCGGAGTTTTTTGCCAAGCTTTACACATGATTTCTCATCGGATAAGTCACACGTGATACATTTGCACCTGACAGCTACATTATCAGCAATTTCATGAAGCGCCGCTGTGTTTCTTCCAACAAGAATCAGGTCATATTCAAGGTCTGCAAGCAGATATGCGAATTCTTTTCCGATGCCGGAAGATGCTCCGGTAATACAAGCAAGTTTCATAAGAAGACTCCTTTCTTTTTTCAATTCATGTTTCTGATTTCAAGAGTTTGTATATAAATATTATATCAGATTCGTGCAATATATGCTATACAGCTCCACTCCCCACATCACAATATACGATTGACACACATCCCCCGCCGGGCTTAAAATTATTATTTAGACGGGAACCGTTTAATGGTTTACATATGGGGATAATGCAAGGGAGGAATTGATGACAATAAAGAATGAAACAGCATTCACAAAGGAATGTATGGAAGGGGCTATGCGGGCCTGTGAGGCAGGCAATAGCAGATATAAAACATTTAAGCTTATATATAAGCTGTTTGGAATAATATTTGCAATGATGATGGTAAGAGAATTTGTGATGAAGCTGACAGGCAATGTTCATGCGGATACATTCATGATTCTGCTGTTCGGAGTTGTGGCTGTAGTTTTTCTGTATATTGGAATTATCGGAATGGACAAGAGTAACAGACGTAAGTTCCATAATATATATGGGAAAATGGTAGGAGTTAAGTTTTCATATGAGATAGATGCAGAGAATATTATTATTACAGACGAAGAAAACGACAGTGACACATTCAGCTGGAATGAAGTTGTAAAATGGAATCAGGATTCTGATAATATGTATCTGTTTGTTGGGGATGATAACTGCCTGGTTGTAAGCAAGAAAGGGTTTACCCAGGAAAGCGCAGATGATCTGAGACAGCTTGCTGATGCTGTAATTGGAATGAGAGATGAGACAGGAAACAGCCAGCAGTAAATTGACAAACACTATTAGTAGCAGATATAATATCTTCATCTGCGTTTAGCTATGCGGGAAATAATCAGGAGGAGGAAAGCCATGAACAATCAGGAAATGATGGAACTTTCAACAGTAGATAAGAGCGATTTTGAGGAACTTGTAAAAGAGTGTACAGCCTCAGGTATAATCGATCAGAATCTGTATACAGAGTATGATGTAAAGAGAGGTCTTCGTGACAGCAATGGTAACGGCGTACTTACAGGTCTCACAGAGATATCAGATGTATTAGGTAACCAGAGTGTTCACGGAAGAAAGATACCTGTAGACGGAGAATTATATTTTCAGGGATATAATGTTGAGGAGCTTATCAAGAGAAGCAGCCTTGACAGATTCAGATTTGAGGAAGCAACATATCTTCTGTTATTCGGAGTACTTCCAGACAAGGATCAGTTAGACAGATTCATAAGAATCTTAACAGATCTTCAGGAACTTTCAGGTGCATTCATCAGAGATGTTATTATGAAAGCTACAAGTACTAACCTTATGAATTCTCTTATGAAGAGTATCTTAAGTCTTTATTCATATGATGAAAATCCGGATGATATCTCAATTCCTAATGTATTAAGACAGAGTCTTCAGCTTATAGCCAAGATGCCTCTTCTTTCAGTATATGCTTATCAGTCATACAGACATTTTAAGCTTGATGGAACACTTATGATAAAAAATCCTAAGAAGGGTTATTCAACAGCCGAGAACATTCTTTACATGTTAAGAGACGACGGCGACTTTACAGAACTCGAAGCAAAGGTTCTTGATATTTGTCTTGTTCTTCATGCAGAGCATGGTGGTGGTAATAACTCAACATTTACAACTCATGTTGTTACTTCATCAGGAACAGATACATATTCAGCAATTGCTTCATCAATCGCATCCCTTAAAGGACCTAAGCATGGTGGTGCTAACTTAAAGGTTCAGGAAATGTTTACAGATATTAAGGCACATTGCAGCAATTGGGACAATAAAGATGAGATATGTACATATCTTAACAAGATCCTTGACAAAGAAGCATTTGACCATGCAGGACTTATCTATGGTATGGGTCATGCGGTATATACTAATTCAGATCCTAGAGCAGTTATTCTTAAGAAATTTGCAAAACAGCTTTCAGAAGAGAAGGGAATGCAGAAAGAATTTGCATTATATGAGCTTGTTGAAAGCGAGGCAGGACAGCTTATCATGAACAAGAGAAAGATGTTTAAGCCAGTCTGTGCCAATGTCGATTTCTATAGTGGATTTGTATACACAATGCTTGGTATTCCAGAAGAAATGTTTACACCAATGTTTGCAACTTCGAGAATTTCAGGCTGGTGTGCACACAGACTTGAGGAACTTGTTAATGCAGGAAAGATTATCCGTCCTGCATACAAATATGTTGGACATCACAGACCATATGTTGATATGGACGAGAGATAATTACGTTTAATGGAGTAGTAAAATTATGTCACAGTACAAGGTTAAGAAGCTGGACCACCCGATTCACTGTACAGTTGAAGTGCCTGGTTCAAAGAGTATTACTAACAGAGCGCTGCTTATGGCAGCATTATCACAGGGTGAATGTACCCTTAAAGGAGTTTTGTTCAGTGACGATTCGAGACATTTTCTTTTAAGTCTTATCGCACTTGGATATATTATTGAAGTAAACGAAGTTGAACGATATGTTATCATTCATGGACATGGAAGAGACATTCCTAAGAAGAGAGCAACAATCAATGTGGGAAGTGCGGGAACAGCAGCAAGATTCCTTACAGCCATGCTTGCATTATCAGATGGTGAGTACACAATTGAAGCTTCTGAACAGATGAAGAAAAGACCAATGCTTCCGCTTTTTGAAGCATTACAGAGCATGGGAGCAGAGATAGAGTTCCTTGAGAAAGACGGACATCTTCCAGTTAATGTAAAGGGTGCGGCATATGGTGGAAAGAAACCACAGAATAATGTATCAGTAAGTATAAGTGAAAGTACACAGTTCTTAAGCGCACTTATGATGACATCTCCTATGCTTGAAGAAGGAATACATGTTCATATTACAAGTAATAAAACAGAAGGTTCATATGTGCGTATAACAGCTAAGATGATGGAACAGTTTGGCTGTGTGGTAGACCATAAAGGGGCAGAGTATGTAGTTCCTGCGGGTTCAGGTTACTATCCACAGACATATTATATTGAACCGGATGTTTCGGCAGCATGCTACTTCTATGCAGCAGCAGCACTTACAGGCGGAACAGCTATCGTTAAGGGAGTACATTCTAACTCAATGCAGGGTGACCTTAAGTTCATAGATGTGCTTAAGCAGATGGGCTGTGCTGTGACAGAGGAACGCGAGGGTATATGTGTCAGCGGACCTAAGGATGGAGAATATTGTGGTGTGGATGTTGATATGAATGATTTTTCAGACCAGTCAATGACACTTGCGGCTATTGCTCCATTTGCAAAGACTACTACAGTTATCAAGAATATCGAACATATAAGATTACAGGAATCAGACAGAATTGAGGCTATGGTCAACGAGCTTAACAATCTTGGCGTTGATGTCAAAGAGGGAAGAGACCGTATAGAGATATCTCCAGCCAATGTTAAGCCAGGTGTTGTTGACACATATAATGACCACAGAATGGCGATGTCATTTGCATTAATCGGACTGCGTGTTGATGGCATAATAATAGATAATTACGAGTGCTGTTGTAAGACATTTGAGAACTATTTTGAAGTACTTGAAAAGGCATGTGCACAGTAACATATAAAAGTTTATCTTTGATACCTTGCAGCATGGTAATATGCATATATTGTCGTTGCTGAAAATAAATATATATGGTATTATAAAAAAGGTTAAGACAACAACCATACAATATTTTAACTTTTACTTTTAGGAGGGAAAAGAAATGAGTTTTTGTAAGTATTGTGGAAGACAGTTACAGGACGGGGAAGTCTGTACATGTCAGCAGGCACAGCAGTCAGCCGGAGCAGCACAGCCTCAGCAGGCAGCGCAGCAGACATTCCAGCAGGGAGCAGGTCAGCAGACACAGCAGGGATTTAATCAGCAGCAGGCTTCACAGCAGATGGATGCAGTGAAGAAGGCAGGAGCTAATGCAGCCCTTGATTATGTTAATGTATTGAAGGGATTGTTTACATCACCGGTAGAAACAGTATCAGCATTTGTTGCTAAAGCTAATGTTATTATGATTGCAATACTTATTGGTGGTCAGGCAATTATTAACATGCTTACAAGATTATTTGATATGTTAATTGCTAACAGTAAGGCAAAGGTTACAACAGGAAGTAAAGAACTTGACAGCTTACTTTCATCTTACTACAGCTCATATACTAATACCAAGCCATATCCAGCAGGCTCAATATTCAAGAACATGCTTCTTGAGATTCTTCTGGTAGCAGTAGCGGCAGCTGTAATTGCACTTGTAGTTATGCTTCTTGCAAAGGCATTTAACAAGGCTAATGTTACATATATGCAGAGCCTTGCAGTATATGCCATTACAGCAGTACTTGGTATACCAGCAGAGTTACTCAGTTGGGTAACAGGTCTTACATCAGTAGGATTCATTGACAGAATATCTTCATGCGTAACAGTATTTTCTAATGTAGCAGGATATGCATTTGTATACATAGCAATCCGTGCATTATGCAAGGATGAGAAGAAGATACCTCTTATAATGGCAATCTCATATGTTGCAGTTAATTTCCTTACATGGGTATTAAGACTTATGTTCTAATTAACAATTTGATAATTGATTATAATTAATGATTCCCGGCAGACCGGAAGTGTGAATACACAATGGTCTGCCGGGAATTTTTTATTATTTTTCAACTTTTTACAAATGTATTTCGTATATAAGTGTAAGAGAACTTATATCAAGGAGGTACTTATGGGGAGAAGAAAATGTTTAATTATTCCGGTCCTTATGGCAGGAATATTATTAATGGGAGGCTGCAGCAGACAGAGCATTGAAGATGTGAAGCGTTTTCAGGAGACAAGCACAGCCGTAGAGAATCAGACCAATCAGACAGGAATTATTCAGGAGAACGAATCACGTGAGAACAAAGTTGATAATGTGTTTGCGGGAATGGTTTCAAGTAGTCCTAAATATGCTGAAAGATATTCAGATGTTGATATGGAGATTTATACAGGGAAACTGGTTACCAAATTTACATACAGTATAGGTGAAACAGCCATTGCTGAAAATGTTGATGAGTTATCCAAGCTGATGAGCGAGGAGGACATAGCTGAATATATAAAATATGATACTGAAACACCAGAAAAATTCAGTGCATATGACAAGATGATTAATGAAGATGGAACATTTGCAAATGATAGAAAAGGTATCAAGCAGGTTGCCCTGCTGATGAAGTTAAAGATTACTAATAATGGTGATGAAGATTTTCAGTTTCTGTCGAACGGATTCCGTTTGTATTGCTTCAGATATAACGAACAGGACGATGCAACATATTATTCAACCATAGAAAGCAGACAATCATATCTTAATATTCATGATGACCATGAAATATTCAGACATCATCTTACAATTAAGCCGGGAGAAACTAAAGAGGTTGTTGCAATGGAGGTCATTCCTTATGAATTTGTTACTTCTTACACAAGAACAACTGCTAATGTTGGAGGTCAATATATAGATACATATAAGGATATAACAACAGATGGTCTTACTATAGATTCGTTGTATACATGCTACAGTACAACTGATAAAGCATTTCCTGTTGGTTCTCCGATAGTAAAGCTTGATATAGACAAGTAGCCGGGAGGAAAACAGTATGAAGGTGATGATTAAGACAGAGCTCGAAAGAGCATTTAAAAGCTGGAGTCTGTGGCTGGCTCTTATAATTGGGATGGGGTTAAGCATAGCACAGATTATAACCAGGATTATACCGGCAGCCATGAATCCGCTGATGGGATATATGCCTGATAATGCCACACTTATGCCGATAAGTGCATTTCAGGTGTGGATAGGTAATGGAGTATCATTTGAATACAGTCTGTTTATAAGGCTGATTCCGATACTGGCGGCTATGCCGTATGCAGTTACATATCTGTCAGATATTAAAAGTGGAATTATTAAGAATTATGTAACGAGAACAGCTAAGTTTAATTATCTTGCTGCCAAATATATTGCAGTGTTTGTGACGGGAGGTGTGGTAGTGGTTATGCCATTGCTTATTAATTACCTGACTGCGATAACTATTCTTCCATCACTTGTGTGGCCGGTTGGTGTATTTGCAAGTTCTCCCAAAAGTATATGGTCAGCAATATTTTATACACATCCACACATTTATATGATTATGTATATGATTCTGCTTTTTGTGTGCGGAGGTCTTATGGCAACAATAGCACT
>UMCP01104286.1_pt1 | contig 10708 bp, 5 predicted proteins | sample 1964261 | NCBI WGS metagenome assembly UMCP01 (sample SAMEA4835971, study PRJEB28245) | human gut metagenome | biome: gut microbiome; material: fecal sample | place: Denmark | collected 2008
CTGGAACACTCAGATCTTAACCTGAACAGATTTGAAGAATTAATGTCTGAAAAAGAGATTTTCTCCTTTGAAAATCTGCTGAAAATCTGCTGATGCAAATAAAAAATCCAGTTATTATGAGCACTAAATCAATCGGAAGGCCTCTGATGGTCTTCCGATTGATTTTAATAATTAATATTGTCCTCTCATTACTGTATTTTCAGCATATGCCAGAATTCTATCTGTTTTCATTTAGAGCATGTTTGAAAAATCATTTCAACAATCTGTACGCTCTAATCTACGGATCATAGATACCAGATGTCCGGCACAATTTCGGATTTCTTCTTCTGTAAGTTTACCTTCTTTATATGCCTGGCGAATATTCTTATCATCATCCGGATTTCCAGGCATGATAATGTCATTGCCTGCTGCCACACATTTCCATGGAACGCTTCCATCTTCCGGAACTGTTGTGTTCCAGTCTGACATAATTGCTCCGTCAAATCCCCATTCTTTTCTGGCAACTGTCATGCACAGATCTTTGCTGTTCGCCGCATGAATACCGTTGATAAGATTATAGGAAGTCATAATAGAAACAGGATTTCCTTCTTTTACTGCAATTTCAAATCCGCGGAGATAGATTTCTCTGAGCGCACGTTCGGATACGCAGGAGTCAACACCCATGCGGTTATCTTCCTGATTATTACATGCAAAATGCTTGATTGTTACGCCACATCCTGACTTGCTCTGAACACCTCGGGTCACTGCTGCTGCCAGCATACCTGACAGATACGGATCTTCTGAATAGTATTCGTAATTTCTTCCACATAATGGGTTTCTGTGAATATTCATACCTGGTGCAAGCCACAGATTTACATGAAATTCTTCCATTTCTTCTGCGATTGCTTTTCCAAACTCTGTCATGAGATCTGTATCCCAGGTCTGTGCCAGTGCTGTTCCTACCGGAAAAGCAGTACAGTACTGATAATAAGTGTCTGCATTCTCATGATGCACACCAGGTTCCAGAATTCCATTTTCCAGTGAACCAAGAACTCCCATTTCATAGATGCTGTCTGTCTCTTTATCTACCTCATACCACTGTCTGAGGCGGATTCCTGCCGGACCGTCTGCCATAACAAGAGACGGGATTCCATCCTCTTCCAAAGTACCGCAGGTTTCACCTGCTGATCCCGGTACTCGAATCCCTGCTGCACCAAGAGTACTGATATTCTCTGAAATCTTTCCATAAAGCAGAGGAATCAGCTCTTCTGTAGTTCTGTCTTCCAGAACAGAAACAAATCTTTTTTCTTCCTCTGTCAGATTTTCCTGATTTTTTCCGGCATTTTCCGATTTTGCCGGTATCATCGCAGGTTTAAAATAATATTCCGGAACCTGCGCTGTTATCAGTTTTTCCTGTCTCTGCACAGATTTTTCTTTCAATTCTTTTGTCAGATAAATCTGTTCCAGTTCTTCCTGAAGCGGACAGATTTTATCCATCTGTTCCAGTACTGTATCATCTGAAACTACCAGAACTGCTTCCAGTTTCAGTTTGTCTGAACTGTTTCCGACCAGAATGCCATATTTGCCTTTTTCCACTATCCATGTATGTGTTTCCTCATTGAAAGAAGCCAGTTGTTTCTGTGGAATCTCAACAGTAAGTGTTTGTGTTTCTCCCGGCTTCAGAATTCTGGTTTTTGCAAAACCTGCCAGTCTCTTATACTCTTTTTCCAGTTCTGTCTGCGGAAGCGTAACATAAATCTGTACCACTTCTTTACCAGCATATTCATTTCCTGTATTTGTAACCTGAACCTCTGCTCTGATCTTACTTTCTTCCATATTTATGCTACAACACTTCATCTCAAACATAGTATAAGAAAGACCAAACCCAAACGGAAACATCACCTTTTTGTCAAAGCTGTCAAAATATCTGTAACCTACATAAATACCTTCTTTGTATTTTTCCTTTTCCAGATTGCCATTCAGATACCCATACTCTTCTGAAGCCGGATAATCCTCGTATCGCCTTGCCCAGGTTGTTGTCAGTTTACCGCCCGGCACTTCTTTTCCCAGAAGTACATCAGCCAGGGCATCTCCCCCTTCCTGACCAAGCTGAGAAATATTTAAGATTCCTTTTATATTGTCTGTCTGTTCCAGAATATCTGTCAGCTCCACAGGACCACCTGCATTAAGAATAAGGATCACAGGTTTGTTCATTTCTGCAAGATAACGTAAATCTTCCTCTTCTCTCTCGCTTAAATAGTAATCTCCCTTTACTTTGCGGCGGTCTTTTCCTTCTCCTGAAATACGACTGATCACATAAATCACCACATCTGCTTCACAGATATCTTCCTCTGCCACCTTACGTCCCAGCGGCATTGCAAAAGGATTCTCTGCATAGGCATCAAAAGGATTATCTACTTTCTTAGCTTCTTCCAGAACTTTTTCTTTCCACGCCTCTCTCGCCTGCTCATAGCGATTGTGATAATCGCTGATCCAGTCTTCGCTTACAATTTTTACTCCTGCTTCTTTCAGTCCCTGATAAATAGAAATATTCTTTCTGTTGTTAACATCTCCAGAACCAATTCCACCCTTTACGGTTTTCTCTGCTCCATACCCAAGAAGTGCAGCAGCTGTATCTTTCTTTAATGGAAGGATTCCTTCATTTTTCAGCAGAACAATGCCTTCTGACGCCGCTTTTCTGGCAAGCTTTCCATGCATCAGTTCTCTCTCTGACGGCTGTTCTTCTCTAGTTCCACTGTAAATCCATTTCTTCATATAATTATACTCCTGTTTTTAATATTATAATTCTCATGAAAAGAACCTCCATAGCATTCTCTCTATGGGGGTTCTTAATTCTCATTATTCTTTTACACCACCAAGTGTTACACCTGCAATAATGTATTTGGATAAAAGCAGATATACAATAATGATTGGCACGATCGCAACAGTGATCATCATGTAAATTTTACCCATATCAAAGTTCATATAATCAGCACCACGCAGAGTTGCAATCAGGATCGGCACTGTCATTTTGCTCTTTGACTGAATGATCAGGGCAGGAACGAAGTAATTGTTCCAGGATCCTACGAAAGTAAAGATTGCCTGTACTGCTACTGCCGGTTTCATGATCGGAAGTACAATACTGTTAAAGGTTCTGAATTCTCCGGAGCCATCAATTCTTGCCGCTTCCACAAGGGATAAAGGAAGGGAAGACTGAAGGTAACTGTACATAAAGTAAAAGACTGCCGGAGATGCAATGGATGGAATGATCAGCGGAAGTAAAGAGTCATACATTCCCATCTTTGTGATCAGTCGTAAAAATCCCATTGCTGTTACCTGTGTAGGCATAACAAGAATTGCCATAATAAAGGTAAAAGCTGCTTTCTTCATTTTAAAATCATAAGCATATAGACCATAAGCTGTCAAAGAAGAAAAATATGTACAAAGTGCAGCACTGCAGGAAGATACAACAACACTGTTAAGAATACCGCGGAACATCGGGAAACTTCCGTCATTTGCCACATTCTTCAGATTCTCAAGAAAATATTTTCCGGGAAGTGCTGAAAATCCTTTCTGCAGATCCGCATGGGAACGTGTTGCATTTACAATCAGAATGTAAAAGAAAAACAGACACAGGAAGGATAAAAAGATCAGCACAAGATGAACAAAAATACTGCGCACACGACCTGATGTATTTGATTTCATAGTTTATCTCCTCCTTCTTTCTTCTTTTGCTTTTTTCTTTGCAGCTTTCTTGGAACCATCCGGGTCTGTGTCATTTGTCATCTTATATACGATCATACATAAAATACCGCTGACAATAAACAGATATACGGACAGTGCACCTGCCATACCATAGTTCTTGCTCTTTAAGTGGCTGTTCAGGAACATGATCAGAGTCATAGATGTACGGTCTGGATTTCCCTGTCCATTTGTAAGAATCTGAGGAACATCGAACATCTGAAGACCACCGATGATAGATGTGATCAGTGTATAAGCAAGGATCGGACGGATCAGCGGCAGTGTGATATAGAAAAATCTCTTGATACTGTTACAGCCATCCAGTTCAGATGCTTCAAAAATATCCATACTGATACCCATAACAGCAGCCATCAGCATAATTGTTGTATTACCAAACCACATCAGGAAGTTCATAAATCCGACCAGAGATCTGGTTCCGATTACAGAACCCAGGAAATCTATCGGTTTTTTAACCCATCCCAGAGACATCAGAATAGAGTTAATCGGTCCGTTGGTAGAGAACATGGTAAAGAACAATAATGCAAACGCAGAAGCCATGATCAGGTTAGGAAGATAAATAACAACCTTGAAAAACTGCTGTCCATGGATCTTCAGACGCGCATCTGTAAACCAGCATGCCAGAACCAGTGCGATCACGATCTGCGGTACAAATCCGATTACCCACAGAATCAGCGTATTAGTACTGTATTTGAGCATATCTGACTTCAACAGACTCAGATAGTTTGCAATTCCAATAAAATTCGGTCCGATTTCTTTAATTCCTGAACGATAATATTCATAGAAACTATAACGTACAGTATCTACCAGCGGAATCAAAGAAAAGATTAAAAAAGTTATAAAAAATGGAAGGATAAAGATGTATCCCCATTTTGCATAGCTGATGCTTTTCTTTTTTTTCATAGTTCAGCATTCCTTCCTTTACATATTAGTGCCAGACACACATCTCTTTCATGCGTGTCTGGCAAATACAAATGCATCTGTACAGGTTATTTACACCTGAAACTTTTTAACTGTCAATTCAAAAGCGTTTATTATTCAGCCCAGTTAACTTCCTGGATTTCCGGATAACGTTCTTTGATTGCTGTTTCAAAGTTTGATTTTGCTTTGTCATAGTCTACCTGACCCTGGAAGTAATCGCTGAAAGCGTTCTGGATCAGTTCTACGCAGCCCTGGTCATAAGCAGAAAGTGGTGCGATCTTGATGTTCTCTGCAACCGGTGAGAAATATGTAAATGGATTCTGTCCGCCAAGGAAGTCAGATGCGAAAGTATCATCTTTTGCAACTTCCTGCATACCACTCTTTGTATTTGTAAAGTCAGAATAATCTTTGGAAATCTTTAATAAATTGTCCTTATTTCCTGTCAGTGCAAGAATGATATCTTTTGCATGTTCCGGATTATCTGTTCCTGTTGCTGCATGGATGTAAGAACCGCCCCAATTGTATTCCTGTGGTGGATTTGTAACAGCCCATTCTCCGTCTTCTCCATCCCAGTTTGGTTTCAATGTAAAGTCAATTCCCCATGCCGGGAAGAGGAATGCAAATACTTTGGATTCAGATCCCATAGCTTTGTTCCAGTCATCATTCCACTGACCTTTTACAGTTTTGTTCAGGTATCCTGCATCCAGCCATTCTTTGGAATCTTTGATCCAGTTCATTACCTGCTGGTCTACGTTAACAGTTGTTGCACCGTCTTCTACCCATGGCTGGGAAATGCTGTTTCCATACAGTCTGAATGTATCAGCATAAGAAGCAAATGTGTAATATCCTTTTGCTTTCAGTTCTTCAGCTGTAGCTTTTGCTGTATCCCAGTCTTTCATTTTCTTGCCTACTTCTTCAGGATCGTCGGTTCCGAACACATCTTTGGCAATATCACGACGATATACAAGAAGTCCAGGGCAGCACTGCCATGTAGATCCTCTCTGTACTCCATCTGCATCAGATGCAGTTGTTTTTGTAAAGTCATACTGATCTGCAAGATCTTTGTCAGGATCAATTCCAAGATCTGTCAGAGGCATTGCCACATCCGCTGCTGCATCTGTATATTTGTATACATAATCTGTTTCTGATAAGAAGATATCTACCTTATCATCTGCTGATGCATCAGCCTGATTCATAAGAGCTTCATCAAGTTTCTGCTGATAAACACCATCCTGATTTGGATTTATGATCCAGTGAATTTCTGTTCCATCCTTTAATGTTGTTACTGTTCCGTCTTTGGATGTTTCTTTTACTTCAGGATATACTGCTTCCAGACGCTGACGGAATTCATCATTCCAGGAATAAATATTGATTACTTTTCCTTCTTCATCTGCATGTACGATTGTAGCGGTTCCGCCCATTGTACCTGCAATTACGGATGCTGTAAGTAAAACAGCTAATGCTTTCTTTTTCATTAAAAAAGCCCTCCTTTTTCTTTTTTTCTCTTTGTGAGTTTCTTGCCTCACCTGATGTATCAGATTATAGCTTAAGCTGCTTTTCAGGTATATTATAATTTCCACCAAAATGTCAGATTCATGACCTCATTGTGTTCTTTTTATATACAGACAGATTTTGTCATTTAATAAGGAAATCTTTCCTAAAATCATAATCTTTCTGTTTTTTATTAGTATTTTTGTATAAAAAGTACCATTTTTCTATAGATCAGCCAGATGAATATTCGCAATCTGATTCATTACCTGCTCATATATTTTTCTGAAATTGTGTTATTTTATGTCATGATTCTGATACTTACTTCATGTTTCTTATTTCCGAAAGATCTCATTTCCGATATAATTTCCATACAATATTTATGGAAGGAGAAAAATGTTGAAACATATTAAGTTTATTGATAATCATGGAAGCTTTTGTGTGAACAGACCGGAAAATACCAGTTATCTTTATTTTCCTCTTGCATCAGAAGCAGGTCTGAAAAGTTCCGTCACACCAGTGCTTGGAGGTGACAGCAAAATTGATCAGGATACCTTCCTGCTGGAACCGGTCAGTTCCGAAAATCTTCATAACAATCGTTCTTCCAGAAATTTCTGGATCGTAAAAGAAGGACACATTCCTTATTCAGTAACAGGTTCCTCTGCTCAGCAGGAAGCCGACCGTTTTACTGACAGGCAGGAAGACAGTGAACTAACCGCCGGATTCATGTGGCAGACTTTGAAAAGGACTTCCAGAGAACTTGGGCTCATCTCCACAGTTACTTCTTTTATCCCCAAAAGTGATAATGTGGAGATTATGTATGTGACGGTTGAAAACCAGACAGATACTGTACAGAAATTTACTGCATATGGTGCAATTCCTGTTTACGGAAGAAGTGCGGATAACATTCGTGATCATCGAAATGTCACTTCCATGCTCCATCGTATCGAGACAACAGAACATGGAATCAACGTCTGCCCCACCATGTCATTTGACGAGCGGGGACATCAGCCAAATCATAAAATCTATTATGTAAATGGCTGTTCCGGAAAGGGAGAAAATCCGATTTCCTATTATCCGACTGTAGAAGATTTTATCGGAGAAGGTGGTACCTATACACATCCACGCACAGTATATGAAGGATATAAAGGAGTTCCCGCACACAGTCTGGCAGCAGGAAAGGAAGCAATGGGTGCTTTCTGTTTCTCATCTTTCACACTGGCTCCCGGTGAAAAAACAGACTTTATTTTATTATCAGGTATTGCCGACAGTAAAGAAGAAATTGAAAATATTTTTGAAAAATACAATACTTCCGATAAAGTAAAAAATGCACTGGAAGAAACCAGAATTTACTGGAAAAAACAGGTAAACGTTGACTTCCACACACAGGATCCTGACTTTGACAGTTATATGAAATGGGTAAGTTTCCAGCCATTCCTGCGCCGTTTATTTGGCTGTTCTTTCCTTCCTCATCATGATTACGGACGTGGTGGACGCGGATGGCGTGATCTGTGGCAGGATTGTCTTTCTCTTCTGCTGATGAATCCTCAGAATGTAGGTGCCATGATTGAAAAGAATTATGGCGGCGTACGTATTGATGGTACAAATGCTACTATTATCGGAGACGGTGACGGCAATTTTATCGCTGACAGAAACGGAATCGCACGTGTATGGATGGATCATGCACTCTGGCCGCTAATCACGACCAGTCTTTATATTAATCAGACCGGAGATATAGAGATCCTTAAGAAACAGGTTCCTTATTTTAAAGATGCACAAACCATGCGCGGCACAGAAATTGATACTCTCTGGAATGACGCATATGGAAATAAACAGCGCACCGAAGACGGTCAGGTATATACCGGAAGTGTTCTGGAGCACATTCTGATCCAGCAGCTTGCCGCTTTTTATGATGTAGGTGTTCATAATATTTACCGTCTCCGCGGAGCTGACTGGAACGATGCCCTGGATATGGCAGCAGAAAATGGTGAAAGTGTTGCCTTTACCTGTGCTTATGCGGGCAATCTCCATACTCTTGCTTCCATATTACGCCTTATGGAATCTGCAGGCGAAACCAGTATCCCGCTGTCAGAGGAAATTGAAATCCTGCTGAACGACCAGACAGATATGTTTGACAGTGTATCTGAAAAGAAAAAGATTCTTACTGAATATGCCAAAAGTTGCAGGCATAACCTAAGCGGCAGAAAGAAAAACTTCTCTCTCTCCACACTTGCTGCCAACCTGATCCAGAAATCCAACTGGCTGACAGATCATATCCGTTCACAGGAATGGATTGATGGCAAAGACAGCGAAGAAGGATGGTATAACAGCTATTACGATAATCATGGAGAGGCAGTGGAAGGTTTCCACCATGAACAGGTGCGTATGATGCTCACAGGCCAGGTTTTCTCTATTATGGGAAATGTTGCCACTGATGCGCAGATCAGGAAAATCGTAAAAAGCGCAGATCATTATCTTTACAGAAAAGAAATTGGCGGTTACCGCCTGAACACAGATTTTCAGGAACTGAAGTTTGATATGGGACGTATGTTCGGTTTCGCTTATGGCGAAAAAGAAAACGGTGCTGTTTTCTCTCATATGGCAGTTATGTATGCAAATGCCTTATATCAGAGAGGCTTTGCAAAAGAAGGCTGGAAAGCATTGCGTTCTCTGTCTGATACAGCTCTCGACTTTGATACCAGCCATATTTACCCGGGAATTCCTGAATATTTCCGTTCAGACGGACGTGGCATGTATCATTATCTGACAGGTGCTGCAAGCTGGTATCTTTTTACCATGATCACAGAGGTCTTTGGTGTCCGTGGAGTTTTCGGAAACCTTCTGGTTCATCCAAAACTTCTGGCAGAACAGTTCGATGAAGCAGGAACTGCTTCTGTCTCTGTTACTTTTGCAGGAAAACAGTTCCATGTTACCTACCGAAACACAGACAGAAAAGATTATGGTTCTTATCATATCGCCGCTGCGGACTGCGACAAAACAGCAATAGAAATCGTAGAAGATTCCCATATTATGATCTCCAGAGAATTTATTAACAACCTCTCTTCTGATCTTCATGAAATTACAGTGACACTTGCCTGAAAACAATAGCTGCTCAGCCTCCATAAAAGCAGTCGACAGGCGCAGTTATAAATATTGTTCTAACAGAAAGGATTTACTATATGAAATACGGATATTTTGACAATGAAAACCGAGAATACGTGATTACTAATCCGGCAACACCTGCACCATGGGTAAACTATCTGGGTTCCCCGGAGTACGGTGCAATCATTTCCAATAATGCAGGGGGCTACAGTTTTGCAAAATCCGGTGCAAACGGACGTATCCTGCGCTATGTTTTTAATAACTTTGACCAGCCGGGACGTTACATTTACATTCGCGATGACAGATCATCAGACTTCTGGTCTGCATCCTGGCAGCCTGCAGGCAAAGATCTGGCTCAGTATAAGAGCGAATGCCGTCACGGAATCGGTTATACAAAAATTTCTGCCGACTACAGCGATATTCACTCAGAAGCCCTTTACTATGTTCCTCTTGGAAAAAGTTATGAAGTATGGGCATTATCTGTGACCAATCATTCTGATCACGAAAGGAACCTGACTCTCAGCGGATATGCAGAGTTTACCAACCACAGCAATTACGAACAGGATCAGGTTAATTTACAGTACTCTCTTTTTATTTCTCGTACACTGTTCGAAGGAAACAGAATTACTCAGCAGATTCATGGAAATCTTGATGCAATTCCTGAAAATGAGAATGTAGATGAGAAAAATGTGACAGAACGTTTCTTTGGACTTGCAGGTGCTGAGGTTTCTTCTTACTGTGGGGACAAAAATGAATTTCTCGGAAGTTACCATGGATATGGAAACCCTGAAGGTATTGTCTGTGGTGATCTTGGTGATAAGACAAGCTATAATGAAAACTCCTGTGGTGCTCTCTCCTGCAAAATAACTCTTAAAGCAGGTGAAACCAGAACAATTGCTTTTCTTCTTGGAATGAAACCGTCATCTGAAGCTGCTGAAGTAATCAGATGTTACGAAAATCCGGCTCCAACTGTAGCAGAAGAACTGGAAGCATTAAAAGCTGACTGGAACAGTAAGCTTGATAATCTTAAAGTCAGCACTCCAAGTCCGGAATTTGATACTATGATTAATACCTGGAACGCATACAACTGTTTTATGACTTTCATCTGGTCCCGTGCAGCTTCCTTCATTTACTGTGGACTCAGAAATGGATACGGATACAGAGATACTGTACAGGATATTCAGGGAATCATCCATCTGGCACCGGAAATGGCACTGGAAAAGATTCGTTTCATGCTGTCTGCGCAGGTAAATAACGGTGGCGGACTCCCTCTTGTCAAGTTTACTCACACACCTGGAAAAGAAGATACTCCGGATGATGCTTCTTATGTACAGGAAACCGGCCATCCGGCTTACCGTGCAGATGATGCATTATGGCTTTTCCCAACTGTATATAAATATATTTCAGAAACCGGAAACACTGCTTTTCTTGATGAAGTGATTCCTTTTGCCAACAAAGA
>UMCP01024551.1_pt1 | contig 10684 bp, 6 predicted proteins | sample 1964261 | NCBI WGS metagenome assembly UMCP01 (sample SAMEA4835971, study PRJEB28245) | human gut metagenome | biome: gut microbiome; material: fecal sample | place: Denmark | collected 2008
ATTCTCCTCTTTCGGCGGTGCCGGATTCTTCTCCAACAGTTTCTCCATCAATACTTCCAATCTCTCCTGTGCTGCTTTCTCGATCTCCTCCAGATGGCTGTTCAGTTTCCCGGTCAGCAACAAACTCTGGTACAGGCTGTTCTTGTACTCCTTCAGAAATGTCCTCCGCAGCATTCCGTATTTCCCGATCTGTGCTTCTGTTTCCTGAATTGTCAGGTTCGGAAACAGATAATCCCCTTTGCGATGATATGTCAGTGCCATACTCTTTTCCTCCTTCATTTTCCTGTGAATATTCTTTTTCTGTAATAGTATCATTGTTTTCTATACTTTTACGAATTAACGTGTTAAAGTTATTATAATTCCTTTCTTCTGAATTTTCAATACCTTTTTTCATTTCTTCTAATGAAATGCGGTGTACATATCTTCCAATATCCACCAGAACTGATTCACTCGCCCTGCTTGTGGCATTTCCAATGAATGTCAGCACCGAAAGGTGATTGTAATCTGTAATATGTACAAAATCCATTTCCTCCTGCCGTTCCATTGGATCAAGTCCGCATCTGGAAGCAAGTGTATAATAAATGCTGTCCGTCAACAGGCTTCGGAACTCACTGCAGATGGTATCTTCCTCCAGTTCTTCCAGATAGGTTCCCTTTGTTACATACATCAGACCATCCAGATACTCATCCAGATTTTCCTCCACCATATATTTAGCGGTTGCCATCAAAGCATCCGAAAGATTTTCCGTATCTTTCGTTTCCAATCCATAAACTTCTTCCAGATGAAGCAATACCTCTTCCTGCTGTTCTTCCTGTAATTTCCACAGGTACGGTGTTCTTCCACCATTTACCATATGAGTATCCTGAACATCGAATACATACCGAAGTCTTGTTTTCTGCGTGGTTTCATCTATAAGGGCAATTCCTTTTGCCCCTCTGTTTACCCACCGGAACATTTTTTGATTCCACAATTCCAGCGAAGCACAGGCAGTTGCCTGTGGACGCTGTGCATGAATCAAAAGCTGATCCATAAATGGGTATCGGTATAATCTGGCTGCGGTATCCAGATAGTTCATCCAGTCCCTGGGGGAACTGCTGATACTGGTTGCATGTGATTCTGCAAGACCTCTTATATCTTCTAATCGAGCCATAACCTTATTCCTCCTTCCGTCAGTTCTTTATTTTTTCTTTTTGTTGCAGTTTGTTTTCTTTTTAGGAAATTCCAGACTGAATCTGGCTTTTCCATCTTCCACCCCAAGTACAAGGTCAGCGTCAAATTTGCTGTCTTTTTTCTTGGAATACAGTCCTTTTACATGGGTACGCCCCTTTTTCAGAAGCTCTACTGCCATCTTTTTATCCATTGATTTTTTCATGCTTTCCAGAAACCGATTTGACTTCCACAAAGCAAACGGACAGCTTCTGTCAGAACAGTAATAATTGGTCTTACCCTCATATACATCAGAACCGCATACCGGGCATTTCCCGATTACTTCCCTTGCAGTCTGAAAACGATTGCGTTCTTCTTCCGGAATTGCCCTGCATACAGAAAGAATCTCGGTAATCATAGATACAATCCCATCCATAAATTCATCATCCTGGATTTTTCCCTTTTCCATCATCAGAAGCTGATTTTCCCATTCTGCTGTCAGGCTTGCGGATTTCAGATTCTCCGGCATTACATGGATCAGTTCACAGCCTGCCACTGTAGGAATAATCTGTTTTCCTTTACGTTCTGCATACCCGGAAGATACCAGCTTCTCAATGATATTTGCCCTGGTTGCCGGTGTCCCAAGTCCTTTTTTCTCTGTATCAGAATCAAATTCCTTATTCCCCGCTGTTTCCATTGCTGCAAGCAAGGTATCTTCGGTAAACATCTTCGGCGGGGATGTATAATGGGTACTCTTCTCTGCTTTCACAGGAACAAGAGTCATTCCCTCTTCATATCCTTCTGGAAGTTCTGTCTTATTATCTGGTTCATCAGATTTCTTATCCTTCACACAATATTTCCGAAAGGCTTCTTCCACTTCTTTAAATCCCATCTGCACAGGCAGCTTTCCTTTCGCAGCAAATTCACATTCTTTGCACTGTACGGAAATTTCTGTCTGCTCATAAAGATAATCTTCCCCGGTTGCCTGTACAAGCTGCTGTCCGATCAGCATCAGAAGATTTTTCTTTCCATCTGAAAGTCCTCCCATACCTTTTTCTACTGTCTCTTTTGTCGGCAGGATTGCATGGTGATCTGATACTTTTGTATTATTGATTACACGCTCTGCATTTCCTCCGGACTGTTCAGATTTCAAAAATGGGAGAAAATCTGTCATTGCATCTGCAAGTGTTTCTACCGTTTCTTTCATATCTTCCGTTACATACTGGCTATCCGTTCTCGGATATGTAACCATCTTTTCCTCATAAAGTTCCTGCAGCATATCCAGTGTTTTCTGAGCGGTGTATCCGAAATAACGGTTCGCCTCTCTCTGCAGACTGGTCAGATCATAAAGTTTTGGCGGTGAAATTCGTTTCTGCGCCTTTTTTACTTTTGTAACCATTGCTTCTTCCCCATCACAAAGTTTTCTTAATTCGTCTGCTTCTGCTTCAGACTGGATATTTTCTGATGTTACTGTAAGTTTCCCATCTGACAGAGAAACCTTATAATAGGCTTCTTTCTTGAAATGCTCGATTTTCTCTTTTCTTTCTGTCAGCATGGAAAGCGTTGGTGTCTGTACCCTGCCGACCACCAGGCGTTTAAAATATCTGGTTGTATAGGCTCTCGTTGCGTTCATTCCGATCAGCCAGTCTGCCTGCGCTCTGCACACCGCAGCATTACAAAGACCTGCGTATTCTTTCCCGTCCTTTAAGGTCTGGAAGCCTTTCTGAATTGCTTCATCTTCCATTGAACTGATCCACAGACGCTTCACTGGTTTTTGACAGCCTGCCAGATCATAAACTCTTTTAAAAATCAGTTCTCCCTCTCGCCCGGCGTCACAGCCATTGACCAGATACGCCACATCTTCCCGATTCATTAAGCTGCACAATACTTCAAACTGCTTCTTTTTATCCTCTGATACCTGCACTTTCCATACTTCCGGGATGATCGGTAAATCCTCAAACTGCCATTTTTCATATTTTTCATCATAAATTTCTGGTGGTGCATATTCTGCCAGATGTCCCAGGCACCAACTGACAATGCAACTGTTCCCCTCCAGATAGCCGTCCTCTCTCTGATATGCAGATAAATTCTTTGCAAGGCTCTGTGCTACACTTGGTTTCTCTGCAATCACTAAAAATTTTGCCATATTTTCCTCCTGTTCCTGTCAAAAAGGCAGTCCCAAAAGAACTGCCCTTTCTCCATACCTTATGATTTTTTGTTATTTCTGCTGATTCTCTGCATTTTCTTCATCTTCATTGATGTAACTGTCATCAGCAAATTCCAGACCTTCCTCCACAATGCCGTCCTCTTTTTTCTTTCTCAATTTTCCAAAAGCGAACATGCCAAGACCACCCAATGCCAGCGTTGCAACTGCCCCCAAAGCAATCCATCCAATCATCTTGTTAATGCCAGATTCCTGCTTTGCCTCTGTTTCTGGCTGTGCTGTAGTTTCCGGTTCTGGTGTTGTAGTCGTTTCTGGAAGAACAACCGCAGATTCCTCTTTCTTTTCCGTTTCTTTGGTTTCATCTAAGAACTCTGCCAGGTCATTTTCATCCACAAGTGACATCATGTACACATTTTCAGAAGTACCGGAACGGTCAATGACCATATAAAAGGTATTTCCATTCTTTGTCTGTACAGTCAGAAACTGCTTGGTACTGTCATTCTCCTTATCATCCGCAAGCTGTCCGTTTCCCGGTGTAGAAAACGGTGTTCCTTCTGTGGCAGGCTGCTCTGCAGGCTGTTCTTCTATGACCTGCTCTGTTGCTTCGGTCTGCTCTGCATTTTCATTTGCCTGTGCAAAAGCAGTCACACTGGCAGAACCAATCAGCATCGTAGCTGACAGCATGACCATCAAAATTTTTTTCATTACCTTATTCTTCATCTTCCAAATCCTCACTTTCTTCTACCTGTCCGGTTTCCACATTTCTCTCCAGACTCTCTTCTTTCTTTGCATCTATTTCGGAACTGTCCATAGAGAGATTGCCCTCCTCATCAAACTGCATGGTAACTGTTCCGTTCTGAATCCCATCCAGAAAAGTCAGCATCTCCCGACTGTCCATTTTCATGGAACGGATCGCCTTGATGATTTCTGCATCCTCCATCTGCTTTTTCTGGATTTTCAGTTTCTTTACATATTCCTGTAACTCCAGAATCTTATCTTCTGTTTTCTGAATATCATCCAGAACCTTTTTCAATCGCATATTCATGTTTGTCTACTCCCTTCTAATGAATCCTGCCAAATGCCATAAAATGCTGCTGCCAGTAAGAGCTTGCAATACTTGTATACTGAATCGGATTTCCACAATGGATCATCATATTATTTCCTACATAAATTCCAACATGGCTCGCTCCCGGCGTATCATAAGTTCCCTGGAAAAAGATCAAATCTCCCGGCTTTGCATCAGATGGAGATACATAGGAACAATAAGCCCGAAGCCCATCTGCCGTTGTTCTTCCTACATTCCAGCCATTTCCGCAGTTATTGATTACCCAACATACGAAACCGGAACAATCAAAACTGGTAGATGGAGATGCACCGCCCCACACATACGGATAACCCAGATATTTTTCTGCTTCCCGAATCATCTTGGCAAACTGCGGATCAGAAAGTGCTTCTGCCGGAATATCATATCCAAAGCCTGCCCCACCTGTCGGAATTGAGTTAAGGTCAAACAGATAATCACGATTTCCATAGTATTTGTTATAAGCGTCATACTGCTCCTGTTCCTTATCTGTCATACGGTTTCTTAAAACTGCATCCAGATTATGGTTCGTGAGTGTTACATCCAAACGGTTCACTTCTCTTGTCGTTGTTACTTCTACTTCCTGACTTCCGTTGCTGTCTGCTATGTACGCTTCCCAGGTCTGATGCCCATGTGCTGATGCGGAAGCATGATCGCCATAATATACATCAAACTGAACACCATATCTTGCAAATGCTCCCGTATCTTCTACTACATATTCCACTCCATTCATAATGACATGGGTTCCCATTGGCACAAATGGATTGGAAGCATCTACTGCAATCGTATGATTAGCCTGTGGATATGCGCCACTTGCGGTCGGACCACCACTCCACTGCCCACAACAGATTGAACAGTTACAATATCCGCTGGTCACCACCTGTCCCAGTGATTCCCCAACCCTGACCTTTTTCTTTTCTGTTACAGTTTCTCGTGTTGAATCCGTATATAAGCCATACTGCTCTTTAAAAATCTCCTGAATCTCATCTGCGACTTCAGCATAGGTAAAACCACCATATTTAACTGTCAGATAAGAAATAAGCTGATACGGATTGTGCCCGATCTCATCAATCTGGAACTGGAACTCGTCATAGTCTGAATGATTCGCTTTCATCTGATTAATCTGTTCATTCAATGCATTTTCCAATGCTACATACGCATTTTCTGCTGCATAAATATCTTCATCTTCACTGGAATAACTGGTAGAAATAATGGCATTGGAACCACCCTGGAATAATGCTGCACAGCTTGACAGACTTGTTGCCATCAATGCAAAAAGCAGAACTATAACTCCTATCGTCAGAAGGATATTCCGGTTCTGCGCCACAATCTCCTTGACTGCAGCCTTGGCTTTTTCCGTAAACCGCTGTGCGTTTACAAGCACTGCATCTTTCGTAGCCTTTCCCTGTTTCGCAGCCTGATACTGTTTCTGGTAACGCTTTTTCTGCAGTAATTTCTTTAAGGCAGACTGTTTTTTCTGCTCTGCTTCTTTCTGAACCGCCTTTTTTGCCTCATTGGAAGCACTAGTTCCAAACTGCAAGCGGGATTTTTCCATTTCTTCCAGCACAGATTCCCTTAACCGGTTATTTCTCTGCCGGTTCTCTTTTAACCGTTCCCGGACGTAAATTGACTTTCTTGCAAGACTTTCTCCCACAAGTTCCATTTGCTCTGCTGCATCAAGAGCCGCATTATCGTCGGTATCCTCTCTGATCTTTTTCTGACCATAGGCAGATGCCGTTTCAGAAACAACGGTTGCACCCTTTCTTGCCATTCCACTGCCTGGAATTATACCTTTGCCTTCATCTTCAAAGGAAAGACGGGATTTTGATTTCTTCTGTTCTTTTAGCGTCTGTTCCCTTTTCGTCTTGCCTTTAATCTCTTCCCGAAAATCTTCCATTGATTTTTCGTCAACTTCTGACTTTTCGTGGTAGCGTTTCTGCTCTTTTGCTGCATAGGCTGTGACCATCTTTTTCTTTCGGCTCTGCCTGTCCGGTTCCGGTGTTTCAGAATCACGTTCAGTATCCTGTCCCGGATGTCCCCGGATACTTTCTTTACGAAGTCTGGAACGTGAAACAGACGGAGATTTCTCCCCGTCTGCCTTATCCTCACTCATTTCTGAGTTTTCCATTTCATCCGCTTCCGCAATTTTTTCCTGTTCCAGAAAAGCGTGTCTTGACTGTAACCTGTGTTTGCCCTCTGTTCCTTCCTCTACTGGTTCTTCTGCAGTATGAGCTTTTCTTGCCTTTCCAAAATCCAGCTCCTGTTCCCTGTGTCCGGCTGTTTTCTTCTCATCTGCCTCACGTCTGGTAATTCGCTTCTCCTTTTTACTGCGAAGATTTTCTTCCCGAAGTCCATCCCGGCTCATCTTCTGGACAGTTTTATCCCTTGCTTTATATTCATGCTCCTGCATGGTCATCATCTCCTGATTTCATAATTTTTGTTCAGAAACGTGTTCCATCTGTTTTCAATGGCAATCGCCTTATCCTTTAATTTCACTGAAACATCAGAAAGACCACTCTGTAACTCTCGCCCCTGCGTATCTGCAAGCAGAGCCAATGAATCCATTACTTCTAACAGACCAGCAATGCAAAGCATATCCTTATGCGCCATTTCTAAAAGTGATCTTTCAGATTCCCCATAAGCCCAGTAGTCTTCGCTGTCCCAGTCCCAGATACCTCCTGTTCTTGCTTTATCTGGTTTAGAATCCGGCTCTACACTGTCCTGCTCATTATCAAAAAAATCATTTTCATCGCACTTAATTTTCTCTTCCGGTTCTTCCATATCACTTATCTCATCAAACCAGTCCTTCGTCAGATCTTCGCATCCAAATTCAAATCCTTCCGGTTCTTTCTCAGCTTTCATTTTGCTGAATTTTTTTTGCAACCACGACCATACGCCCATTCCGCTGTGAATATTCGCATGTGGACAATGTAAGCAGCTTGTCCCCATATTCTGCTGTGATTCCGGTTTCATAGATTGCTTTTCGCTTAATTTCTCTAATAAAGTACTCATAATCTGCCCCTTTCTGTGCTTTTATAAAACTGTAATAGTTAAAGTCATTTCCGGTATAAACCGGTGTTGTAAATGCTGATAATATCTGATACTGTTCATTTCCCCATATGGTACGGAACAGGATTGTTGGATGCTCCTCATAAAATCCCTTGTCTTTATATTTTTCAAGATCAGCAAACATCTTCCCACTGTTCATATGATGCCCATAGATAATCAGGTTGTCTGAATCTCCCGGCACACATTCCTCAGCAAGAAACAGACAGCCATTTGCTGAGTAGTCCCCATTAAAATCCCGATGCAGATAATAATTCTTATCTCCGGGCCTGTACATAACTGGGTAGTCTATCTTTGTTCCCTCAATCATAAGCCACCCAATACAATCTGGATTTTCCTCATGCAATGCCAGTATTCCAGCATCTACTTCTATAAAAGAATCGCCGGAAGAATTTTCTCCCGACTCGTCCTCTTTCTCCTGCATAAGTTCCTGCAACTCTTGCTGTAACTGATTGTCCTGTCTTTCCTGTATGAACATTCCCATCAGAAAGTAAATACTGATAGTAAGTAAAATAATCGAAACAATCATCAATATTCCTGCTATAAACCGCCTCACTCTGTCACTCCTCCTGTTAATCATCCCTGTCTTTGATGCCAAGTTTTTCACGTTTTTCCACATCTTCCGGTTTCGATGACATTAACGCATACAGCATAAGAGAATTATCAAATCTGTCCTTAAACGGAATAATTGTATTTCCATAAAAAATCAAGCCTTCTCCTGCTCCACTGTTTGTCACATAGGAAAGCTGATGCGGAGAGATGTTAAGCTGTTTGGCAAGAATCTGTCTGTCCCCGGATGCCTGGTTAAGCATCAGAATAAAATCAGAGTTTTCAAAGATGTTCTCGATTTCTCTTGAAGCAAGCAGGTCTTTTACATTCTGTGTGATACCAGTCGGAATACCGCCCCACTTACGGAACCTCTTCCAGATTTCCACGCTATATGCTGCTGTCTGTTCTTCTTTCAGCAGCAAGTGAAACTCATCAATGTAATATCTGGTAGATTTATGTGCAGCACGATTGACTGTTACCCTGTTCCAGACCTGATCCTGAACAATCAACATACCAAGTTTTTTAAGCTGCTTACCAAGGTCTTTAATGTCAAAACATACCAGACGGTTATTCAACTCAACATTAGTACGATGATTAAATACTTTCAGAGAACCATTAACATAGATTTCCAGTGCCGTTGCCAGACGCTGTGCCTCTGGTTCTTCCTGCTTGCGAAGCAGATTGTATAAATCCTCCAGTATCGGCATCTTCTCTGGAACCGGATCTGCAAGATAGTCCTGATATACCAAGCGGACACAACGGTCAATAATCGTCTTTTCTACTGGCTCCAAGCCATTCTTCCCACCTACTACCAGTTCACAAAGTGAAAGAATAAAATCTGATTTCAGAGATAACGGATCGTCATCATCCGCATAATTGGTGTTAATATCCATCGGATTGATATAATCATGACTAGTTGGCGAAATACGAACAACCTGTCCATTGAATGCCCGGACTATGGGAAAATACTCGCCTTCTGGATCACAGATAATAATATCGTCCTTTGTCACGATAAAAACATTGGTAATTTCACGTTTTGCCGCAAAGGACTTACCAGCTCCCGGAGTACCCACGATCAAGCCATTCGGGTTTTTCAGTTTCTTCCTGTCAGCCATAATCAGGTTGTTAGACAAGGCATTCAGACCGTAGTAAATGGATTCTCCACCCATAAATAATTCCTGTGTCGTGAACGGAACAAAAATCGCTGTTGAAGTTGTCGTTAATGCTCTTTTAATAGGAATCCAGTTTTTTCCAAGTGGCAGACTGCTCATAAGTCCCGGTTCCTGCTGATAATCAAGCCTCTTTAATGCACAATTATATTTCTGTGCAATACCTGCGGTCTGAAATACCACATTTTCCAGTTCCTGTTTATTTTTTGCAGTATTTAAAAACACCACCGTCACAAGAAACATTCTCTCATTCCTGGATTGCAAATCTTCCAGAAGCCTCTTTGCTTCCCCTCCGTAAGTATTCAAATCAGACGGGATAATATCCATATCATATCCGGAACGAACTGCTTTTTTCTGCTCCTCAATTTTCATCCTGTTAATATCTGTAACCTTTGCTTTTACCAACTTAATCGCTTTCATCTGGTCGATGGACTGGATGTGAAGATTCACAAGCAGATTGCAGTCCATTTCCAGAAATTCCGCAAGCATTTTATCAGTCAGCTCCGGTGCCAAAATCTGCAGGTAGGATACTGCCCCGATAGTATCTCCCATCTGAAAATCTTTTCCGTTCTTAAACACAAAACTGGATGGTGCGATATAGTCCTTGGTATTCAGTCCGGTACGCAGCACATCGTCATAGCTGAACCGGAACGGAACTTTATTGTCCTGGTTGAACGTTTCATACATAATCTGCAAACGCTCCACGCCATTCAACGGATAAGCAGACACCCCTAATACCTTAAAATTATTGAGAATATCCGTTTCGATACGCTCCAGTTTCGGTTTTGCTTCCCGGATATTGTCTGCTTCGATTCCAAATGTAAGATACTTTGTTCTGACAAGACCATTATTTCCCTTTGCCAACTGGTTTCTGAGCATCTGAGCAAACTCCATACGCAGATCATCAAAACTGTCATTCTGCTTCTTAATGCGAATCACATCTTCATATTCTGCCATATTGCTGTGATGATTGATAAAGGACAATTGGAAATGAATCGTACTGTCAAAATAGTTCAGAAAATCACACCAGTTTTCAAAAATCGCATTTTTGTCCTCATTCTGTGCTAACTGGTAGTTAATATCATAAAAACGGATTGTTTTGGAATAGTAACCATCTTCCACACGACAGATACCATCTTTTCCCATTTCTCTGTATGGGATAGACTGCTGTGCGGTAATCTTCTTTTCCTTATTTCCACCCTTCTTATTACTGCTCACTTTTTTTGCAGCACACTTTTTCCCACTGGATTTTGCGGAAGAGGAAGCTGTCGGTTTCGTTTTCTTTTTATACTTTTTCTCTTTTTTCGCCTGCTTCTGTGCTGCTTTTTCTTCACGAGCAGCCAGCTTTGCTTCCTGTTTTGCACGTTTTTTATCTTCCTTTTCCTGTGCCTTATGAAGTTTCGCTTCATACTTCTGTGCTTTTTCCCATGCCCGCTGCTCCCTTCTGCTTAATTTACGTCTTGGTCTGCGGACACCCCGGTGTCGCTCCAGTGCTTCATACCCCGTAAC
>UMCP01057680.1_pt1 | contig 10663 bp, 8 predicted proteins | sample 1964261 | NCBI WGS metagenome assembly UMCP01 (sample SAMEA4835971, study PRJEB28245) | human gut metagenome | biome: gut microbiome; material: fecal sample | place: Denmark | collected 2008
TGCCTCGCGATATTGATTTTACTTTGAAAAAGATAAACTCAAGGATATAAAGTCCTAAACTCGCTACGCTCAAACAGTAGGACTAAAAACATATCCATGATTTTATCTTTTTCAATAGCCTATGGCTACCGTAAAAGTCTGTTAACGCGAGGAAAATTACAGATTACAATTTCCCTGTAATATAGATTTTATAATAGTTATATAAGATTTATATTATGGGGATTTTTTTATTAGTTTTTAAATAAAAAATAATAACTGAATATTCCTCACGTTTGCGAGTTTTTCAGTAGATATAGTAATTCATTTTCTTTAATGGTAAAGAAAATGAATCAAAAGAAAGCTACTGCAGATAAAATTTAAGCTTTGAAAAAAATTTATCATTTTATACAAAGCTTAAAACTCGCTACGCTCAGACAGTTAAGCAAAAAACGTATTCAATGATAATATTTTTCAATAATCATGCGATTACCGCTAAATTTTATAATGCGGAAAAATAACAAATTATTTATTGATAAGTCTGACGATTACCGTAAAAAATGCTAAAATGCGGGAGAGATTTGGTGTTATTTAAGATTTCTTCCTTGTAAATAAGTATTTACCTATTGTTTTGAAATAAATAATATATTTTACTTATGAATAGATATATGATAATATAAGGTCAAGGTTGAACGAGATGTTAATTAAGAAATTATAAATAAGATAATTTATGAAAGAAGGCTTTATATTATGATTAGAAAAGTTCCTGTACCTACTGCTGGGGTGATGCTTGGATTGGCGGCTCTTGGCAATTTGCTTGCACCATATTCCATGATTTTGAAATATGCTTGCGGTATTAGTTCTGCGTTTTTAGGGGTGTTGTTATTTAGCAAAATTATTTTACATCCGCAGATGATGAAAAATGATTTGAATGGAAATTCTATTTTTGCCAGTGTGTTTGCTACTTTCTTTATGGCGATTATGCAACTTTGCACTTATACTTTTCCGTTTGCACCTATAGCTAGTGAAGTAGTTTGGTATGGAGCGATTTGTGGTCATTTTATGTTGATGGCGTGGTTCACTTATCGCTATATCATCAATTTTGAATTAAGAGATGTTTTCCCAACATATTTTATAGCGTATGTCGGTATTGTAGTAGCGTCTGTTACAGCACCTACATTTAATCATCACAATTTAGGTGAATATATTTTCTGGTTTGGTTTTAGTGCGTATATGATTTTATTCGCTCTTGTTACTATCCGTTATTGTAGTAAACATGCAATCGCTGAACCAGCAAAACCTTTATTTTGTATCTACACTGCACCAATGAGTTTAAGCTTAGCAGGTTATCTTGCTTGTGTTGCTGATAAATCTTTAATCATGATTGCGATCATGCAGATTTTAGCTCAATGTTTATTTGTAGCAGTGCTCACACAGATGCCAAAACTTTTAAAATTGAAATTCTATCCAAGCTATGCAGCATTTACTTTCCCATTTGTTATCACAGCGATTGCACTCCGTCAGACAATTGTTTATTTAAATGAAATCAATATAGCAGTACCTAGTATTTTAAATTATCTAGTAGTGGTAGAAACTATTTTAGCTACAGCAATTGTAGTCTATGTATTCATCAGATATTTGAAATTCTTACATGAACAAATGATCGTGAATATGGGAGATAGAGCGAAAACAGTTTTTGGTACAATAGCTAATATTATTAAATAAAGCCTTTTAAATTCTAAGAATATACCTTAATGATTTAGGTTTAGACTCTATGTCTAAACCTTATTTTTTTGCTTTTTGATAAAAATAAAAAAGAAGCTATCTCAATGGATAGCTTCTTCTTTAACAACAACACAATAAAAAGAGGCCTGATATCGGCAAATATCAGTTTATTCTTTTCGTTGTCTATTATACTACAATGAATATAGCAAAACAAGTTGAATTAATTTAGCTATTATAATTTATTTGTTTTAGTTAAGGTTCGATATTATTATCAAAAAGCATTTTGCCAAATAGTTTATAGATGATATAATATAGCTATTGTTTTTAACTATTTATAATTTATACATAAAAGAAAGGATGGAAATGAATGGTTGAATCAGCATGGTCGCTATTGCCTCCGATAATTACCATAGTATTGGCTTTGGCGACAAAAGAAGTATACATGTCGTTGATTGTAGGTATCTTTGTAGGGGCTTTAATGTTCACAGGCTTTGATATATTAGCTGCTATTGATGCATTCTTTGCAATTATGTCCGATAAAGTTGGCGGAAATGTATATATTTTAGTATTTTTGGTCTTATTAGGTATTATTGTAGCAGCTATTGCTCGCTCTGGTGCTTCTCGTGCTTATGGTGAATGGGCAGCAAGTGTGATTAAAGGAAAACGCAGTTCGTTGCTCGTTACTTCTATCTTAGGGGTAGTTATCTTTATCGATGACTATTTTAACTGCTTGACTGTAGGTACAGTTATGCGACCTGTTACAGATAAATTCAATGTAACTCGTGCAAAACTCGCTTATATCATCGATGCTACAGCAGCACCAATTTGTATTATCGCTCCAGTATCCAGCTGGGCAGCAGCAGTTAGTTCTTCACTTCCAGAAGATAGTGCTATTGATGGTTTCTCTTTATTCTTGCAGACAATTCCTTTTAATATGTATGCATGGTTTACTATTATCTTTATGTTGTTCTTGATCTGGACTGGCAAAGATTTTGCCGCTATGAAGACTTTGGAACAAAGAAGCGGTGGCAAATTAGTAATTCCTGAAGAATATAAAGAAGAACAGATGGAAATTGTAGGCAATGGTAAAATCTTAGATTTATTATTACCACTCATTGTTTTAATTGGTGGCTGTATCTTTGGTATGCTTTATACTGGCGGTATTTTAGAAGGTGCTAGTGTATCTGATGCTTTTGCCAATTGCGAATCTGCTAGAGGTCTAGTAATTGGTTCCTTTATCGCTTTAGTGTTCACATTTTTACTTTATGTACCACGTGGAGTACTCCGCTTTGGCAAATTCTGTGAATGCTTTAACCAAGGTTTTAGAGCAATGACACCTGCTATCTTTATCTTATGTCTTGCTTGGAGCTTATCTGGTGTTTGCGGTGAAGATTATTTGAATATCGGCGGTTATGTTGGCGGTATCGTATCCAACAATGCTACTGTAGGTATGTTCATGCCAGCTGTATTCTTCCTTGTTGCTATCGGTCTTGCATTCGCTACTGGTACATCTTGGGGTACATTTGGTATCTTGATTCCTATCGCTCTTGCTGTAGTATCTACTGATCCACATCTTTTAGTAGTTACAGTAGCAGCAGTATTAGCTGGTGCTGTAGGTGGTGACCATGTATCACCAATATCTGATACAACTATCTTAGCTTCTGCGGGGGCTCAATGTAGTCATATCGACCATGTAAGTACACAGGTTCCATATGTAATCGTAGTAGCTACATGTTCTTTCTTAGGATATCTAGTAGCAGGTGTAGCAGGTAGTGGTTGGATTGGCGTAGTAGCTGGTTTTGTTTTATTGGTTATAGCTATGACTTATATTTATAAAGTCTTAATGAAAGATTGATTTTTTTAGAAAGCTCTAGAAATTTATTTCTAGGGCTTTTTTGATGCTTTGGATTAAAATTGATATTATTAGGAAAATTTATTTTTTAGGCAAAATAGAAAAATAATAGAGCAAAGTAATATAGTATTGGAATTTTTTATATATATGATATAATATGGAATTAGTTAATGTCAGAACTTATATTTATTAATTAGAAGAAATTAAAAAGAAATATGGAGGACTTTATGGGAAGATTTTATAAAAAAGCGATAGTTACAGCTTTATTAGTATCTGCATTATCAACTACTGCTTTTGCAGCGCCAGAAGATGTATATACAAATATTGCTGATAGTGCAGTGATTATGGATGCAGCAGATACTTCAGTGTTTAAACCAGCATCAATAAAATCATTGGATGATTATGATGAACATTATCGTTTATATAAATATGATACAATATCAATTAGAATTATAGGCTACAAAGATGCTCAGGGATTGGATAGCATTATGATCGGTACAGATGGCTATGTAAATTTACCTTATGCAGGTAGCGTGAAATTAGCAGGTCTAACTATTGAAGAAGCCAAACAAGTATTGACAGCGAAATTTGGCAGATATATTAAAATACCAGATATGTCAATAATTGTTACTAATTATGGACCTAGAAAAGTACAGGTATTAGGAGAAGTGAATGCTCCAGGTACAGTGGAATTAGCTTCTGATGATATGAATGTATTAGCAGCTATCTCTAAAGCTGAATGGGTGACTACATATGGTCGTATCAAAAAAGTACAAGTCATTCGCATAGATGATGGTGTTATGTATGTAAAAGAAGCCAATATTAAAGATTATATAGAAAAACATGATATCAGTCAGAATTTTGCCCTAGAAGATGGAGATATCTTATATATTCCTAAATCCAATAAAATTGACTTCCATAAAGACGTATTACCACTTATCAATGTATATAGTACGTATAGAGCTTTGACTGATTAATTAGGAGTGAAATAATGGATATAAATAATGCAAATGATAATGATACAATTGATTTAAAAAAATTATTTTCTTTAATGATCGAAAAGAAAATGATAGTTATAGCGATAATAGTGCTTTGTACTATTATCGCTACTATAGTCGCTTTTGTCTTACCAAAATCTTATCAATCCACCACACTTGTGCGTGTAAAATCTGGAGGAAGTTCTGCTATGGCTGGTTATGCAGCTATGGCAGCTGGTTTTGGTATAGATATAGGGGGAGGAAGTTCCGGTTCACCTGAATCTTATATAGAACTTATGAAATCTCGTGAAGTTTTAGAGCCTATTATTGCTGAATTGGATTTACCTGATGAAGATAAAGAAAAATTAACAGCAGAAGGTTTTGCAAAGAAAAATTTAGAAGTTACTAATATTAAAAAGACAGATTTAATAACTATATCAGCTTATGGTAAAACTCCAGAAGAAGCACAGATGATCTCTCAAGGGGTAGCAGATAATTTCTTAGCATTGATGACTAAATTAAACAAAGAAGATAATTCTTCTGTGTTAAAATTTCTTGATGAACGCATAAAAATTGCGAAAGAAGAGATGGAAACAGCAGAGAATAAATTACAGGCATATCAGCAGGAACATAAAATTTATGCACCTGATGAACAATCTAAAGCTATTATTGCTAATTTAAATAATTATGATACAACTATTGCTCAGCTTCAAGCTCAAAGTGAAGGTGATAGCGCTAAACTTGCTGGTGTGACTAGTCAATTAGAACAGCAAAATGCATCTTTATTAGAATATAATGTATCTGATAATACAAATATCGGCAATATTCGTGAGTCTATAGTTAATAAACGTGTAGAACTTGTAGGACTTCAGCAACAATTCACTGATGAACATCCAGATGTGATTAAAGCCAAAGAAGAATTAAATAGCCTAGAAAAATCTTTATCTGATGAGATAGCAAAGGCTGTAAATTCTCAATCAGTAACTTTAAGCCCAGTGCAATCTAATCTTTTAAAGGATAAAATCAGTACAGAAGTGCAGATATCTGTAAATAATGCTTCTTTAGAAGCTTTGAAAGCAAAACAAGCAGAAGCTCAAGAAAGTATAGCTACATTATCTGCTGATAGTGTAGAATATATGCGTCTATCTCGTGAAGCGACTATCACAGGTCAAGTATATACTTCGCTTGTACAGAATTATGAACAGACTAGAATTCAAGAAGCAAAAGATTCTATGGATATTCAGATCATTGATGCAGCAGATTTGCCAAAAGAAGATATGCCAGCTAAGCCAAATAAAAAATTAATTGTAGTTATTGGTTTTGTCTTAGGTATAATGTTCAGCTTTGGTTATATTTTATATAATTATAGTAGAAGATATGGTTTATAATAGGAAATAAAAGTAAAAGGAGAAGTATAGATTTTAAGATAAATATAGCTTCTCCTTTTATACTATAAATAAAAATAAATGCAATGTAGGTGAATTTATTGGCACAAAATTATAAAACTAATCTAAAACAGAATATCCGCATAATTTGGTCCGGTATATCACTGATGGCAGATTATCTAGCGGTATTATTAGCAGAGATAATAGCTATATATTTTAGTGAAGAAAATCTTCGTTATATAGATTTATTTATCGTTATACCGTTTATTTATATAGCTTTTATCGCTGCTGCAAGGACTTATCGACGCATTATTCCTTTTTGGCAGAGGGTTGAGTCGCTTTTTTATAGTAGTATCTATAGTATTATAGCTATTTTATTATTCTTTTTTGTGCGCGCAAGTTCTACTGAACATAGTATAGCTTTTTTAGCTTTATTGTGGTTAGCTAGTTTTATTTGTTTAGTGATAATGCGTTATATTTTAAAACGTATTTTGGATGAACGTGAGATGTTTAAGATACCCTTATTAATTATTGGTGCACAAGAAGAAGCTTTAGCTTTTACGAGAAGTATAAATAATGATATAGGGATGAGTTCTTATAAAATAGTAGGTTTAATCAGTGATAAAACTCCTGTAAAAGGATTAGAAAATTATCCGCTATTAGGTGATTTTAAGGATATAGAAAATATAATCAAAACTACAGGGATAAATAATGTATTGATAGCTATTCCTTATTTAGAACAAGTAAAAATGCAAAATATTATTCATCGTGTACAGCCATTAGTAAAAAATATCTGTATCATTCCTAACCTTACAGCTATTCCTATGGGGGGAATAGATGTAGAAACATTTTTTACGGAAAAAATCATGCTTATTCGTGTGCGTAATAATTTAGAACGTAGATTTAATCGCATTATTAAATATTTATTTGATATGATATTGACTATAGTGGGAACAATTTGTATTTCTCCACTTTTAGTCATTATAGCTATATGGATATATAAAGATTCTCCTGGACCTGTGATATTTAAACATATGCGAGTGGGTAAAGATGGCAAGGAATTCCCTTGTTACAAATTTCGTTCTATGTGTGTAGATGCCAAAGAAAAATTAGAAGAATTATTGCAAAATGATCCTGAAGCAAGAGCAGAATGGGAACGAGATTTTAAATTAAAGCATGATCCTAGAATTACTAAATCAGGAGCTTTTTTGCGTAAGACTAGCCTTGATGAATTGCCACAGATCTTTAATGTATTAAAAGGTGAGATGAGTCTTGTAGGACCAAGACCTATAATTAAAGCAGAGATGCAGCGTTATGGTAATTATATTGATGATTATTTGATGGTGCGACCAGGAATTGCAGGAATGTGGCAATGTAGTGGTCGTAATGATATAGACTATACAGAGCGTGTGCATATGGATAGTTGGTATGTGCGTAATTGGTCTGTATGGCTTGATATAATGATTTTATGGAGAACATTTAAAGCAGTATTTGCCAAAAAAGGTGCATATTAAAATTGAGGATTAATAAATGAAAATTGTACATGTAGTAGAATGTTTTGCAGGTGGAGTATTTAGTTTTTTATATAATTTAGCTAATGAATTGGATAATGAGGAATATATAGTAATTTATGGTACTAATAGAAATAATACACCTAGTAGTTTTAGAGATAAATTTCCACCAAATACCAAATTTATACCATGGAAAAATGCTGGTAGAAGTTTAAATCCTTTAAAAGATATAAAAGCTTTATGGGAGTTATATACTATACTGAGAAAGATAGATAATATAGATATAATTCATTTACATTCTAGTAAAGCAGGTTTTCTTGGTCGTATAGTGAGTTTCTTATTGGGAAAATCAAAAAAAACGATATATACTCCACATGCGATATCTTTTTTGCGTTTAGATGTGAGTTCAAAAAAAAGAAAAATTTTTATTTGGATGGAAAAATTTGCTAGTTTTTTTGGTGGAAAAATAGTAGCTTGTTCTAAATCTGAAAAAGAAGCTATCGAAGAGCAAGGAATAAAAAATGTTACTTTTATTAATAATGGTATAAAACCATTAGAGATAGAAAAAAAAGTAAATACAAGTGATAAAATAATAATAATTTCTGTAGGTAGATTATCTATCCAAAAAAATCCTAAGCTTTTTAATGATATAGCATTGGAATTTATAGATAATCCTAATATTCAATTTATTTGGTGTGGCGATGGTGAATTAAAATCAGAATTAATTTCACCAAATATAAAATGTACAGGTTGGATAGAACGAAGGACATTAGAAAATTATTTAGCTAATGCAGATATATATTTATCTACTTCATTGTGGGAAGGATTGCCTTTGTCTGTATTAGAAGCTATGTCTATAGGTTTACCAGTTGTATTATCTGATTGTGTAGGAAATAAAGATTTAATAGAAAATAAAGATTTTTTATATCAAGATAAAAAAAATGCTGTAAAAATAATAAATTATTATATAAAAAATAAAAGATTATTAGCAGAACAAAGTTTAAAATCAAAAGAAGTATTTAATAAAAATTTCAAATTGGAAAATATGGCAGATTTGTATTATCAATTATATAGGAGTTTATATGTGTGAAGTATCTATAATAATGGGCATCTATAAGATGATAAAAAAGGAAAATTTGGTAAAATTAGCCATTGATTCTATTTTAAATCAAACTTATAAAGATTTTGAATTTATTATTTGTGATGATGGTTCTAATGATGGTACTTATGAAATGGTACAGGATTTAATAAAAAATGATAAAAGAGTAATTTTAATAAAAAATGATGAAAATAAGGGGCTGGCATATTCTCTAAATCATTGTTTAAGTATAGCAAAAGGTAAATACATTGCTCGTATGGATGCAGATGATATTTCTATGCCGGATAGATTAGAAAAACAAATAGGCTTTTTAAATGAACATTTAGAATATGCTATGGTAGGCTGTAATTTATTACTTATTAATGATAAAGGTATATGGGGAAAACGCATTTTAGCAAAAAAGCCTACAAAAAAATCTTTTTTATTTACATCACCGTATTGTCATCCTGCTATAGTTATGAGAAAAGAAGTTTTAGATAAGGTAAATAATTATAAAGTAGAAAAAATAACACGTAGAGCAGAAGATTATGATTTATTTATGAGAATATATGCTAATGGTTATAAAGGATATAATATGCAAGAATTTTTATATCAATTTAGAGAAGATAATGATGCATATAAAAGAAGAGCTTATAAATATAGATGGGATGAAGTACAAGTAAGATATAGAGGATTTAAAGTATTAGGTCTTATGCCTAAAGGATTTTTATATGTTATAAAACCATTAATTGTAGGTTTAATACCACAAAAACTTTTATCCAAGTTAAGAAAAATGAGACAGGAAAAATAAAATGAAAAACATTAAAAATTTGTTTGTATTATTTTTTTAGAAAATAGTAGAGCTGAACAAATTATACACAAATTAATGTCTATGTCTGTATTAGATAAAAATATTGTTTTCTGTGAAATTTTTTATATTAATAATGGTGTTTATTGGGAGTTATTATTTAGTGGAAATCTTATAAATAGTTAATTATTAAAAATATATATAGAGCTTCTAAAGATATGAATAGTATAATAGGTTTAATATAATTAATGCCAATATATTTTTGTATTAATAGGGAATGAGTAATAAGTTGGATATATAGTATATTGAATAATAAAAATAGAAGAAAAGATAGAAAAAGATAACTTTTTAGGCTTTAAAGAAAATCCATATAAATATTTAAATCAAGTAGATGTATGTGGGTAAGGTTCTGTCCAGATGGAGCAAAAGAGATATTTGATAATGGTAAATAGGGTTTATTGATAAAAATGAATGATGTTAAAATTTAGGCAGATGCTATTGAAAAATATTAAATGACAGATATTTACAGAGAGAATATAAAATAAAAAGTAGAAAATATATAAATAGATTTGATGATAAGTATATTACTAATTTATTTGAAAAATTAGCAAAAAAAGTGATAAAATAAATATAATATCTTTAAATCTAGGAGAATTTATATGGAAGATTTAGAAAAAATAAGAATGTTTTTAGAGATTTAGAATCTTAAGCCAAAAGGTACATGTTTTTTTAAAAATAATTTTGGAAAAAATAATTAATAAAAAAGAAATAAATTTATCAATTATAATATCTTGCTATAATGTAGAAAAGAATATCAAAGAATATATAGAGTCTGTATTGAATCAAAAGACTAAATTTGAAGTAATATTAATAAATGAGGTCTCTCAAGATAATATATTAAATATTAAAAAAATATGGAGATAAAAATGTAGTATTAATAGATTAAAAAAATAAAGGATTTTCAGGTACTAGAAATATAGAATTGCAATATGTGCAAGGTGAGTATTTAATGTTTGCAGATTTTGATGATAGATTGTCTAAAGGTGCAATTGAAAATCTTTTATTGATAGCATATAAAGAAAACTACGAAATAGTTGAAGGAAGATATTTTAGTATATTCAAGAGTTAATAAGGCTAAAATAATAAATGATATTGTTTATGAATATAGCACATATTGTAAGAAAAAATAAAAAATCAATAGATTCCATGTGGATAACAGAATTAATGATAGATATTTTAGAGAAATTTAATATAGAAATATCAAAAGAATTATATGAATTTATTATAAAACAATGTTTAATGAATTATCGGAGAGTATTTTTTTTAATAATAAAATACGAAAATATGTATG
>UMCP01052582.1_pt1 | contig 10621 bp, 7 predicted proteins | sample 1964261 | NCBI WGS metagenome assembly UMCP01 (sample SAMEA4835971, study PRJEB28245) | human gut metagenome | biome: gut microbiome; material: fecal sample | place: Denmark | collected 2008
ATATCCGGCTGTGTATCGCCCCTCCCAGCGCCCGTCCTTCCGCTTTCGAATGTTGCCTTCTCCATTCGCTCGTTTCTTTGCCATGTCTGTGCCTCCTGTTCTGTGGTAGCACAAACAACTACCACAGAACCGGCACAAAGTCTACTGATTTTTTCGGAAGATCGGAATATTTTTTATCCGCATTCGTGCGTGTCGGAAATCCCTATTCTTTGTTTACTGCAGTGCAGTTTTTGCGTTGATACTTAACGCTGGAAAATGTTCGTTATGATCAATTTGTGGCAATGCCCTTCGCCAAGAGCAGTCTCGGTGCCCGCTTTGAAGCTCTCGAATTTGTCGTTTGGGACGAAGGCGAGAGCTGTGCCGGCGAAGCCGCCGCCATGGATACGCACCGCGCCCTCACCTGCAAGAAGCTGCTGGCAGAGCGCAATCGTAAGCGCCATATCCTGCTTCTCAATGTACCCCGCAGGGGTCACGTTTTGAAGCAGCGTCCACGACGCCATGCCGGACTCATTGACATAGTGTAAAAACGCGTCAAAATTGTCGTTCTTCAGTGCCCGCACCTGCATCTGCACACGGCGGTTTTCGTTGAAGAAATGGATGGCGCGCAGCACCGCGCGGTCGCCGGTTTCTTTCCGGACTTCGGCGATTTTTTCGTAGAATTCCTTTTCATCAACTTCGCGCAAAACTTTTTTGCCAAAGAACTTCGCGACCTGTTTCATTTCTGCTGGAATCGCCACATATTCGTCGGTCAGATCGGCATGATCCGCGCCCGAATCGATCGTGCAGAGCGTATAGCCGCTGTGTGCAAAGTCGTAATCGACCTTCTCCACGATCGGCGTCTTCGGGTCGTTGAAGTCGATAAACACGAGTCCGCCGACACTCGATGCCATCTGATCCATCAATCCGGACGGCTTTCCATAGTACACGTTCTCCGCGTACTGCCCGATCTGTGCAATTTCAATTGCGGAGACCTCTCCGTTGGCAAACAGGCCGTTCAGAATGCGGCCAATCAGCACCTCAAACGCCGCCGAGCTGGAAAGCCCGGAACCGGGCAGCACCGTGGATTTCACCTTTGCGTCAAAGCCAGCCAGCTTGTATCCGCGCTGTGCAAAGGCCGCTGCCACGCCGCGGATCAATGCAGCGGTCGTATTCTTTTCGGCTTCTTTGATTGTGAGGTCACCAAGGTCAATTTCCACGGGCTTGTACCCCTCGGAATCCACGCGAATGACATTCGTGCTGTTGAGGGCCACTTCCACCGTTGTCTCCATATCGACCGCCGCAGCCAGCACACAGCCGTGCTGGTGGTCGGTGTGGTTACCGCCGATCTCCGTGCGCCCCGGCGCAGAAAAATGATAAACTTTATCCATTCTGAACCTCCGTCAGGAACTTTTTGAGGTGGTTTCTGCCCTCTGCTGTGCATTTGTAGACACCTGCACATTCGAGAACCTGCGCAAAAACCTGTCCGATCTCATCCTTGATGATGTCCTCGGCGTTGTCCGCGTTGAACTCCGGATGGCGCTTCATGAAGTCCTCTGCCCAATCCGCGTGCTTGGCGAGTGCTTCATTTTCTCGAAGGTCTTCGCCGTTCAGGAGCGCCGTCTTGAGGTCTGCCATCTCTTTTTTCAGTCGCCCGGGCAGGATGGCAAGGCCCATGACTTCGATCAGGCCGATGTTCTCCTTCTTGATGTGATGCAGCTCTTCGTGCGGATGATAAAGCCCCATCGGGTGTTCCGGTGTGGTCAGATTGTTGCGAAGCACCAAATCCAATTCATACTTGTCATTTCTCATGCGCTCGATCGGCGTGATCGTGTTGTGCGGCTCGCCGTCGGTTTCCGCAAAGATCATCGCGTCCGGGTCACTGTAACCGCGCCACTTTGCAAGGATTTTTCCCGCCAGCTCACAGAGCTGGTTTTTGTTTTCCGAGTTCAGACGCAGCACCGTCATCGGATATTTCACGACGCAGCAGTCCACATCTTCAAATCCCGGCACTTCAAAGCCGAACTCTTTCTCGGCCTTCTCCATCGGGAAGGTGTGGTGGCCGCCCTGAAAATGCTCATGGGCGAGAATGCTGCCGCCGACAATGGGCAGGTCGGCATTGCTGCCGAGGAAATAGTGCGGGAACTGCTCCACAAAGCTGAACAGCTTATCGAACGCAGCGCGGTCAATGACCATCTGCGTATGCTCGGTGTTCATAACGATCGCGTGTTCATTGTAATAGACATACGGCGAATACTGGAAACCCCACGGCTGGCCGTTCACGGTCACGGGCATGACGCGAAGGTTCTGCCGCGCTGGATGCGAGATCGTACCCGCGTAGCCGACGTTTTCCACGCAAAGCAGACACTTCGGGTAGCCCGACGCCTTTTTGAGTTTTGCCGCCGCGATATCGCGCGGGTCTTTTTCGGGCTTGGAGAGGTTGATGGAAATTTCGAGTTCGCCATATTTCGTCTGCGCCGTCCAGTGCTCGTCCTTTGCGATGCGGTCGCGGCGGATATAGTTGCAGTCCTGGCTGAGTTTGTAGAAGTAGTCGGTCGCCGCTTTCGGGCTTTCTGCGTAGAGCGACCAGAACTTCCGCACGGCCTCCGACGGCCGCGGTGTCACGCAGCCCATGAGCCGCGTGTCAAACAGATCGCGCTCCGCAATGGTGTCGTGGATCTGTCCCTGTTCTGCCGCATAATCACACAGGACATTCAGACATTCCGGAAACTCATAGTATTCGGCCTGCTTTTCATAGCTTTCCAGTTTCAGTTCCGCCAAAAGTGCGTTTCTGGCGAAGGTTTCGTCCAGCGGATGCAGCAGCTCGCAGTCCTTCGCATAGCGCAGCAGCGAGTCCAGCGCCGCCCAGACTGTTTCAAGCTTCATAGCCATGCGGATGCTCCTTGTGCCAGTTCCAGGCCGAACCGATGATCGTCTCAATATCGTCATACTTCGGCTTCCAACCGAGGACGGTCTTTGCTTTTTCAGACGACGCAACTAACTGTGCCGGGTCACCGGCTCTTCTTGCCGCCATCTCGCACTTGATGGGCTTCCCGACGACCTTTTCCGCCATCGTGATGATCTCTTTGACCGTGAAACCGACGCCGTTGCCGAGGTTGAACACGTTATTCTCGCCGCCGTTCATCAGGTATTCCGCCGCCAGAATGTGCGCAGAGGCCAGATCGGTGACGTGGATGTAATCGCGGACGCAGGTGCCGTCGCGCGTGGGATAATCGTCGCCAAAAATGCTCACATGGTCGCGCTGGCCGTTCGGGACTTGCAGGACGATGGGGATGAGGTGTGTTTCCGGATTATGCGCCTCACCGATCTTGCCGGACATATGCGCACCGCAGGTGTTGAAGTACCGCAGAGCCACAAAGTGGATGCCGTGCGCCACGGAAGCCCAATAGAACATGCGCTCCATGGAGAGCTTGGTTTCACCGTAGCAGTTCGTCGGGTGCGTCGTGTCAGTCTCGAGGATTGGCACACGCTCCGGCTCACCGTAGGTCGCGGCCGTGGACGAGAACACGATGTACTTCACGCCGTGCTCGATCATCGATTGCAGCATCGTCCGCGTGCCGCCGAGGTTGTTGTCGTAATATTTCAGCGGATTGACCATGCTCTCGCCGACCTGCGAGTTCGCCGCGAAGTGGATGACCGCGTCGATCTTCTCCGAGGAGAAGACATGGTCGCAGAATTCCTTGTTCCGGATGTCGCCCTCGTAGAAGCGCGCCTTCGGATGGACGGCCTTGCGGAAGCCTGTCTCCAGATTGTCCGCCACGACCACGTCGTAGCCATTATCGATCAGTTCATACACGGTGTGGCTGCCAATGTAGCCCGCGCCGCCCAATACCAGAATTGTTTTCATAAGCCCACTCTCCTAACTTCGATTTGGTGACAGTATAAGTCGGCAGGCAGAGGAAAAAGACAACTCTTTTTTGCAAATAACACCGATTTTTTGCTATTTGAATCGGTCACACTGCTGCATATGACACCGCAGCCCAGAAAAAGCGAAAAATTATAGTAAAGTGCAAAATATGATATTACATTTTTGCCACGCATCAGGTACACTGTAAGAAAGTACGGGTGGAGGAGAATGGCAGATGAAAATAAAAAAGAAGATCCTTCTGATTTTGGTGATCACGCTTTTTCTGATCTGCGCAGTCGTTGCGGCGCTCTGGTATCGCTCCAGTGAGAAGCTGACCAACGCATATCAGGAGGACGTATCTGAAACTTCCATGCGCGACGCCTGCAATGCATTCAATTACCTTTTAACAGACACCTCCTATATGGCGACGCTTGTTGCGACGAACGAGAAAAACATCATTGACCCGGTCGGTACGCTGAACACGGAGATCCTGATGAGAAACGGGCAATGGAACCAGGCTTATCTGGAAAACCGCAGACTGATCATGGACTATATCACGTCGCTGAACGGTCATAAGTACTACATTGCGGGGATCGCCGTGATCGCCAACCGGGACTGCATTTTCAACAATTCCCATGTCGTGGAATACAAGCAGGATCTGTATGACAGGATCGCGCTGCTGGATCAGAATGCGCTGAAATACAGCATGGTCATGATGGAGCCGCTGCATCTGGAGGGATCCAAGTCCACAATATCCAGCGATTATGTGCTGCCCGGTGTGCGGGGGATCGTCAACCGCTTCGATCAGCTCATCGGCTATGTTGTCGTCTATTTTGACTATGGCGTCATTGAGCAGATGTTCTCGGATTATATGCCGGACGGCAGCTTTTTTCAGGTCGTAAACGAAAGCGGGGCGCTGATCTTTTCCAATACCGGAGAATGGATCGACATTGACGCTTTGCGCGGAAAGTATGCCAAAAACACCTTCTTCGCGGAAAACGTCGGCTGGACCTTCTCGCTGGCGGTACCGTCCGATCATTATGTTGCGGACATCCGTCACAGCGCATGGACGGCAGGGGTCTGGATGGCCGTGATCGTCACCATTGCCGGTACGCTTTCCATGCTGCTGGTTTCCAAGTCCATTTCTGAAATCGCCGTTCTGCAAAAGCAGATCGAGGTGATCTCCAACGGTAATCTTTCCGCGCGCTATCAGGTCAAAAGCCATGACGAGATCGGTCAGGTCGGCGCTGCGTTCAACCGCATGGTCGACCGCTTGCAGGAGCTCATGCAGAAGATCGCATTGGACGAACGGGAAAAGCGCCTGAGCGAACTTGCCTTTTTGCAGGCGCAGATCAATCCGCATTTTGTGTCCAACGTACTCAACAACGTCGCGTGGATGGCAAAATTGCAGCACGCGGACAATATCGTGCCGCTCGTCAATTCGCTCAATGCGCTGCTGCGCAACGTCATCCATCAGGAGCACGCCTTGATCCCGCTCCAGGATGAACTGGACTATGTCGACAATTACCTGACGATCATGGGTTACAGCGGCAGCTATGATTTCGCCGTCGAACGCGATCTTGCCCCGGACGCTGTTTCGCTGTACGTCCCGCGATTTATTCTGCAGCCGATCATCGAGAACACAATTGTCCACGGACTTCCGGAGGATCTGTCGAGACAGGGCTGCATCCGGATCCAGGCGGTTCGGACAGAGAAGATCCTGCGCATTATCATCGAAGACAACGGGCGCGGCATGACACCGGATGAAATTCAGAAGCTGATGTCCGGAAAGAAGCGCACGGAGCATTCGCTCAACGGTATCGGCGTAACGAATGTAAATGAGCGCATTCATCTTTATTACGGTGAAAGCTATGGACTGCATTACGAAAGCGAGCCGGGCCGGTACACCAGATGTATCATCACCCTGCCCGTTGTAGAGGAGGACGCAGAATGAGTAAGATCAAGATCGCGGTCGTAGATGATGAACTGACCAGCCGCAACACACTCAAGGGCTATCTGGAAAATAATACGGAATATGAGATCGTCGCGGACTTCCAGAGCGGCAAAAGCGCGTTGGAGTGGCTGCGGAAAAACAGCGTCGATATTCTGCTGTGCGATATGAAGATGCCGGAGATGAACGGCGTGGAGCTCATGTGGAACATCCACGTTGTCGCGCCGTATCTGCCTGTTATCGTCATCAGCGGCTTTGATGATTTCAATTATGTGCGGAGCAGTCTTGTCAATGAAGCGGCAAACTATCTGCTCAAAAGCGAGCTGACCGCGCAGTCGCTGATCGCCGCGCTCGATCAGGTGCGTGACCGCTACCGCATCGTGCCGAAAAGCAGCGGCATTCACAAAAAGCGCGGCTTCTGCATTACAGATCCGAGTGCGTTCACCGCGGAGAATATTCGCCGCATGACAGATGCGCAGAAAATTGACTTTCACTGCACCAATGTTGTCCCGATTGCCATCAGCCCGGATTTCAAGTTTTTTGACGGCATGAACTTCGCGGAATACCGCAGCGACATTGTCCGGGCGATGCAGGATATGATCGCGCAGATGCTGCAGGAGCAATATCCCTATCTTCTGCATATCACGAAAAAGCGGCACATTCTGCTGCTGATCTCTTTCGTAAAAATGAGCAGCGCCTTGTACATTCTCAACATTCTGCACAACTTCATCTCCCGCTTTCAGCGGCAGTCGCTGCGGATGCTGGACGCGACCGTCACGATCATCAGCGGCGAAAACCACGCGCAGCTGGAACAGGCAATGGACGAAATGTTCCGGCTGGAGGATCTGTTGGAGGACAAGCTGTATCTGGGCGGAAACCGGATCGCATCGGCGGCGGTCACAAAGAAGCTGGTCTATGAAAAAGAAGAACTGCCGGCCGGGCTGTGGGAGCAGCTCGCGTTTGAGCTTGAAAACGGGATGCCGGAGGCGCTGGGAACCATGCAGGATATGCTCGAACGCATGGAGCGCAGCCGTTACGATGCCGGACAGGTCTACAAGAACTGCCGGAGGATCAGCAAGCTCATGATGCAGGCCGGGCTTCTGACCGGGCAGGAGCGGCAGGGCGTACTGGACCGGCTGCAGGAATATGAGGAGTTTGAGCAATTCCGGACGGAGCTTCTGGAGCTGTATCACAGGAAAGCGCCGGATGTGAAAAAAGAGCGTCTGCGCAGCTGCACGTCGCCCCGTGTCGCGCAGGTCATTGATTACATGGAGAAAAACTACGCCAGTGACATTTCGCTGGAAGTGTGCGCCGCGATGGTCGGCAGCAGCTATACCTATCTCAGCAAAGAATTCAAAAAAGAGACCGGGATGCGCTTTGTGGAATATCTGAACCGCATCCGCGTGCGCAGAGCCAAGAGTCTGCTCATCCGCAGCGAGGAATCCATGAAGCGCATTGCGGAGCTGTCCGGCTTCCCGAATTACAATTACTTCTTTAAGGTGTTCCGGGAAGTGGAAGGGATGTCTCCCAGTGAATTCCTGTCAAAAAAATAGAGTAATTTGCAAAAACGAGTTGTCTTTTTTGCCGCGCCCGGCTTTTATAATGAAAGCATCATGGGGGTGGCAACTATGCAACTACGAAAAAAGAAGCATACATGGCAGGCGTATCTTTATATTTTGCCGCTGCTTCTGCTGTCTACAGCACTGGTTTATTACTGCATCATCAGCACCGTCCGCGTCAGCTTTACGGACTGGGACGGTATGTCTGATACGTTCCAATGGGTCGGGCTGAAAAACTACATCAAGCTGTTCAAGGACAAGGTCTTCCAGCTGTCGCTCTGGAACAACCTGCTGTTTTTCTTCGGAACGGTTTTTGTGCAGGCGTTTGTCGGCTTCATCCTTGCGGTTCTGCTCAAAAAGAAGCTCCCCGGCAGCAACCTGTTCAAAGCGATCTATTTCATGCCGATCGCAATGGCAACGTCCATTATCACGGCGATCTTCAAGATCATCATGGATCCGACCAACGGCACGCTCAACCAGTTTTTCCGCGCGATCCATCTGGATGGGCTTGCGCTCAACTGGCTGGGCGACCCGAAGATCGCGCTGATTTCCGTAATTATCGTGAACATCTTTCAATGGATGGGTTTCTCCATGGTGACGTACTACGCAAGTCTCATGAGTCTGCCGGAGGACGTATATGAGGCGGCCAAAATTGACGGAGCCGGTTTCTGGCGGACGACATTCTCCGTCACATTCCCCATGCTGCGCGGCACAACAAGCGTCCTGATCATTCTCGGCATCGTCGGCTCTCTCAAGACATTTGATCTTGTCAAGCTGCTGACCGGCGGCGGTCCGGGCCGCTCCACAACAGTTCTCAATACCTATCTCTACGAAAAAGCGTTCAAGGATTTCAATGCCGGCGGCGCTGCATCCATCGGCGTGGCGATCTTGATCCTTGCAATGGTCATGTCGTATTTGCAGATCAAGCTGTCAAAGGAGGATTAACCGTATGCGAGTGAAAGAAACAACTTCTTCCAAGATCCTGACATACGCGATCCTGCTGATGTGTGCGTTCCTCTGGATCCTGCCGCTTGGCATTGCCGTTACAAAGTCCTTTACGGTCAACGGCTTCGGCAACTATGCCTATGTCCTGCAATACGACAAGATCCACTATTCCCGCGTGATTTCCAACAGCATGTTTATCAGCGTTACCGTATCCGTCGTCGTCACGCTGATCACCTCGCTGGCGGGCTACGCATTTTCCAAAATGCACTTCCGCGGCAGCAAGGTCATCTATGGCGCGATCCTGGCCTGCCTTGCAGTCCCCGTCGCGGCCGTGACGAGTCCGCTGTTTGCCACGATCAAGCAGTTCCACCTGCTGGATACCCATTGGGGCGTGATCGTGCCGCTGGTCGCGTTCAACGCGCCGATGATGCTGCTGATGATCAAAAATTACTTTGACGGGATCCCGAACGAACTGCTGGAGAGCGCACGGATTGACGGCGCAGGCAGCTTCCGGATCTGGTTCCAGTTCATGATGCCGCTGAGCGTGCCGATGCTGACAAACGTTCTTGTCCTGACGTTTATCTACGCATGGAACGACTATCTCGTTCCGCTGCTTGTCATGCGCAGTGAGGAAAACTATACCGTCACGCTGGCCGCGCAGTACTTCATGTCCAGCACCTATCAGAGCCCTATTGATGTGGCGCGGATCTATGCGGTCATGATCCTTCTGGCGCTGCCATCCATTCTGGTTTATCTGTGTAGTCAAAAATTCTTGGTCTCTGGCGTTACAGCCGGTGCTGTCAAGGGGTGAGTTACAATGAAAAAGCAAGAACAATTTTGTAATCCGGTTCCATATCTGGATGGCTACCGTAGGACGAATCCGGATCCGCATGTGATCCGCTGGTGCGGAAAATGGTATTGCTATTCGTCGGATACTTTCGGGAGAAATGGCGTGAAGGTCAGCGTCTCAGACGATCTGGTGCATTGGAACGAGATCGGATTCTGCGTACCGAGTGAAGATCAGAAGCATTTCTGGGCGCCTGCGGTTATTTACCTGAACGGTGTCTTTTATATGTACTATTCCGCCGTTCCGCTTGACTCAGAGGATGACCACGACGAGCATCTGATGCTGGCAACGGCTACACGGCCAGAGGGGCCATTTCACTGGAAGAAGACATTCTTTCGGGAATTCTCCATTGATGCACACCCACTGTTTTGGCATGGAAGGATGTACTTGCTCTATGCAGTCAACAACTGGGTTGGAACGGACGACACTGTTGCAGGCACCTGCATTCTCCTGGATGAACTAACTGCGCCGGATACGCTGGCTGGAAATCCGAAACCGGTCGTACTGCCGAGTCTGCCACAGGAGATATTCGCAAAAAACCGCTTCGGCGACGGGCGCGATTGGTTCACCATTGAAGGAGCAGCAGTCCTGACGAGAGAAGACAGAATGTGGCTGATGTATTCAGCAAACTGCTTTTTACATGAGGACTATTTTGTAGGAACTGCAGTGGCAGAAGCGAAAGCCGCGCTTATGGAAATGGACTTTCAGAAATACCCGTCTCCTTACCGCTGGGATCCGCTTCTGAAAAGAAGCGCTTCGACAGAGGGTACCGGGCATAATACCGTCACTAAAGCACCGAATTTGGTGGACGACTGGATCGTCTATCATGCCCGCAGGCTGGATGAGCCGCGGGACATAGAACGGGAGCAGCGCGAAATGTATATTGACCCGCTGTATTTCAGCGGCAAGTCCGTGCGTTGTCCCGGCCCGACGGGCTGTGCGCAGCCTGCACCGTCCATGCCGCAGATCCGCCTACCGCAAAAGACATTCACCGAAAAGCAAACGCTTTGCTCCGCGCCCGCTTTCTATACCGCAGAGCTTTGGATCAGTGCCGCGCGGCAGCATACCGGCGTTCGGTATGCCGTCCGGCTTTGGGAGCAGGATGCGGGCAGCTATCTGGAACTGCATCTGCGGAGCGGCCGCAGAACGCTGGAGGTCATTCGGTGCCGGGCCGGGATATGCAGAACGCTTGCCGTCATCCGTTTTCCGGCTGCATATGACTACACAGTTCCGCATCTGCTGCGCGTGGAGCGTTTATTTGGCGCTTACCACATCTGTCTGGATGAACAGCAGACGGTTGATTTCTGCGACACGTTCGAAGCGGACGGCGAGGTGACGCTGATTCCGTTTTTTTCCGAGCTGACGCTGCACAGCTTTTCGCTTACGCAGGCTGCCGTGCTTTACAGAACGCAGCTTTCCTATCTCGGCTCGTTTTATTCCGGAGCGGCAGGCTTTGCGGGGCGCGACGGGCTGCC
>UMCP01065875.1_pt1 | contig 10550 bp, 8 predicted proteins | sample 1964261 | NCBI WGS metagenome assembly UMCP01 (sample SAMEA4835971, study PRJEB28245) | human gut metagenome | biome: gut microbiome; material: fecal sample | place: Denmark | collected 2008
TATTCCGGTTCTTGTTAATTGTCCTGCCAGAAGATTGGTCAGAAGAGGAAACGAGGTCTTGGGCGTCGAAGCCGTATACGAAGGCAACCCGTATTTTGTGAAAGCCAATAAAGCTGTCGTGATTTGCACGGGCGGCTTCCAATCTAATCCGGAATTGATGGCTCGCTACATTTATGGCAATCCGATGGCTTATCTCGGCAGTCCTGCGCATACAGGCGACGGCTTGCTGATGGCTCAATCGATGGGATGCGATCTTTGGCATATGAATTCGGTTTCTGCCCCTTTAGGCGTTCGGGTTCCTGGAGTTAAAGCAGGCATTGCTATGGTTACAAGGCAGCCTGCTTTCATTTGGGTTGATCAAGACGGTAAGCGTTTCGTGAATGAGAAAAAGCTCGACTACCACTGCTCTTGGATGGCTGTTAATAATTTCGACGCCATTAATCATCGTTATCCGAGAATCCCGTGCTTCATGATTATGGACTCGAGCTACCTGAAAGCCGGTCCGCTCATTTCCAACGGAGGTTCAGGCTGGGCGATCAATCGAGAGGGTTATAAATGGAGTAAAGACAATCAAAAAGAAATTGATTCCGGCGTCATCATCAAAGCCGATACGATTGAAGAGCTGGCAAAGAAACTTGGCATTGCCGACCCGTCCGTTCTCTCCGCAACAGTTAAGCGCTGGAACAGCGATTTAAGAGAAAAAGGGATTGATACGGAATACGGCCGCACGCTGACGGCAGATCCGAATATGAAGGCAGTCTTTGTCGGACGTGACGTAAAGAGCTGGTCAGCCCCGATTGAAGAAGGGCCTTTCTACGCCGTGAAACTGGTTCCTGTCACTTACCACACGATGGGAGGCCCGAAGAAGTCTGTGAAAGCAGAAGTTTTGGATCCATTCGGTCAGCCGATCCCGCGTCTTTATGTTGCCGGAGAGCTCGGCTCTACTTGGGGTCTTACATACCAAGGAGCCTGCGCAAATGCTGATGCAATGGTTTTCGGAAGGGTCGCCGGGAAGAACGCGGCTACTTTAGAAAACTGGAAGTGATTTTTTAAAGTAAAGCAGACCTGAAGAATTGGAATAGTTTCTTCAGGTCTGTGCTTAGCTTACTTATTGTTTGCGGAAAAGCTTTCGTATTGTTCTTTCGAATAGAGTTCTTGGATTGTCTTTTGGAAAAATCTGAACATATCGTTGGCGTTACCGGATTCGTAAAACAAGCCCAGTTCACGATGGAACTCTTCAGAGTTTTGATTCAATACGGTAATCGGGAAATAACCGTTCACCATCAGACAGCCATTCATCATTAACGAAGCGGTTCGCTCGTTTGCGTCATAGAAGGGCTGATTCCTTGCCATGAAAAGAAAGACGCCGATGGCGCGTTCCACAGGATTGGCGACTTCATGTTGCAGAAAGTTGAAACCGTTTTGAATAATCTTCTCGAGATCGTTGGTCGGAGGAACAAATGAAATGTTATGCAGGCTGACATCTTTCGACCGAATGACACCCCACTCCAAGGCGTCCTCTTTTCCGACGTAGTTGTGTAGATGACAGGCTGTCGGAGCGGATAACTCAAATTTGTCTTCCTGGATGAGGCCTGCCAAAGCCTTTGTACCGTCACCGTAATTTTTGATCTGCAGCAAATCGAGATTGCTGAGTCCGCCGACAGAGTGGCCAGCCAATATGGAAGCTGTTTGAGCGAGCGTTGCAGGACTATTTTCGAAAGAACGCAGAGTGTTCCAAGTGTACGGTGCAAGATTTTCGAGAAGAAATAAACAGCATTTTTCGCGATCAATGGGAGATGAAATTCCATATGGAATTTCGCACTGATCCCAGAAAACTCCGTTTAGTTCCTGCATCCTGTTTGTCTTACTATCGTGATCAGGAGAAGGCAAAGCTAACCAATTGCCTACTCGAAATAATTCCTAAGAGATCAGTCGGGTACTTCAGCCCATCGTATGAATTGTCTATCTTTTTGAGAAAAAACCAACGCAGCCCTTAATAAATTGCACTTTGCTAGTTGTTCTCCATAATGTCTTGTTTTAATTTGACGAACAGCTTCTTGAAGAAGAAAGTCTGGAGATTCTTTTTCTCGGCAAAACTTGAATTCGAGAACCCAGTAATTTTTGTCAGTTTGAATTTCTAGATCACTTCTGCCAAGAGCATTGTGAACTTCGCCTCTCGCTGTTACTAAAGCGCTGGAGCTGCTCACCATAATAGATACCGCAGACCGACAGCTGGCTTCAGTTGTAAGAGGAAAAGCCTGATAATCAATTCCAAGAATGATACGGTTAACTTCTTTTACGAAAGCTGGGAGATCACCTTTCTCCAAATAGTCAGCTAAATAACCTTCTCCGGCTCTGTTGATAGCTTTTTTATCTAAAATGACCTCAGCGTAGAGGCGAGCCATCGAAACGCTCACCTCTCTATTGGGATAGCCCAGCGTTACGGTTGTTCCTCTTACTGTTTTAATCGTCAGGTAGCCGGTCTGCGCAAGCAAAACCTTATCATCCAAAAGGGAGAATTTGGCGGAAAGCGCCAGGTCATCTAATTGGACTTGTTTTTCGCTTTCGTAATCCTCTGGTTTTAAAGTAGAGTGGGATTTTAGATATTCGAGCAGTACCCCTGGTTGGCCCCCGCTTTCATACCAATAATTATCAAAACCGTTTGAGGGAAAATTCAAAAATTTCAAAAGTGACCATGGAGAAAAAACTCGTTGAGTTGCTGTCCTTTCAAAGCAAAATCCATCGTAGTTTACAGTCAGCTCCTCCAGAAGTTTTTCTTTTTCTATGCCGAGCTGAAGAGAAGCCTGTTCGAGATATCCGGAAAAATACCTTTGTACCTCTTGGTGAGAATATCCAAGCAAGGAGCCGAACTCAGACATTAAAGAAATGTCTGTAAAGTGATTGTGTTCGGAAAAAATGCTGGTTTGGCTGAACTTTGCAATTCCGGTCATGAAGAAAAATCTTATTGCTCCATCCCACTGCTTGAAAGCGCCATAAAGTCTCCAGAGTTTCTTTCTGACTTCATCAAACAGCTGTGGGTTATTTAGGCAAGAAGTGAGAGGAGTGTCGTATTCATCAAGTAGCAGTACTACAGAGTTGTCAGCTTGGAGAGCTAACCACCCGATAAATGCACGGAGGCCTTCCTTATCGGTCTTTATAGGGCTGACAAGTCTGTTGACAGTTAAAGTGTCAAGGAGGTACTGGTCGAGAAGTTCGCTAAATTCTTCTGCGGAGGAAAAGCCTTTCAGATTCGAGAAATCCAATCGTATAACTTGATAAGTACTTTCGTCTTTCCATAAGGCCTCTATCTCAAGACCATGGAAGTCTCGTAGTCCATATTTGAAGAGAGATTCAAACGTAGACAGCAGCAACGACTTTCCGAAGCGTCTGGGCCTAGATAAGAAAAATTTTTGGCGCTTCGAGTGCGGCATTGTCCTGAGCACGGAGGTCGTAGGCGATCTTCACAAAGCTCGGAATGGAATTGGTTGCACCGACTTCAGAATGAATCTGAGTCGGTTTGACGGACCAAGACTTGTTCGGATCGATTTTGATCAGCCCGACCGAAGCAATGTACTGAGAGGCGGCTTCGATCGGATTGATGCCGAGAAGCGGTCTTGCGGCATGAGCCTGTTTGCCGTCAATGCGAACTTCAACGGTTGCACAGGCAACATGATTCACGGACGCACAGTATTTTCCGAACGGAAGGTCCTGAACGGGACGGATGTGAGAACCAACAACGATATCAACGCCGTCTAGGACGCCGTCTTTGATCATGGCGAGCGCGCCTTGGAGGCTTTCTTCAGCCAGCTGAAACGCCAGACGAATTTTTCCCTTTTTAAGGTTTTTGCGGATTTCTGGAGCTGCAGCAAGAAGAATTGCCGCATGAGCATCATGGCCGCAAGCGTGAATGGCCTCTATTCTTTCAGGATCGTTGGGATCTGCATAGGGCAAAGCATCGATATCGGCGCGAAGCATGACCGTGGGACCAGCAACGCCGCTGTCAATATCAACAACTAGGCCATGACCGCCCACGCCTGAGCGGACGTTAAAACCCATTTCTTCGAGTTTGTTTTGGATGTATTGAGCAGTTTTGATTTCCTGGCCGGAAAGTTCTGCCAGTTTGTGCAGTTCAGTTCTGTACTGAATGGCTTCTTGGAATGACATATTTGGAACAACAAGTAGCGACCGGCCGGTCTCGTTTCGAGCCTAATCCTCCGATCGTTCGTCGTCCCAAGAAGAGACGCGCAGATTTTAGGATAGGACCTATCCTTTGACAATCCGGCTTGGTAGAAATCAGAGTCTTCCAAGAAGCGTTCGTGCGATTAGGCAGCAGAATCCTTTACTTCTGTCAGGTGCTGATGCTGAAATTTGTCGAAGAATTTCAGAGGGATGATAGTGAAGATGATCAAGCCTCCCGCGAGGAACCCAACGTATCCGAGGGATGCCGCAAGGCCTTCATTGATGATTTCTTCCGGCGGAATAAAACCGCAGAGCAGCGCAATTAAAGAGGTACAGAAGGCCACGCCCGACATTAAGATCATTCCTACCCTTCCGCCCGGAACTTTGTATTCTCCCGGGCTGTCGGGGTTTTCAATTTTGAGACGAATTGCCGCCGCAAACATCAGTAGGTACATGATCATGTAAAGCTGAGAGCACAAAGCAAGGAACAGCCAGAAGGCATCCGACACGCTGGGCATGATGAGCACACTCAGGCTCAGGAAAGACGCTAGGGAGGCCTGCATAATAAAAATTCTTGTCTGCATGCCGTAACTGTTTCGGTATTGCCAATACTGCGGAAGATAGCCTTCTTTAGCAACTTCGAGCAAACCGCGGGAAGGACCGTTCATCCATGTCACGACAGATGCTAAAGCGCCGTAGGCTAAAAGACAGGCGAGAATCGGTGTGAGCCAGCCGACTCCGAGGGCATTCAGCATCAATTCAAAACTTTGGCAGACACCTGCGGACTTAGACAGATCGCCGATCGGAACAACAAGAGAAATCGAGAGCGCACCTAAGACGGAAAGGATCAAAATAATGGCCGTTGCCAGGTAAATGGATTTCGGGAAAGATGAGCGCGGATTCTTCATCGAGGTGACATGCACGGAGCTCATTTCCATACCGGCGAGCGACACCATCATGCCGGCAAGCAGCATCCATTGTCTTGCAGTGGACAGATCAGGAATAAGCGCTTTTCCGCCGTCCAAATTGATTTGAACCGGTTTGCCGAGCCAAACATAGGTGAGCGCACAGACAATCAGAAAAAAGCCGGGAATAATGGTTCCGACAACCACACCGGAATTTGATAAGAAAACCGATAACCGCATGCCGCGGAAGTTTAGAAAGGTGGAGAGCCACAGCAAAAAGATGGCCGTAAAGAAGATGTACCACCGATTTGAGGCTAACTCGGGATTAAAAATGTATGCGATGCAGGTGGCGACAAAGGTGACCGCGGCCGGATACCACGGCATGTTTTGGAACCATTCCATAAAGATCGCGAGGAACCCGAGCTTGGGGCCGAACGCTTCTTTGACCCAAATAAAGACGCCGCCGCGCTGAGGATAAGTACTGGCAAGTTCTGCGGATACTAAAGCAGAGGGAATGAAGAAACAGGCAGCTGCGGCTGAGAGGAAGAAAATAATGTTCCAGCCGTATTCAGCCATACTCGGCAGATTTCTCAGCGAGAAAACAGAGCACACAGTGAGCATGGCCATGCCTTTAATTCTCATGGTGAAGACAGAATTCGGAGCTTCTTTATCTTCCATAACTATCCTTCCGGGAACTTTCGCAAATCGATCTGAAGGAGAACTGCGTGCTGCTGGAGAACTCGTCGGGCGATCGATGGGTTATAACCGCTCAATTTATTGAGAATTGTGGAAGGATAACCGAGCTTTGACGCAAAATAGGGATGGGGTTGGCCCCGTCGGCTTATTCACTTACGTTCCGTTGCAACTTCGGAAGTTTTTGTTGTGTCTATCCAACAATGCGCCTTGAGCAGTCGCTAAAAGGTAGATTTTCGATATCGGTGCCGAGTTCGTGTGCGAGCAGATATTTTTGACATCAAAACCGCCGCCGTGACCGGTGAGTGACTTATCTTTGCCGATGACGCGGTGGCAGGGAACGATGATGGAGAAAGGATTTTCTCCGACGGCAACCCCGACTGCTCGAGCGGCTTTTGGAGTTCCGGCTTTTTGAGCGAGCTCCCCGTAAGTGATCGTCTCGCCGTATGGAATTTCCAGCAAGAGCTGCCAAACGCGTTTTTGGAAATCCGTGCCGAGGAAAAGGAGATCAAAGTCTGGAGCTTCTTTGCTGCCTTCGAAATACGCATCAAGCCAATCGGAAGCCGCTTCGATAACTTTCGATGTGCTTTTGACCACAGATGCCTTGGTGTACTTTTGCAGGCGGTTCATGATGGTGGAGTGGTGCCAGCCGTCAATCCAATCTGCAACGACCCAACGGTTATTCCATGAACCGAGTGTCAGCGCCCCTCCACAAGGAAGCCTCTTTTCTGAGATGTAGATCGGTTCGATCGCCGCGGAAGTCGTAATTTGTGGTCTTTTTCTCATTTTTTCTATTGGGAGGATGGTGAATTTGTTCTTGGGAAGATTTTATGAATAAACGGACTGCGAAGAGGCAGTCCGTTAGCGCGTTAGAAAGAGATTACTCAGGTCAAAGAATAATGCGGTGAGGGATGATTTCTTTCATCAAAAGCGTGGTCTCGACCTTCTTGATATTAGGCAGCAAAGAGAGCTGCGTGTCGTAGGCTTCCTGATAGGCGGTCAAATCCGGAGTGGCGACCAGAAGGACGTAGTCCTGTTCGCCGAAGATCCGATGCGCTTCGATGATGCAGGGAATTTTTTCCAGGGCTTTTTCAAATTCTGTGATTTTTTCACCGGCAGCTTGCGACAAGGTGATGAATACCAGTGCCTGGAAACCCATGCCGACAAGCTTGGGATTGACAACGGCTTGATAGCTTTCAATGACGCCGGATTCCTCAAGATTCTTAACTCTTCGCTGGCAGGAAGATACGCTGAGATTGGTCTTTTTTGAAAGTTCGGAAAGTTGGATTTTTCCATTCTCTAAAAGAACGGAAAGAATCTCTTTGTCGTATTTATCCATGGACCGGTCTCACCATAAAAGAAGTTGACCAAATTCTAGCAATCTTATGCCGAAAGGAAGTAGTCAATGTGCACAAAATACAACTTCCTCCCGACAAAACTGCTTATTAATGTTCGCTCTTAAGGCCTGCGCCGCAAAGAGAGAGGAGGGCGTCCTCGGTCGGGCCGAATTTTTTACAGTAGCGATAGTAGGCGGCAAGTGCGGCGGCTGTGGTGTGTTCAACATAGAACCCGCGTTTTGCCATTTCCTCGCGGCACGGAAGAATTCTGTCTTCCGGAGCGGTGATTACTTTGACGTTATGGCGGCGGATCATGTCGAGTACTTCACTGGCGCGAGCCGGTTTGCCGATCGCAATGCCTTCTGCCAATGTTGGTTTCGGTGTGACTTCGACTAAAGAAGAAGACCCCTGTTCTTCGGTTTCGTAGAACGGAGCGCAGTTTTCGCTTTGAACGGCGATAAGCTGCGGGAATTCGTCGATAACTCCGGAACGCATGAGATGCTCTAAAGCGAGGACGGCGCCAATGAAGAGCGTTCCGTTGCCGAGTTCAATGAAGATATGACGAGGGATTCTTTTGAGCTGCTCGAAGGTTTCATAAATATAGGCTTTTGTGCCTTCGTAGAAGTAAGGGTTGTAAACGTGGTTGGCGTAGTAAGCTCCTTCTTCTTTGACCTTAGAGCGGCAGACTTCGGCGCAATGATCTCTAGTTCCGGGGACGACAACCGCTTTGGCTCCGAAGCCTTCAATCATGGCGATCTTATTCGGGCTGGTGCCTTCGGGAACGTAAATTTCGCAGGCGATACCGCTTCTTGCGCAGTAGGCGGCAACAGCCACGCCGGCGTTGCCGCTGGAGTCCTGAACGCATTTTTTAACGCCGATGGCTTTCATATGGCTTACCAAGGCAGCTGCTCCGCGGTCCTTAAAGGAGAGCGTCGGCATCATGAAATCCATCTTGAGGAAGACGCTTCCGTTGTAGGAAGCGATGGGCGTCATGCCTTCTCCCATGGAAACTCGGCGCCAAACATCACCGTCCAAATTCATAAAAGCGTGGTAACGGAATTGAGACCAAACCGATTTATCAATTAAGGATTCCTGCCAAAGAGGAAGGTGATCCTGAGGAAGGGAAAACAGACCGCCGCATTCGCAGGTGTTGTGAACGGTTGAAGTGGGTGTTTCTTTGCCGCAGCTCGTGCAGATGTAGCTCATTGGGATTCCGAAAATAATTAATTATGTAAAAAAGACCACAACCTTAAAAGTATACCGAGAATCAACGTTAAGGAAGGATGTGCGCCTGATCAAGGAGGAAAATGGCGGGATAGTTTGGACGGTAACTATGAGAAAAAGACCACAACATTTTCTCTGCTTTTGCTGAAGGTACCGAAAGACTTTGACGAGATAACGCAGGGCCTCCAAGATTCGGAGGCTTTTTTCTTATCACTTCTATAGTCGTTACATAAATTTCCTCACGTATTAAAGGGATGAGGCAAAAAACGTTGCGTCCACAACACGACAGTGAGGTCTTAGGGGCTATTTTTTCTAAGATGTTTTCCTTATTGCATACGGCGATTTTTAGCCCCGTATCGCCTTTATGAAGCCCCCTTTGTTGCACATTTATACATCCATAAGGGTTGGTATTTACTTGTCTTGCCTGACAACTTCATCTGGTTATTAGCGAACAGATCTCAAGGACGCCAGGACATTTTGAAACTTTTGCATCACAGCTGCCGGATTCCCCGAATTGAATAAAACAGCAAAGACTACCTCTAAAGGATTAGTCCGTTCAGTCTAAAAACAGGGGTTACCCTTAATATGAATATCTTATTTGTGCCTTTCTAATCTTAAATTAACCTGAAGTTGGGGAAAGGTATTGCCTTTGCATTCCTTGTTCCCATTTCACACCTATCGAGGCCTAGATATTCGGAGTAATTTAATTATTCGAAAAACCTCTGCCTCACCTGGAGAAGATATGTTACGAGAGACACGAAAAACAGCGATAGGCTTAGGCCTTGCAGCTGCTATGGCGACATCATGTGTCTATGCAGCGGACGGTCAGCCCCTTCCGACACCTAAGGTTAATGAGATTACCCAGAAAGTATGGGCCAATCCTGACCTGACGGAACCGACCAAGGGCATCCGCACCCTGCAGGACTACATCGTCCAAGAAAAAGAACTTTGGGACTTTTTATTCCAGAATCATCCCATCTTTGCTACTTACGGAAAAGACGGACGAGTGATCGGTACACCGGTTATCTCTACCCGCGGCTCTGAATACCTTGGTGAAGGCAATGCTCAGAAGTACTCCGCTCATCAGGACGGCAACCGTCCGATGGCCTCTCAATACCGTTTGGGCCAGCGCTCCATTCTTGACTTCCCCAACAAGTTTGTGGGACCGGAAAAATGCGGCGAATGCCACGCGATTCAGTACGAACAGTGGAAGCGTTCCCGTCATGCCAAGACGGTTCGTTTCCCTGGCGAACATCCTGAAGTCGATAACGACCTGAAGAAGAAACTGTACGGTTCTGAGGCCTCTATTCTTCCTGACGGTATTACGGCTGACGTGATTTACGCCACCATCGGTACACCGCGTACCAAATACGGCTACATCGACGGATGGCTCGTTCGCGGTTCCTACCACGTTCGTGACGGCTTGCTCAAAGACGGCACCGGTAAGGTTGTTGCCGGCGGCAACCAGTTCTCCCGCGGCTGGGCAGAATGGCTGACACCTGAAAAAGCGAAAGAAATTCAGAAATTGATCCCTGACTTCCCGACAGAACTCAGCCAGTTCGGACCTTCCGCCTCCCACCAGTGGGGTATGACATCCTACGGTTCTACTTATGAAGGCAAACTTCTGTTCCAGGCTGCTTCCTCTTACTGCGAAGTCTGTCACGCCTTCAAGTTTGACTTTAAGGATAAGAAGGAATTCTTCGCTGCTCTGGGCAACCCGAAAGAACTCCAGAAACACACAATCTCCCGCGGTATCGCTTGTGAAGAATGCCATGGTGAAGGCGGACACTTGGTTGGCAACACCAACAACATGAGCACAAACTGCGACCGCTGCCATCAGCGCTTGAACTTTATCGAAGACGAAGTTGATCGTCCCGATGCTAAGGGTAAGCTTGAAAAGGCATTCAACGCTAAGACGAAGTCTTCTTGCCCGTCCTGCGGTACAGAAGGCGCTCAGCTCTTCATGTCGAAGCACTATGAAAAGGGTATGCGTTGCGTTACCTGCCACGACCCGCATGAAGTTACCAGCAACGACTGGACTTCCGGAGTAACACGTCCCGCAATTCGTAAGAACTGCCAAGACTGCCATACGACACAGGCTCAGATGGTTGCGAATGCCGACACCCACAGCAAGGTCGACTGCATCGCCTGCCATATGCCGTTCACGATGAGCTGCGAAAACTTCACAGCTATTCAGCGTCCTGACATGGCC
>UMCP01036143.1_pt1 | contig 10537 bp, 8 predicted proteins | sample 1964261 | NCBI WGS metagenome assembly UMCP01 (sample SAMEA4835971, study PRJEB28245) | human gut metagenome | biome: gut microbiome; material: fecal sample | place: Denmark | collected 2008
GGCTGACGTCAAAGCAGTAGGCAAGGTGGAAACCGAGGCGCTGCTTGATCTCGCCAGTCTCGTCGTCAACATCCTTGATTGTATGCGGAGCCAGGATCTTGATCCCGTGTTCGCCTTTACGCACTTTGCGGCCGCGCCGGCGCCAGTCGGAGAAAGAGGCGACGAGAGATGCAGTCGGTCGCTGCAGGTAGATCGCGATTGTGTTGTTGGCGCTGTAGCGGTGGAATTTTGCCAGAAATTCAAGGTAGCTACGCCAGCGGTCAGACGCGAACAAATCACGCACACCGGCGTCCAGATCGGCAATATATTTACGAGTCAGATCAGACATCTGCGCCACCCTTTCTTATTTTTATATATAGACTATATTTAGCGGCATACGGGGCATACGGTTAGAACGGATACGCATCCGGGTCCGGGCCCATGGGAAAGACGAGGATGCGGTCGCCGGATCGCAAGAAGGCCTCTGGTGTCTCAAACAGCGCGGTATATTTTTCGGCCAGTTCATCGGACAGTTCGGCGAAATTGTCGTCAGACAGACCGACAACAAGGAACGTACCGACGATGATATCCATGATCTCGCCGTCTGCATCATATAAAGCACGGTTTGGCGCCATGCCGTTGAACTTGCCGTCATCGTTGCAGATGATTGCGACGGGGTCTTCCCAGGGATACACGGCCTCGATATAGCCGCCGACTGCTGCCTGCAGCGCTTCGAGTGTACCTTCCATGTCGACGATCTCAGGGGCTTTCTCCGGCTCTACTTTAAGAATCTTCACGGTCTTTCTCCTTTCTGTATGCGGGGCCGGCGAGCCGGCTCGGTCAGGTCTTCATGACTGCACCCGACCGCGCCCTCCGGGTGCGTGCATACAGGTCAAGAAGCTTGATATATATGCGGTTTTTCTATGATCACATGTTGATTTTTACAGAATTCTGTGTTATGTTATTACACAAATACACAAGAACACAGAATTCCGTGTTGAGAGGAAAATCAAAATGGCAGAAAGAAACATGGTAAATTTGACGATCACGATGACAAAGGAAGAGCGCAAGGCGCTCAAGCAAATTGCCTTGGATAAAGACATGACGGTTTCTGCTCTTCTGCGTGAATGGCTGAAAGAGTATCAGATACAGGAAGGAGCAGAAAAAAATGGCTACTATAGTGCCGACTTTGTTTGAGTATGAGCTCCTGAAGTAAGGGGGGACCACATATGAATCAAGCAAAGAAACACTGCTATCTCTATACCCGCGTTTCCACACAGATGCAGGTGGACGGATATAGTCTGGATGCCCAGCAAGACCGTCTGAAAAGGGAGGCAGCTCACCGCAGTATGCAGGTAGTTGCTACCTTTTCGGACGAGGGCAAATCCGGCAAGAATACTACCGGCAGGCCGCAATTTCAGGAAATGATGCGCCGGATACAGAACGGCAATGAGGATCATGTCGATTACGTGCTGGTGTTCAAGTTGTCCCGTTTCGGGCGTAACGCCGCTGATGTACTGAATAATTTGCAGATTATGCAGGATTTCGGTGTCAATCTCATCTGCGTGGAAGATGGGATTGATTCCGCCAGTGCTGCCGGAAAAATTCTCTTCCCTGTTCTTGCCGGTGTTGCAGAGCTGGAACGTGAAAACATTCAGGCTCAGACAATGGCCGGACGTTGGCAGAAGGCTCGTGAAGGCAAATGGAACGGCGGTCAGGCTCCATATGGCTATCGGATCGAGGATGGCGTGCTTGTCATCGAAGATTCCGAAGCTGCGCTTGTACGCTTGATTTATGACAAATACGTGCATACGAATTTGGGCATAAACGGCATTGCCAAATGGCTGAATGAAAACGGATATAGTAAGCAGACCCGTCAAAATGGGATATACAGCCGGATTTCAGCCACTTTCGTAAGGGGGATAGTGGACAATCCCGTCTATGCCGGAAAAATCGCCTACGGACGCAGGAAAAGCGAAAAAATCGAAGGCACACGCAATGAGTACCATACCGTCAAACAGGCTGAATATGAAATATTTGACGGCAAACATGAAGCTATTATCCCGGACGATCTCTGGCAGGCCGCGCAAGTAAAACGGGGTTTGAATGCCTATAAGCGGGAAAAGAGATACAGCCCGGAACATGCTCACATTCTTTCCGGCCTTATCAAATGCCCTGTGTGTGGTGCGCCTATGTATGGCGTCGTGAACCGGAAGAAGAAAAAAGACGGTTCCGGCGAATTCTACACAGATATGTGGTACTATATCTGCAAGAATACCAAAACCGTGAGCGGTCAGCGCTGCACATACACAAAGCATATCCGGCAGGACGATGTGAATGAGCAGGTGCGCCGCGTAGTACAGGAAGCGCTGCGAAATATGGATTTCACAGAGGACATTATGAAATCCATCGGAACCGATGCCAATCTGGATGCTTTGCAGGCGGAAGCCGATACTCTCGCTGCCACAAAGAAAAAGGAAGAACGCCAGAAGTCCAAGCTGCTATCGAAGATTATGGAGCTTGACGCCGACGATGATCTCTACGACGAAATGTACGATGACCTGCAAGGGTTACTGCGCCAGCGTATGAAGCGTATTGCCGAATTGGACAGCAAGATCAATCAGGTAAGTATTGCTATCCAAAACGCCGGGAGCAAGGCTGCTACGGCTGAGGAAGTGTACGCAACCATGCGGATCATTGTTGACATGATGGATATTATGCCGGAGCGTGACGAACAAGAAATCATGCACGCACTGCTGGATAGCGTACAGATTTACCCTGAGCGGCAGCCAAACGGCCTCTGGATCAAGAGCGTTCGTTTCAAAGTCCCTCTTGAATTTGATGGTGTTTCGTCGCAAGACGTGATTATCGATAATGACAGTAATTCCCTACCTAACGAAAGTATTGATGAGACAGTAGTGCTTTTGTCCAAACTTAACGCCAAGCAGCATATTGAGGTGGAGCTGAATCTGGACGAGCTGGATTTGACAGCGGCGGAGAGCAAGGCTACCTATGAAGAGATTAAGGAGTATGTGCTGGAAAAGCACGGCCTGAAGGTGTCCAGCCTGTATATCTCCCAGGTCAAACGGAAGTGCGGGCTGGATGTGGGGAAGAATTATAATCTGTCAAAGAAGGAAGATGCTAAGGTGCCACAGTGCCCCCCGGAAAAGGAAGCGGCGATTATGGAGGCACTAAAGCATTTTCAGATGATTTAAGGAATTCTGGAGCATTCAATTAACGATTAGCAGAGCTTGTAGAAGCGACCACCGATTGCTTAATAGTTGGTGGCCGCTTCTTTTTCTATTAGGAAAACAAATCACTGATTTTTATTTTCTCTATTTGATTAAGTTTATCACTGTTTAATTGTCTAGTAAAAGAACAGATATTTGGTTTCTAAACGCAAAATAAAATTTGCTTTTGCAAATATTTAATTTGCTAATCGGGTGGAGAATTTTGTGGATTTGTGTTATAATACAAGAAATATTAACGAAATCAGATGGGAGGGCTTCCGATGATGCGTATCAGTTACAATAAGCTTTGGAAGATGCTTATAGATAAAGAGATGAAAAAAAGCGATTTGAAGGAAAAAGCCGGCATTAGCTCTGCTTCCCTTGCAAAGCTCGGCAAAGGGGATAACATTACTACAGATGTTCTACTTCGTATCTGCGAGGTAATGGACTGCCGTATAGAAGATATTCTCGAAACTATCAAAGAATAGCCAATACGAAGAATGAAATGGGAGGCTTTGATATGACGATATTAGGTAAAAAACAGATGTCTGAAGAAGACATCAAGTTAAACTTCATAACTCCGGTCATTCAGAAAGGTTGGAAAGGTCATATCACGATGGAGACCAAAATTACAGACGGTCGCATCAACATTAGGGGTAATATCGTGGCCCGTAGCAAACCCAAGTTTGCCGATTATTTGCTTTACTTAAACGATGGCAAGCCGATTGCCGTTGTGGAAGCAAAGGACAACAACCACTCTGTATCCCACGGATTGCAGCAAGCGATGACATACGCTCAGATGATGGACTTGCCGTTTGCGTATTCGTCAAACGGCGACGCTTTCTATGAGCATGATTTCCTGACCGGGCAGGAACAGCAGATGGAATTGGAAAAATTTCCGACGCAGGACGAGCTGATTGCGCGCTACTATGCGGAGCTGAATGATGGTAAGGGCATTTCCGCCTTGGAAAAGAAAATTGTTTCCCAGCCGTATTATTCATCTCAAAGCACTTATCCGCCAAGATATTATCAGCGAAATGCTGTGAACAGAACGGTGGAAGCAATCGCAAGAGGACAGCAGAGATTACTGCTTGTTATGGCTACCGGAACCGGCAAGACATATACAGCTTTTCAGATTGTCTATCGACTGCTCCGTTCTGACCTAAAAAAGAGAATTTTATATCTGGCAGACCGAAATATTCTGGTTGACCAAAGCATTTTGCAGGACTTTGCACCCCTTGAAAAGACCATCTATAAGGTGGACTTCTCCGATAAGGAATGCCTGAGCAAGATTGCTTCCCATGAAGTGAATTTCGCCCTCTACCATCAGATGGTAGGTCAGAATGACGAAGAACATTTCAGGCAGATACCGGCAGAATATTTCGACCTTATTATTGTAGACGAGTGTCACCGTGGCAGTGCCAAGGAGGACGGCAACTGGCGTAAGGTTTTGGAGTATTTTACCTCGGCAACGCAGATCGGAATGACCGCTACCCCGAAGGAGAGTGAAAAGGTATCCAATATCGACTACTTTGGAGAGCCGGTTTATATTTACAGCTTAAAACAGGGCATTGAGGACGGATTCCTTGCTCCGTTTAAGGTCATCAATATCACAACCAACATCGGAGACGGCTGGAGACCATACCAGGGACAGACCGATATTTTTGGCAATGTTATTGAAGACCGAATTTACAACAACCGGGACTATGATTATACCATCATTCTCCAAGACCGCATTGATGAGGTCGCCAGAGAGATTACGGAATATCTGAAAAGCACCGACAGAATGCAGAAAACTATCGTGTTCTGCGCTTCCGAAGACCATGCGGAGCGCATGAGAATTGCTCTTGTCAACTACAATCAGGATATGGTGAAGGAGAACCCGGACTATTGCGTAAGAATTACCGGCTCAGATGTGTATGGCAAGTCCAAACTTGACTATTTCATCTCTGTATCTGAACCATATCCCGTTATTGCAACAACATCGGAACTGCTTTCCACCGGTGCAGACTGCAAGATGACCAAGCTCATTGTTCTCGACAAGACCGTTGAGAGCATGACCACTTTCAAGCAGATTATTGGACGAGGAACCCGTATCAGAGAAAAGGACGGCAAGACCCATTTTGTCGTGATGGACTTTCGGAATGTGACAAGGCTATTTACTGACCCTGACTGGGACGGCCCGGTTGAACAGGATGAGGGCTTCCAGCATGGCGGCTGCAAGCCGAAAGGTGAAGGTCACGGTGGTGGTGATAAGAATCCTCCCGAGGATCCTGTGGAAACCCCCATCGTTGACAGGGACGGATGCAAGGTGAAGATTATCAACAAGACCGTTTCAGTCTATGATGCGAATGGAAAGTTACTCAGGCAGGAGGATATTATCGACTACACCAGAACCAACATCAAGGGTGAATACGCTTCTCTGTCTGATTTTATCCGCAAGTGGAAAGCGTCGGACAAAAAGAAAACCATTGAGGAATCTTTCACGGCGATGGGCATTGATCTAAAAGCATTGAAGGCAGACCAAGGCATGGAAGATGTGGACGATTTCGACTTTATTTGCTATGTGGCATACGGAAAAAAGCCGCTGACCCGCAAAGAGAGAGCTAGCAATGTTAAGAAAAAAGACTTCTTCAGCAAGTATTCTGCCGAAGCGCAGGCAGTCCTGGGCATTCTTCTGGATAAATACATGAACCAGGGCATTACCGAGGTTGAGGATATTAAAGTTCTGTCCCTGGCCGATTTTGCAAACTTTGGGAAGCCCGCAAAGATCGTTAAGCTGTTTGGCGGCAAGGCGCAGTACGAAGCGGCCATCAGGGAGCTGGAAGATAATATATATGAATTTGAGGTAGTTTAATATGGCGATGCAGTCAGGATTTATAAAACGAATTAGAGATATTATGCGTATGGACGCAGGTATCAATGGCGACGCCCAGAGAATTGAGCAGATGGTATGGATGCTCTTTCTGAAAGTCTATGATGCAAAAGAAGATGATTGGGAGCTAAACGAGGACGACTACGAATCCATCATTCCCGAAGAATTGAGATGGAGAAATTGGGCGAAAGCCGATAGCAACGGTCACGCTATGACTGGGGACAAGCTGCTGAACTTCGTCAACAACATTCTGTTTCCGGTGCTGAAAGGCAACGATGTAAAAGACGGTGATGCGATTCTCTATGAGGGTATCAAGGTGACACCCGATACTCCAATTAAGAAAGCCATTGTCAAGTCCACCTTCGAGGACGCCAACAACTATATGAAGGACGGCGTTTATCTCCGCCAGGTCATTGATGTCATTGACGAGATTGAGTTTGACGATGTGAAGGAAAGCCACGCCTTTGGCTTCGTCTACGAGGAGATTTTGCGGGAGCTGCAATCGGCCGGGTCTTCCGGTGAGTTCTACACGCCGAGAGCAGTCACCGAGTTTATGGCATTGATGATAAAGCCGCAGCTGGGCGAAAAGATGGCAGACTTCGCCTGTGGCACCGGTGGATTCATCACTTCTTGGCTGGGACAGCTCTCTAAGCAGGTAAGGGACACCACAGATCAGAAGCAGCTTGATGACAGCATTTATGGAGTTGAGAAAAAGCCTTTTCCTTATCTACTGTGCGTGACCAATATGTTGTTGCATGACATTGAGGTTCCGAATATCTATCACATGAACTCGCTGAAACACAATCTGCTGGACTACACAGACGATGACAAGTTTGATGTGATCCTAATGAATCCGCCCTACGGCGGGCATGAGGACAAGTCCATTCAGGGCTTCTTCCCTGACGATTTGGCAAGCTCCGAAACCGCAGACCTCTTTATGTCGGTCATCATGTACCGCTTGAAGAAGAATGGCAGGGCGGCTGTTGTCGTTCCGGACGGCTTCCTGTTCGGTCTGGACAACGCCAAGGTGAACATCAAAAAGAAGCTCATTTCCCAGTTCAATCTGCACACCGTTGTCCGACTGCCCGGCTCTGTGTTCAGCCCTTACACCTCAATCACCACCAATTTGTTGTTTTTTAACAACACCAAGCCGACCACAGAGACATGGTTTTATCGGGTGGATATTCCGTCCGACAGAAAGCACTTCTCCAAGACGAAGCCTATGGAGTTGAAGCATTTTGATGATTGCATTGCCTGGTGGAATGACCGAAAGGAAATTCCGGACGGCGAAAACTTCAAGGCGCAGAAGTTTACCGCAGAGTATCTACTGAACGAACAGGGCTGTAACATCGACCTGTGCGGCTATCCCCATGAGGAAGAAGAAATCCTTGACCCGATGGACGCCATCCGGGAATATCAGGAAAGACGAACCACCCTAAATGCGGAAATCGACAAGGTGCTGGCAGAGCTGGAAGCCCTGCTGCCGGGAGGTGTGAGCGAATGACACCGGAACAGCTAAAGGCGAGCATTTTGCAATATGCTATACAAGGCAAGCTGGTGGAGCAGAGACCGGAAGAAGGTACCGGCGAGGAACTGTATCAGCAGATTCAGGCAGAAAAGCGACGGCTGATACAGGAAAAGAAAATCAAAAAGGAAAAACCATTGGCGGAGATTTCCGAAAATGAAATTCCTTTTGATATTCCGGAAAGCTGGAAGTGGTGTCGTTTAAGTTCATTGACTTACAATTGGGGACAAAAAACACCAGATAAAAGATTTTGCTATATTGATGTCGGCTCAATAAACAATATCTCTCATACCTTAAATGTTGAGAATACAGTGGTAGAAGCGAAAGATGCATCATCACGAGCAAAGAAAATTGTTCAAAAAGGCGATGTACTCTTTGCAACCATTAGACCGTATCTTAAAAACATTTGTATTATTGACAGAGATTTTCCGTATGAACCAATCGTAAGTACCGCATTTGCAGTCATGCATTGTCCCAAGGGTCTGCTTAACAAGTACTTGTATTACTATTTGCTGTCTCCAACTTTTATGCGTTTTGCCAATGCGAGCGATAAATCAAAGGGAGTTGCTTATCCTGCAATTGGAGAGAAAGACTTTTTTAATGGGATTATTGCGCTCCCCCCTTTTTCAGAACAAAAGCGCCTCGTTGCCAAGATTGAGGAACTCCTCCCTCTGGTCGACCGCTATGCCGTTTCCTATGAGAAGCTGACGCAGTTTAGCGCCAAGTTCCCGGAGGACATGAAGAAGTCCATTCTGCAATATGCCATTCAAGGCAAACTGGTGGAGCAGAGACCGGAAGAAGGTACCGGCGAGGAACTGTACCAGCAGATTCAGGCGGAGAAGCAACGACTGATACAGGAAAAGAAAATCAAAAAGGAAAAACCGTTGTCGGAGATTTCCGAAGATGAAATTCCATTTGATATTCCGGAAAGCTGGAAATGGTGCCGAATGGGTAGTCTTGGAATAACTCAAACTGGCAATACACCATCTAAAGCACATCCAGAATATCAAGGAAAAGATATTCCTTTTATCACTCCTGGAGATATATTAGATGGTGATATTTGTTATGAAAATCAAGCTCTATCAATAGCAGGAATGAAAGTTGCAAGGATTTGTGAAGCAGGTTCAATATTGCAAGTTTGTATAGGCGGCTCTATTAGCAAGGTGGCAATGACTAAGCAGCGAGTAACTTTTAATCAGCAAATAAATTCAATCACTCCATTCTGCTGTGATAATCGCTATATTTATTATGTAATGATGTCGTTTTATTTTTCCAAAACAATGAAAGAAAAGGCTGGCGGAACTGCAACACCTATTATCAACCGTGGCATTTGGAATACCCTACTGCTTCCCCTCCCACCTCTTGCCGAACAGAAGCGCATCGTTGCCAAAATTGAAGAACTGCTGCCGCTATGTGAGCTGCTGAAATGAGGTAAAAAGAATGAAAACGCAACAAACAAATACAACGTCAATTATGGCATCGTTTGCAACAATAAAAAGCCTATCAGATGCCAAACAATACCAAAGTCCATATCAGATTCTTAGAGAGTTCATCAGTTATATCATTCTGAAGGATTCATTGTATTCATTTTCAGCCATTGAAATGAAGAATCGTTTGAGCAGTCATTTCTGTTTTTCTATTCCGGAGGCTATTATTAAGACTGCTCTCAAAAACTTGCCCGGTGCGACCTTAGCAAATGGTATATATAACATCTCGCAGGACGAAGTATGCGCAGATTCGTTATTTGAGAGAACGAAAACAGAATCAGATGAATATGAATCGCGCATAATCGAGCTGCTATCTGAATACATATCTTTTAGAACGGGTAATAATCTGATTAGTGTGGAAACACTTTCAGAAGAACTTACTAATTTTTTGGTGGAAGATGCACCCTCACAGTCAACAAAATATTCAGAGCTCATCGGAGAGTTCGTTCTAAAAAATGAACAAAACAGAGAAATACAAGATGGACTTAATAAAATACGTGAAGGCAGTATTCTTTACCTAGGTTTAAGTCATAGTATTGGAGAAACCGGAAGCATTACAAAGCCACTAACGCTTTACTTGGGAACAGAGATTTTATTTAGTCTTGTCGGATATAACGGAGAAATATTTCAGCAGTTTGCTGACGATTTTTTGACTCAAGTCCGCACAGCTAACGCTGGTAAAACTCGAAAAATACACCTTCGTTATTTCTCGGAGATCAAGAAAGAGATTGATGAATTCTTTGGTACAGCAAGTGAAATAGTGGAAGGAAAACGACATCGCCTTCTTGATAAGCCTGCTATGAAAGCGATAACAGACGGCTGTAGCACGGCAGCTGATGTGGATGTAAAGAAATCTGATTTTTACCACAAAATACGGTATTCCTTTAGCATTGTAGAAGATTCGACAAACAATTATTACAGCGAAGAATATTTCACTAGTAATTTGGAGAGTTTTGATTACGATGATGAGAAGGTATAAAAAGACAATTGATAAGTTTTAACTATCTTTTGTGAAATTAAAAAAATTATAAATATGTTGAGTAGAAGCAAAAGATTTGGCTTGGAATTTTTACAGCAGTGAATCGATAAAAGGAGCATGCTTGATGGTAGATAATATTATTAAATCAGTAGCAGAGAAATTATCCTCTCTGTCTTATATAGAAGGTATTGTTTTAGGTGGTTCACGTGCAAGGGGCACCCATACAGAGGATTCGGATATAGATATCGGCATCTATTACAATTCAGAATCATTTGACATAAATACTATTAATCAATTCGCTACAAAGCTGGATGATGAGCATAGAAATAACCTTGTTGTACCTCCCGGAGCATGGGGTGATTGGATTAATGGCGGCGGATGGTTAGTCATAAACGGGTATCATGTGGATTTAATTTTACGTGATATTAAACGTGTGGAACAAATAATGAAAGATACAGAGCA
>UMCP01003564.1_pt1 | contig 10532 bp, 8 predicted proteins | sample 1964261 | NCBI WGS metagenome assembly UMCP01 (sample SAMEA4835971, study PRJEB28245) | human gut metagenome | biome: gut microbiome; material: fecal sample | place: Denmark | collected 2008
TTTGTTTTCAGTAAGATTTTACCATACTTATTTTATTTATAAACCTTTATTTGTATTTTTATACAAGTTTTATTTATAATATCTTCCTAATTTAAGATAGGCTTTTTTATTCTAACCAAATTTAATAAAAAATACATAAACAGTAAAACTTTTAATTTATAAAATATAAAGGAGCTATACTAAGAAATTAACTCTAATAGTTAGTCTTAATAATAGCTCCTTTTAATTATTTACTTTCCATAAATAAGTTTTTATTTTTATATAAATATTCCCATCCAGAATATAAAGTAAGCAATGTAGCTATTAATATGGTTATATTCCCTATAGATAGTAATATATTACTTCCAAACTGAGCTCCTAAAAGTAAAAGTGGTATTGCTATCATTTGGCTTATTGTCTTTAATTTACCACCACCACTTGCTGCTATTACTTTTCCATCAGCAGCAGCTATTGCTCTTAGTATACTTACTGTAAGTTCTCTAGCAACAATTATAATTACCATCCAACTAGATACTAAATCTACTTCTATCATACATATAAGTGCTGATATAACCAGCAATTTATCTGCTAATGGATCCATAAATTTTCCAAAGTCAGTAATTAAATTATGCTTTCTAGCTATATGTCCATCCATTGCATCTGTTATAGATGCTACTATAAATATTACACATGCTATTAAATATTTACTTGGTATATTAAATAACATAACAAGTATAAATAGTGGTATTAAAAATATCCTAAATAAAGTTAGCTTATTAGGCAAGTTCATTAACTATATCCCCCATTAAATCATATTCTAATGCACTAGTTATTTTTGCATTTACGAAGTCACCTATGTTTAACTTTTCATCAGATTTAACATATACTATACTGTCTATTTCCTCTGCATCTCCTTGAGTTCTTCCTATATATACTTTGTCTTCTATTTGTTCTTCTACTAAAACTTCATATATATTTCCTACTTTAGCAGCATTTAGTTCTTCCGATATGCTTTGTTGAACTAACATTAAAGCATCTCTTCTTTCATCTTTAACATCTTGCTCTAAATGATTTGGAAGTTTATCAGCTGGTGTATCTTCTTCTCTTGAATAAGAGAATGCTCCAAGTCTATCAAACTTAGCTACTTTAACAAATTCTACTAATTCATTAAAATCTTCTTCAGTTTCACCTGGGAATCCTACTATTATTGTAGTTCTTAATGTTGCATCTGGTATATGCTTTCTTATCATATTTATAGTTGATAGTATATTTTCTTTTGTAGTATGTCTATTCATTAACTTTAATATTTTATTGCTTGCATGTTGTATTGGCATATCAAAGTAATTACATATATTATCATATTTTTTAATAACTTTAACTAATTCTTCAGTTATTGATTCTGGATATGAATACATTATTCTTATCCATTTTATACCTTCTATTTGTGCAAGTTCTTCTAATAATTCTGGAAGCATTTCTTTACCATATAAGTCACAACCATATTTTGTTGTATCTTGCGCTATAACAACTAACTCTTTAACACCTTTTGCTACTAAATCCTTAGCTTCTGATATTATATCTTCCATTTTTCTACTTCTGTATTTACCTCTTAATTTAGGTATTATACAATAAGTACATTTATTATCGCATCCTTCTCCTATTTTTAAATAAGCCATATAATCTGGAGTTGATACATATCTTGGTAAATCTTCATTATACGCAAAGTCTATGTCATTTAAGCTTACTATATGATTTTCTTTTTCAAGGTTAGCTATAATTTCATCTATTTGTTGATAACTTCCTGTTCCTACTATTGCATCTATTTCTGGTATTTCTGCTTTTAATTCTTCAGCATATCTTTGTGCTAAACATCCTGTAACTATAAGTAATTTTAAATTAGCAGTTTCTTTTAATTGTGCTAATTCTAATATAGTTTGTATAGATTCTTGTTTTGCTGATTCTATAAATCCACAAGTATTTACTAATATTATATCTGCTTCCTCAAAATCTCCTACTAATTTGTATCCTTTTCTGTTAAGTATTCCCATCATTATTTCTGCATCTACTAAGTTTTTAGAACATCCTAATGATTCTAATGCTATTTTTAACATTTTATTGCTCCTTCCATTGCTGATTTATGAAATTTTATAACTTCTTCTACTGCGACGTCAACATTATCAAAGTTTATAACTTCGTTATATTTATATTTATCAACTGAATGCATATATAATGAGTCATAATACTCTACTAAATATTTTTCTACTAGTTCCTCGTATTTTCCTTCCTCTAGTAAGTTGATATATTCATCAACTTTACTATGACCTAGTCTTTTTCTAAATTTATTTATGCAATCCTTTAATACTTCTATATTATTTTCGTCTTTATTATAAACATAATCTCTACAAAGTCTTTTTACCCTATTTTCTAAGCTACACTCAAGAAGTATATGGTATCCTTCTCTAACTATAGCATCATAAATATTATTTGGTATTAGTACATGACCAACTCTTTTACTTTCGCTTTCTATGAATATATAGTCACTTTTTGAGAAAAATATTTTTTCAAATATCTTTGATTCAAAGTTTTTCTGAGTTGGTGGTTTTTTATCATGTGTTATAAAACCAAATGTAGATCCACTATTTTTAGCGATTCCTTCCAAATCTATATTATCCACATTTTTTTCGTCTAGTATATTTAATAGGTCAGTTTTCCCAACTCCTGTTAATCCATGAACAACTATAAAGTTTTTAACATTCATTATGTTATCTAAATATTCTAATACATAATTTCTATATGCCTTATATCCACCTTCAAGTTTATATATGCTCATCCCTAGAGAGTCAAATAGGTTACATACAGATCCACTTCTCATTCCGCCTCTAGCACAATATATTACTATATTATCATATTCACTTGCAAGACTTGTCACTTGTATATACATATCTTTTAACTTATATCCTACAAAGTCAAAGCCTTTTTGAATAGCTTCATTTTTTCCTTGCATTTTATATATTGTTCCTACTTCACAATGTTCGTGGTCTTTAAATAAAGGCATATTAAACGCATCTAATATATGATCTTCTTTATACTCAGATTCAGTTCTAACATCTATAAATATACAGTTTTCTAATTTTAATGCATCTTCTATCTTTATTGTCTTCAAATTTTATTCACCTTCTAAATTTTGTAAATCTTGTTTACTCATTAATACTTTTCTAGGTTTACTTCCTTCATTAGGCCCTACTATACCTCTTTCCTCCATAGAGTCTATAAGTCTTGCAGCTCTATTAAATCCAATTTTAAACTTTCTTTGAAGCATAGATGCCGAACCTTGACCACTTTCTACTACAAATTCAATAGCTTCACTTAAAAGGTCATCTTCATCACTTGACTTTTCCATGTTAACCTTAGATATTGTATCCATTATATTTTCTTCATATTTTACTTCTTCCTTAACTTGTGACTTAACAAAATCTATAACATTTTGTGATTCATTTTCTGATATAAATGCCCCTTGAAGTCTAACTGGCTTTGATGCACCTAATGGATAGAATAACATATCACCTTTTCCAAGTAACTTTTCAGCTCCACCCATATCAAGTATTGTTCTAGAGTCTGTTTGTGATGAAACAGCAAATGCAATTCTTGAAGGTATATTAGCTTTTATAACACCTGTTATAACATCTACTGATGGTCTTTGAGTTGCTACTATTAAATGCATACCTGCAGCTCTTGCCATTTGTGCCAATCTACATATATAATCTTCCACATCATTAGCACTTGCCATCATAAGGTCAGCAAGCTCGTCTATTATTATAACTATCTTTGGAAGTTTTTCTTCACATTTTTCATTGTAACTTGTAATATCTTTTACTCCATTTTCAGCGAACATCTTATATCTCTTATTCATTTCTACAACTGCCCAGTTAAGTGCATTAGCAGCTTTTTTAGGATCTGTTACAACTGGTATTAATAAATGAGGTATTCCATTATAATTTGCAAGTTCAACAACCTTAGGGTCTATTAAAAGTAACTTAACTTCATCTGGTCTTGCCTTGTATAGTATACTACTTATCAATGTATTTACGCAAACACTCTTACCAGAACCTGTTGATCCTGCTATAAGTAAATGTGGCATTTTACCTATATCACCTATAACTGGCTTCCCACTTATGTCTTTTCCAAGTGCCATAGCAAGTGGAGAGTCAAACTTCTTAAATTCTTCACTTTCAAATACTTCTCTAAGCCCAACCATTAAAGGCGTTTCATTTGGAACCTCTATACCTATAGCACTTTTACCCGGGATCGGAGCTTCCATCCTTATACTTCTAGCAGCTAAACTTAATGCTATATCATCTGTTAAGTTTACTATTTTGCTTACCTTCACACCTGGACTTGGCTGTATTTCATATCTTGTTATAGTAGGTCCTACTGTAACTTGATTTACTTTAGCTTCAACGCCAAAGTCTGCTAGAGTTTTTTCTAGTAAAGAAGCATTTTTTAACACTTTCTTTTTACTATTATCATCAGCCTTTTTATCTATCTTATTTAATAAATTAACACTCGGTATTTTATAATTATCGTAGTTTGCCTCTTGTTTTATACTTATTGTTTGAGTTTTTTCACTATCATAAGTCTTAGATGTCTTTATTGGTTGTTCTTTGACATCTTCATATACATCATTATTTATATTTTGTTTATTTGTATTTTGAAGTTCTTTTAACACATCAAGTTCTGATGGCATACTTTGAGTACCTTCTAATATTTCTAAATAGTCATCTTCTGCTTTATTAAATCCTACAATTTTTATAGTCTTGTCTTCTATTTCATCATAGTCATCTTCTATAACTTCTTCTTTTTTCTTATCCTTTTTAAATAAGCCTTGTTTTTTAATCACAGTTTCTTCATCAACTTCATCTGTAACCATTTCTATTACAGATTGCTTCACATTGGCCATTCTTTCTTTCATAGTTAAATCACTATTTTTTATTCCTTTTGATTTAGCTTTTATATTTGATACTAAGTCTTTTATAGATATATTAAATACAAACATAATACCAACTGTAAGTGCAAATATACTTATTAACCATCCTCCAGTTATACCAAATGCCTGTTTTATATAGTAAGTTATAGTTGTTGCAATTAAACCACTTCCACTACCATCAACACCCATTTGAATCACTGATTTAAACATTTCACTGCTTAGCGGGCTTTCAACTGGAAGAGATCTAGCATTTAATAAACCATAGAATACAAATATAAATGCTATTGTTAAATAATACATTTTAGTATTTTTTATTCTATATATATATTCGTTTCCATCAAAGAAACCAAGTATCCCTGTAGCAACTATTATAAATGGTATAAAAATAGACAGACCTCCAAATAATCCTTTAAAAATAGTCTGCATCATACTTCCTACAAATCCCATAGAATTGGAATTTAAGCTATACAATAAAAATATACCAATAAATATAGTAACTAAGTTGTGATATTCAGCATTAAATTCTAAATTTTTATTTTTCTTCTTGCTTTTAGTATTTTTCTTCTTGGCCACCCATCTCACCTCTTTTATCATTCTAATTTAATAAGTATCTTATATCCTAATCATAGCAAAAAGTGTTAATGCATAAACACTAACACTTTAACTATATTCTTTAATTATATCATATATTCTGTATATTAAACAAATCTTATTTATTATTGCTTTCTTTTATAAGTTCTTTTAACTTATTCATAGCATCTTTTAATCCACCAACTTCATTTATAAGACCACATTCTACAGCTTCTTTTCCTATTAATACACTACCTACATCACTTACTAGATCTTCTTTTGAGTGCATTATTTTTTCAAGTTCTTCTCTTTCTATATTAGATGTTCTTATAATAAATTGAGTTATTCTTTCTTGCATCTTCTTAAAGTACTCAAAAGTTTCGTTAACACCTATAACAAGACCATTGGTTCTTATAGGATGAACTACCATAGTTGCAGTTGGAGCTATAAATGAATAATCTCCTGCAGTAGCAAGTGGTACACCAATGCTATGACTTCCACCTAAAACTAAAGTTACAACTTTTTTTGATATACTATTTATAAGCTCTGCCATAGCAAGGCCTGCTTCAACATCTCCACCTACAGTATTAAGTATTATAAGAACTCCTTTTATATCTTCATTTTCTTCTATTGAATATAGCATAGGTATTATATGTTCATATTTAGTCGATTTCTTTTGAGGATTACCTACATAATGTCCCTCTATCTCTCCTATTATAGTTATACATTGTATCTCTTTTTTAGCTTGTTGAGGCATATTAGGTACACCCATTTGTTTTATATTATCTATATCTTCACTTTGACTATCTTTATTTTCATTATCTACTTCTTCACTTTTTAAGTTAGCCTTGCTTTTATTTTTTGAAAACTCTATGTAACTATTAGAATTTATATTATCTTCATAGTATCTCATAAATAAACTCCTCTCAATATATACTTTATAAATATAGTTTTACCAAGTAATAAAAAAAAATTCACTTAGAAGGTTCTTATAAGTTAAACCTATCCAAATGAATTTTAATATAAATCTACTTAATATACTTTAATAAACACCATCATATTCTATTATTATCATATCATTTCCTATTTTTCTAATACTTCTCCATGGTACCTCAAGAACTGACTTATCTTTTTTAATTCCAAAAAATCCTCTTTCTCTAGGTATTAAAAGCGCTAATATCTCACCACTTACTTCATCTAATATAAGGTCACATTCTCCAACTACCCCTAATCTTTCACCAGTTACTAAGTTAACAATTTCCTTTCCCGCTATTTCAGATAAATTCATGTTTATCCCCCCAACTTATTTTATAGTTTATTTTCTTCTACATCTCTTCCTACTATACATACACCTAATTTATCTAAGTTGAAAATTTTATCTATAACTATTTTTACAGTTTCTCTATCTACATTATCTATTGATTTTAGTATATCATCTGTCGATTCCACTTTATTATTTAAAAGTAATGATCTTCCTATAGACATCATTCTACTACTTGTACTTTCAAGACCTAGTATATAACTTCCTTTTAATTGTTCTTTACTTTCCTTTATCTCTTGGTCTGTTAAATAGTATTTTTTCATAATCTTTATTTCTTCTATAATTGACTCATATACTTCTTTTAAATGTTCATTACTCATACTAGCAAATATACCCAATTCTCCACATTTTCTATATAAACTTTGAGAAGAATATATAGAATATACTAGTCCCTTTTCTTCTCTTATTTTTTGGAATAATCTAGAACTTATACTTCCTCCAAATACTGTATTTATAACAGCCAAAGCGTATACTTCTTTATCATTTTCAAGAGGAACTGCTTCTAAGCTCATAGCCAAGTTAACTTGTTCTATATCTTTATTTTTAGTTAAAAAACAACTTTTAAATTCTGCTTTTTTAATATCTACATTAACATCCCTTTTCTTCCAAACTTTAAACTTTTCTTCTATCTTATTTATTATTTCATCAAAGTTAAAGTTACCTGATATAGCTATTACTGAATTATTAGGAACATAATATTTATTGAAATAGTCTAATAGCTTTTCTCTATTTAGTCTGTTTAGTGATTCTTCAGTTCCAATTATATTCATACCTAATGGATCATTTTTATATATATTTTCAGTTAATAAGTCATAAGCTAAATCTTCTGGTGAATCTTCATACATTTTTAGCTCTTCAATTATTACTGATCTTTCCTTATCTAAATCATCTTCATTAAACTTAGAATTTAATATCATATCACTAAGTACATCTATTCCTATATCTATATGAGAATCTAATAGTTTTACATAGTAACATGTACACTCCTTACTCGTAAAAGCATTTATTTGACCACCTAAGTTATCTATTTCACTAGCTATTTGCTTAGATGTTCTATTTCTTGTTCCTTTAAATAGCATATGCTCTATAAAATGTGATACTCCACTTATTTCTTCATCTTCTATTCTAGAACCTGCATTAATCCATACCCCTAAAGATATAGACTTTACATATGGTATTTCTTCACCTATTATAGTTAGTCCATTTTCTAATACATGTTTTTTATACATAACTTCTCCTCCAAGTTCATTGCATTTATTATATATATTAAGTTCATTAAATCAAATTATCTTTTTATTACATGTATTAAATTATAATTTAGTATATTAACTTAATCAACTTTATTTAAAATATATTACTAAGCATTCCAGGCTTTAAACCTTTATCTCTTATTATCTGTATAATATCATCTAAACATTGAGTAGTTGCATATGTTGGATGCATTAGCACTATACTACCATCTTTTATATCTTTTTTCTTTACTCTTTCTATTATAACCTCTGGTTCTTTTCTATTATTCCAATCTATTGTATCAACATCCCATTTTATACTTGTATATCCAAGTTCATTTGCAGCCTTCATAGTCCCCTCTCCAAACGAACCTGCTGGCGCTTGAAAGAATTTAGTTTCCTCATTTATTATGTCCTCTATTATTTTTTTAGAAGTTTTTATCTGCTCTAAATTTTCTTCATATGAAAGCTTTGCATAATCTAAATGTCTATGACCATGGTTTCCTATTTCATGCCCTTCACTTTTAATTTTTAATAACATTTCTTGGTTCTTTTCTGCCCATCTTCCTGTTACATTGAATGTAATTTTAACATCTTCTTTTTTCAATACATCTAATATTCCTTGTACATACTCAGTTTCCCAACCTAGGTCTACGTTGCAAGTTAATGCAACGTATCCGCTATTTTTTTTTGTACCTTGAGTATATGGAAGATTTGCTTGATCAAATAGCTCAAACGTAGGCTTAGTACCTTTATTTTTCATAAAAAATATTGCACTTGATAATAATGCAACTAATACTAATACCCACATAATGATTTTTTTTAATTTACTTTTGTTAAGTACCATCATTATCATTAAGGTTTCCTCCTATATGTATTATTACTTGTTTATAAATACTATTATCAATTTAGGACAAATATGCAAAAAAAGTAGTGATTACTCACTACTTTTTAAATAAATTTATTTGCTATTTTCCATCTATTTCCTCATCTTTATAAAATCATCGCCTGCACATAAAGATAATATTAAATCAACAATAATTTCAAATATATTTATTATAATATACATACTTAAATCTCCTTAATGTAATATACTTAAATTACATCCTAGATTAACCTAATGTACATTATATAGTTCTTATAATAAATTTTTTTATTATTTAAGGTTTTATCATAAATCAATTTTCTTTTCATGTTATACTATATATTAATATACTATATCTCTATTTTCTATGAATATTTGATGCCATAAGCAAAATGCATATATAGCCCATATTTTTCTTGAATTATCATCATATCCCTGTATATGATTATCTAATAATTTAATTGCATAATCTTTATTTATCAAGTCATTAATTTGAGCTTCATTTATACTTTGTCTAACAACATCTCCTAAATCTTCCTTTAACCAAACTCTTATAGGTGTAGGAAATCCTAATTTTTTCTTTTTAACCATATGTTGTGGTATTTCATCTTTAAAAGCTTCTCTTAGAAGTATCTTAGTGTTTTTAAAATTAACTTTTTGATTTAAATTTAAATTTTTAGCTACTTCTAATACTTCTTTATCCAAAAACGGAACTCTAAGTTCTATGGATTGAGCCATAGACATTTTATCTGCCTTTTGTAATATATTTCCTTCTAACCATGTGTTGATATCAATATGTTGCATTGTTGTAACATAGTCATAATTATTATTTTTTGCATCTCTATATATATTAGCTAATAAATTTTCATGATTATCCACTTTATTATAGAATTTTAGAACTTTTTTTATTTCATTATCATCAAAAATCTTAGCATTTCCAATATATCTTTTTTCTAATGGAGTTGTGGCCCTATATAAATAATTTTTTCCTTTTATATTAGGCATGACAGTAGAAGCTGTATTTAAAATAGACTTCATACTATTTGGCGTATTAAAAATTGGTTTTATACTTTTATATTCTTTATATATATTGTATCCACCAAATAATTCATCTGCACCTTCACCTGATAAAACTACAGTTACATGTTTTTTTGCTTCTTTAGATAAGAAATAAATACCAACCTGTGATGGGTCTGCAACAGGATCATCTAAATGATATATTACCTTAGGTAAAGCTTTTATATATTCATCTTGGCTAACATTTATAGATATATTTTCAATACCTAATTTATCTGCTGTTTTTTTTGCTACTTCTAATTCATCATACCCATTAACTCCAAATCCAACTGAAAATGACTTTATATTTGGATTGATTTTAGATGCAAGAGAAGCTACTATTGTAGAGTCTATTCCACCAGATAAAAATGTTCCTACTTCTACATTTGCTACCATATGGTGTTTTACAGAACTTGTAACTACATCTTTTATATCTTTAGATGTTATTTTTCTACTTCTTTTTAAATGTATATTATAATATTTTTTCATATCTAGTTTTCCATTTTCCACTGTAAAAAAGTAGCTTGG
>UMCP01049270.1_pt1 | contig 10494 bp, 9 predicted proteins | sample 1964261 | NCBI WGS metagenome assembly UMCP01 (sample SAMEA4835971, study PRJEB28245) | human gut metagenome | biome: gut microbiome; material: fecal sample | place: Denmark | collected 2008
GCTCCTATTGCGGCCTTGCCCAGTTGTTATTAGACGTCAGTCAACCGCAGGTTTGATGGGTGTAACCCATTGATGGCGCAGCCATCATAAGCGCAGCGATAAGGCGCAGCCTTATATACTATATCACGGCGCAGCCGTATCTTGTTAATATAATATTTTATAGCTACAAAACAAAAATTTAAAATATTTAATACAAATTGTTTTGTAGCTATAAAATATTATACATACATTTGCAATATCATTAGACAACAGAGATAGTTAACATTATAAACAATAAAAATCTATTCAATGAAATCCGTTAGTCTGCTAACAAGTTTTACATTGGGATCTGACCTCTGAAATAGCAAATAACGGTTGAGAAAAAGGTTAAAAAGAATTGGCTGCTCGTTTCGGCGGTAATGCGAACAATGGCAATTGTTCGCCTCGTAATCTGAATGCGAATAACGCCGCTTCTAATACGAATCGCAACAATTGCGGCCTTGCCCTGTGTGGGCTAAAAAATTGGGTATATTCTTTTTAATCTTTCCCAGGAGTGGAGAATCAATAAAAGACAAGCGTATGAGGTTATATGATAAAAATATGATAGAGATGCGCGACGGTCGTAAGCCCGTCATTAGCCCACAACTGAAATCAGTTTCAAACTATATAGATATAAGTTTGGATGATATTAGAGAAGCATGCGAAGCAGCATTTAAAAACCATTCTAAAAAGAATGATGTTGTTAATTTCAATTCTGATTTTGATGGTAATTCGTTAAAATTGTATGAATGGTATTTAGATGGTACTTATGTTAGCAAAATCAAATATCGCAAACTTGTAAAAGAAAACAAGAATGGTAAGGTTCGTGAAATAAACAGCCCGGATCTTACCACCAGAATTTATCAGCATCTTGTTTTAGTAAAGTTAGGTCCTTTGTATTATGAGAAGGATAATATGAATGGTCTTAATTGTAAGCCGGGATTTGGCATAACAGCATCGTCTAAATCAAGGTCTCTTATTAAAAAGATGAAGCATGTTTATTATGATAGACTTGATTTGAAGTATTGTTTGGTTATAGATCAACGTAAATGTTATAACCATGTAAAAGACAAAGTGTTTAGAAAAGTACTTAAGAACTTTATTTCAAATAAAAAGTTTATAGATTTTGTAATAGACGTAAGTTTCGTATCTGGAGAGCTGCCTATAGGGACTCCTACAAGTCCTTTCATTCATCATCTCCTTATGAAAGATTTTGATGATCTTGCAAAGAGAATAGCTCCTTTTTCATTGAGATATGCCGACGATAATTTCCTTGCTTTCTATACTAAGGAGGATGCTAATACTGCCAAATGGAGGATTAAGAATTATTGGTGGTATGAGCTTAAGATAAGATCTAAAAGGCATACTTGTATTATAACAGACATGGATAGACCTCTTGATTTTTGCGGGTATGTTTTCCACCGTAATAACAAAGGCGTATCTGAACACAATAAAGGTTATGTGACAATAAGGAAGAGGGTAGCCAAAGACGCGAAGAAGTGTATTACAAATGAAAGCTGGTCTTCTTACTTCGGTCTTTTAAAACACTGTGACAGTTATTCATTAATGTCAAAAATAGAAAATATCATGAAATTACGAGATTTAACAAGCACGATTCGTATTGATAAGAAAATGGATGCGGACAGCATCGATGTAAAGAACCTTGAAGGTATTGTATTTGATATCGTGAACTACGAAATACGAAGCAATAACAAGAATGAACCAAACTGGATAAAGTGTTTGATAGGTATTCCTGAAACCAATAAAGAAGGGATTCCTACTGGCAGGAAACTCGCAAGGGAATTTCATGGTAATTATCAAGGTATAGTAAATTTTATTTCAAAATGTGAACTTACTTATGGCAAAGATGCTATTCTCCCTATTACCGATGTAGAGATAGAAAACAGATGCGGATACGTTTTTAAAGGCAGCACTAACCGCTTGGAGTACATTGATTGACTTCTCATTGTGATGGTGTGAATGAAAATTATTATCTTGCACCAAAAAAAAGAAAGTCATGAATTGTAACACTTGTAAAGATGACGGACCTGATATTCTGAGATCTAATATCTGTATCGGGTCTGATCCGTGTAATGACTGTACGGACAATTGCGAGATTCTTCCAAAAGAATGCGATTGCCCGTATGGTCATTTAAGCGATCATTGCATTCATTATACAGGATGCAAGACATTCATATCCAAATTAACGCCGGGCATGCCTTATAATGAGGTTATGCATAATATAGAACTGGTTTTCGAAAACATAGATAAGTTTTTGGATAGGATGGTTGAAGAAAATACGCTTCTGAAACAAAGGGTTGAACAACTTGAAAAACAACTTCAAAATGGAAAAGAGTGCACAAATTGGTAAGGACTTAAGTGGTAAACACGTATATGTTCCACATGTGGACGAGACGCCGGTGCCATGCCTGGACGGATACACCTGCACGAACTGCGTGTACTGCGCTGACGACATCAACGCTGGCTACTTCAGTCTGGCTCAGAGATCTGATCTTACGGCTTTAATCAATGCAATGATATGCCGTATGGAATATCAGGATAGGGAAATAGAATTTTTAAAACAAAAAATAAATATTTTACAGAATGGCAATAACAGGTAACGGTTGTTTTGGCAGTCATGGTGGGTGCGAACGCCCGCATCATTGCGATATTCCTTCTTCTAAGATTTTCTACGATGGAGAAAATATAGAAGAAGCTGGTTTGTATCATGGTATGCCTTTAAATAGAGCTTTAGCTAATTTAGCTAAATACGTTTCAAGGGCTATTAACGTAAGTGGATCTGTTAATATGGAGGTATTTGACGGTACTTCTCATGTGGTTCTAAAGAAAGATCCGGCAGAGATTTTGCTTGTGTCTTATTGCGGAGGTGTCGTGCCTTCTGATATGTATAAAGTCCAGGGTCGTACTGTTAGGTTCTGCCGGGATATGTGTCAACAAGACGAATTTGCTGAAGTGAGGGTTGTTTACCGAGAAGAGGCAAATAGTTCTTATGGGTTCCATTGTTAATTTAGGAGGATAAGAAATGGCAGAAAAATGCAAAGGATTTATATGTGGGGGTAATCTCGTTGATGGCTCTGTGCCTTCTGATAAGTTAGATAAAGAAACTATTATCGAGCTTATTAAAGAGATTCTAAAAGAGGAAATGCACGAATCTTGGCTTAAGGAAATAATAGAAACCATACTTAAGGAATCCATTGATTCGGATTGGCTTCGTGAGTTCTTTAAAGAGGTTCTTAAAAAATATGCTAAAGAGGAATGGTTTAAGGACATTATCTGTGGCTTAGGATGTGTAGGTGTACAAGAGATATTCGACGTTATTCCTACTGACATAACATTTGAAGCTACAGGAGGTACGGCTACGGTTCAGGTGGTTGTCGATGATGGAGTTGAATGGGAGTTGACACTTTAAATTAGGGAGGATAATTATGTCGAGAGAGAAAATATATAAGATGGATGATGGTTCTTGGCTTACCTCGGACAAGAAGGAAGGTGTCGGTCGTGATAAAATGAATTTCGATGCTCCATCTTGGAAAGGAAGGGAAGACAGGATCACTATCCGAATTGTGAAGAAATCCGATACTGAAAGTATGAAAGCTATAACTTTCAGGCAAAAAGGCATTAAAATCACAGAAGTCTCGGTTAGCAGGCTGGAGTTCCCTATATCTGGTGGAGATAAGCAGATCCTTATTACTACCAACGCTGCTTCTATCAATGCCCTTATTACGGGTGAGAAAGATATAAAGGGTGTCATAAAAGCATTTACTACCGCTTCCGGTCTTAATATTGACGTCAATGATATTAGGCTTGATTATGGTTTCCCTGGTGATCCGGGTCTTGAAGACACGTTCCAGGTTTCGATGATTGTTTCCATGCCTGGCAATGAGGATGGGAATGAAGTTAATGAGAACATAACTATAAATGGTGTACTGATTCCTATTTATCAGCCTGGAAAGGTCGTTCCTTACATTAAATTGGATAAGGAATTTGAACAAATTGAGGGTGATGAAACAAGTACGCAGTTAAGTATAGAAAGTAATATAAAAGATTATGTTATTGAAATAGTTGAATGCGAGTCTGTGGATAAGGAGGAGATTCACCTGGACAAGGATGTTGTTGATCTTGATTCAGATGGATCACCGGAGGTAATCAACGTAAGTACAAATCCTGAAAATTTAAGATGGAGGATTAGGAATGAAAGTAGATAATTGTTGGGCGAACATAGATAAGAAAGAAGGCGGTCTTAACAGTAAGGTTAATATTTACTTTGATGAAAATGATACTGGTGCCAACAGAAGTGTCAAGATAAGGGTGTCTTCCAGGGACGGTAGCGTATCTGAAGAATGTACGTTAGTTCATAAAAAAAAGGAACAGGTAGTTTATAGAAATAAAAGACAATCGGCTCTTTTCACAAAAGAAGGATGTAATTCTGAGACAGAGAAAGGGGAAGAGCTTGAGTACGTTGTTGAGGCCGGAAAATACACATCTATCATATCTCAGTCTGATGCTGATGACAAGGCTATGAAAGATATTGAGCAAAATGGTCAGAACTGGGTTAATGAGCATGGTCGTTGTATAACCATATTATGGTACAATGTCAAGAAATCAAAGTCGTTTAGAAAGAACGATTGTGATCCTGATACCGAAGAAGGAAGTTTGGTTACGATGACAATCGAAGCCGGGCAATTTTCTTCTACCATAAGCCAAGAAGATGCCGACCGTAAGGCTGAAGCTGAGTTGAATGCCAAAGGTCAAGACTATGCTAATTCTCATGGTACTTGCAATACCATAAAATGGTACAACGACAGGAAATCCAAGATGTTCCAAAAGACAGATTGTGAGGTGACTGAAGTTGGATCTATGGTAGAGTACGTTGTAGAAGCCGGCCGCTTCTCTTCTTCTGTTTCTAAGGAGGATGCTAATCAGAAGGCTTTGGATGCCTTGGAAGCTGAAGGTCCAGGTTATGCTAATGAGCATGGTACATGTGAAACAAATTTATGGTATAACGTAGAGAAGTCAAAAGTATTTTATAAAAATGACTGTGAAGATGGATTTATCGGAGCGCCTTACACTTACACAGTAGAAGCCGGTAAATACACATCAGACGTAAGTCAAGAAGATGCTGATAAGAAAGCTCTTGATGATATAGAGAGAAACGGCCAAGAACAAGCCAACCTTAATGGTGAATGCATTGAGGATCCTAATTATTTTATAGGAAAGGCTTCGGCTCGTGTTCAGAAAAATGATTGCGATGCCGAATCTCAGACCGGAAGCTTCGTTGATTTGACTGAAAAGGATCTTGCCGGATATCCAGATGCTTTTGTATCAAGGGAAAGCCAGGAGGCAGCTAACGCGTTGGCTGAAGCAGCTATGGAAGAACAGAAACAAGATCTTGCAAATAAGAAAGGTACTTGCATAGATAAAAACCAATTTGTTGGTGTATATAGCAAGGTATTCACAAAAGACAATTGTGAAGGAGAAGGCGTAGGTTCGCAGGTAACGGTAGACCAAGACGATGTAACTGGTGGTCCTTTTACTTCATACGAAAGCCAGGAGGCGGCTAACGCGCTCGCTCAGGCTGCCGTCGAGCAGCAGGGCCAGGCCATAGCCAACCGGGACGGCCATTGTACGTGGACTGGTAAATACAGTGAGGAATTTACCAAAAATGATTGTACTGAAGGTCAGGTAGGATCTAAGATTACGGTAACCGAACAAGATGTTGTTGGTGCTCCTTTCACATCTACCGTAAGCCAAGATGATGCTAATAACAAGGCCAAGGCTGCTGTCAAAGAGCAAGGTCAGGCTATTGCCAATAATAAAGGGAATTGTGAAGATATGACGGTCTATACCGGTCATTACAGTAAGAGATTCGTTCCAGAATGCGAGGATTGTCATAAAGGTGTAGAGATGGAGGTTACGGCTGAGATGGTAAATGGAAGCCCTGTTACATCAACAGAAAGCCAGGATGCAGCAGACGCAGAAGCCCGTAGGATCGTAGAAGAAGGCGGTCAGGCTTATGTTAATAAGAACGGAACTTGTACACCATTAAGCACCGATCCTGTATGGGAGGACGTAGAACCGGAAGAACTTAGATGTAATGAAGGTAAGTCTCAGAAAAAGCAACGTGATACCAACGAATGTTCTGAAACTCACAATCAAGAACGTTGGGTAGATGGCGGGAATAAGGTTTGTAGCTGGACCGGTCATTATACAGAAACGTTCCAGAAAAACGATTGTGAGATACCGGATTCAGGAACGGAAGTAGAAGTAAGTGAAGCTGATGTTGAAGGCAATCCTTTTATTTCTTTCGTAAGTCAAGAAGATGCTGATAATAAGGCCAAGGAAGCTGTTAAGGCTCAAGGACAGAATATTGCCAACCAAAAAGGCAAATGTAGGTTCGTAGGCGTATATAGCAAGGAATTTACGAAAGACAATTGCGGATCATGTCAGCATGGTGTTCCGATGAGCGTAACACAAGACATGGTAGGTGGACCGTTCTATTCTAATGAAAGCCAGGAAGAGGCAAATAGATTAGCTCAGGAAGCCGTAGAAGCCCAAGGTCAGGCTTATGTTAACAAGAACGGAACATGTGAAACGGACAACACCGATCCTGTATGGGAAGATTCGGAACCGCTTGAAACTAAATGCGAAGGTGGTAAATCCTATAAAAAACAGGTTAATACCAACGAATGCTATGGTGGAGAAAATGAACGTTGGGTAGAAGGTGGAGATAAGGTATGTACCTGGACCGGAACATATAGCAAGGTATTTACAAAACAGTGTGCTGACGGCGGTGTCGGATCTAAGGTTACCATAGATCAGGATGATGTAACCGGTGGTCCTTTTACGTCTACCGTAAGTCAGGAAGACGCAAATAGCAAGGCTCAGGCTGCCGTCGAACAGCAGGGACAGGCTCTTGCTGACGCGCAGGGAACTTGTACCTGGACCGGTAAGGCAAGTAAGGTCTTCACCAGAAACAATTGCGGAAGCTGTCAGCATGGTTCGTCTGTTACCGTAACCCAAGATCAAGTAGGTGGTCCATTTACGTCCAATATCAGTCAAGCTGATGCTAATAAGAAGGCTCAAGATGCTGTAAATTCCCAAGGTCAGGCAGTAGCTAATAAGAATGCTGATTGCTTGCCTGATAGCACAACACCTTCTTGGTCGGATACCGGAAGCACCCGTTGTGACGGGTGTACGTCTCAGAAGCAACAACGTGACACCAATCCATGCTCTTCTTCTTATAACGACACAAGATGGGTTAATGGAGGTGGAGAGTCTTGTACTGACTGGTCTTACTATGGAACAGGAGACTGCGTAGGTCATACTCAGTACAATGCTTATCGTGATAGTTGCTCTGGTAGCATAGATCGTCAATATTCTGTAAGTTGTAGAAATTGCTGTAATTGCGGATCTTACGGTTCTTGGCAAGAAAATGGATGTAATGGAACCAAAACTAAGTTTATTCGTTACGATGATTGCGGAAATTCTGATACTAAAGAAGAGTATGTTATTGGAAGTTGCGGATATGCACCATATGAATTTCAGTTCCATGATGGAAGAACGAGCAAGTCAAGGTCTGTAACTGGAGAATCTCAGGATATTGAAGAAGTTATCATAAGTACTAAGAATGATTCATATATAGGATATTCTGTTAAATCGAAACCTTCTTGGTGTTCTGTTGATTACAGAGACCAGACATCTGAAAGCATGAAGGCTGTGGTGACATTATCTGCCAATACAACATCTTCTTCCAGATCTGGTGACATTGTTTTTGTTCAAAATGAATCTGGAAAGACTGTTACTCTTAGCATCACACAAGATGTTGCAGTTACTTACGAATTTAGTACCAACCAAAGCACTTGGAATGCCGATGCAAATGGAGGTGCAAATAACTCATATTTATGTATTCAATTAAAAAGTAAAAAGAATGGAAGTAAGATAGGATACGCTGTATCATCTAAACCAAGTTGGGTTACAGAAGTTACAGAAAAACCATCAGGAGTAAGTTGTCCTGTTTTGCCAGGTTATGATTATTCATTTGTAATAATCTCATCCGCAAACAGCTCTTCATCTTCCAGAAGTGGCACTGTGACATTGAAGCAAAATGAGTCTGGGAAGACTGTTAACATAACAGTCAACCAAGAAGGCAAGGCAGAGGCTAAGCCTGTTCCGGCGCATATTGCATTGAAAAACGGCTCTTGGGCTACATATAGGAGGGATAATGTTTCTTATAACCCTGGCGCCGGTAAGTGTATTGCCGGATTCGAATGGACTGGTGATGAAAATGGAAATATCCGAATCTACACCTGTGATATTAAGGTAGTAGATTCCAGTTACCGTGAGATACCTGGAGCTACTATAAGCATCGGAACAACAACCCAGAGAAGACAATCCGGAAGCTCTTGTTCGTATTTCGGGGCCGTTAATGGAGGAATATTAGCCGGATATGTTCATTCTGGAGATGAGAATGGATATACTACATGGTATATACGAACTATAAACGTGTCTTACGAAGGCAAAGTGTATAAGACCGCTACTGTTAGGCAGTATGAAAAACAAAATATCTCCAAGAAAGGTGGTGTTTTCAATGTATATAATGAATCTCCTGCTTCTTACAACTTTATCGTAGATGGAGCTGAGTGTGGTGATGAAAATGGTACTTTGAAATACGCTTATTCTCAAATGGATCTTAATCCAGCATAATTAGCAAGGGGAGGGAATTTAGTTCTCTCCCCTTGAATGTTTTTTGGATTATATTATTTTGTTTTAAGTATTGTCTATTAGAATAAAAATGATTAATATTGCATATCATTCAATTTTAAAATTTTAGTATCATGGCTTGTAAAAAGAAAGCTCGTCAGGGTGGTGAAGTCGATAAGAAAGACAAACCTAAAATGCGCCAAGGCGGTAGTGTTGGAGGCAAGATGAAAAGAAAGAAGACGAGCACTAAAAAGTGATTGAAAACCAGGGGAAGGTGCTGATCACCTTCCCCATTTTAGTAACATAACAACAATTTATTATGAGCAACAAGTTTATTAGCAAAGGGCAAAGGAATGTCTGTGTGACGTTTGTGAAGTACTATCCTGTATTGATGCAGGTTATTATGTTAGCCAGCATTTTTGATGAGTTTTATCCTTTTAGTATCACTAATTGGCTGTATCCGATATTAGGTCATTCTCTATCATGGGACCTATTTCTCTTGGCTTTTCAAGAATGTTCAGGTTTTGTATATGGCATAGGTTATTGATCTATAGCATGATTTTTAATATCTGTGTAGAATGGGTTACGGTTAATATTGAGATGCCTATTGAGCACAATATAGTAGTGTGGTCTGTTATGGCTGTTACTCTGTTGATAATCATTGCCTCTATTGTTTTAAGGTTTAAAACAGGATTTTCGCGAATAATACATAATTTATGCAAATCATAAACATTTGTATCGTATTATGTATAATAGCCAAAAGCTATTCCGATTATTAGCCTAAGTGTTGAAACAAACACTACGTTATTTAAGAATAGATAGTTACCTACGGATGTTTGCCCAAGTTCGTAGCTCTAAGGTAAGTGATTAAACAGTTCTGGTATTCAGGAACAGTGTTGCTTACAAAAAAAACCTTAAATAACATTGGCGATGGGTACTAACAGAGTTTTACTCTGACTTATGTTGAATAAACATTAAAAACGTTTGTAGATATGGTGTACGTACAAGACATAAATGGTAAACCTCTGATGCCAACAACGAGGCATGGTAAGGTTAGGAGACTGCTTAAAGACAAAAAGGCAGTCGTTGTAAACCTATGTCCGTTTACCATCAAATTAATGTACGTAACATCTGATTACAAACAAGAAATTGTATTAGGCGTTGATGCTGGAACTAAGCATGTTGGTTTATCAGCAACGACGAAAAGCAAAGAACTTTACAGTAGTGAAGTTATCCTTAGAAATGATATCGTAGATCTTTTGTCTACCAGAAGGGAGCTACGAAGAGCAAGACGAAACAGGTTAAGATATAGAAAACCTCGTTTTAATAATAGAATAAAAAGCAAGCGTCCGGGATGGATAGCACCTTCGGTGAAGTACAAAATAGACGCCCATATTCGCGTTGTTGAAAATGTTTGCTCTATACTACCAATATCTCGTATTGTTATTGAAGTGGCTCAATTTGATACTCAAAAGATTAAGAATCCTAATATATCGGGTAAAGAATATCAGGAAGGTGATCAACTTGGATTTTGGAACACAAGGGAATATGTTTTAGCAAGGGATGGGCATAAATGTCAGTATTGTAAAGGAAAATCGAAAGATAAGATCCTTAATGTCCATCATATTGAATCCCGAAAAACAGGAGGTGATTCCCCATCTAATCTTATTACCTTATGTGAAACCTGTCATAAGGAATACCATAAAGGTAATATAGATTTAAAAATCAGAAGAGGCAAGTCGCTTCGCGACGCAG
>UMCP01016967.1_pt1 | contig 10472 bp, 10 predicted proteins | sample 1964261 | NCBI WGS metagenome assembly UMCP01 (sample SAMEA4835971, study PRJEB28245) | human gut metagenome | biome: gut microbiome; material: fecal sample | place: Denmark | collected 2008
CGGAGCTTGCCTATGTATTCGGCATCGTATTTGTCGCGCTGGGCGTTGTCCTGATGGAAAAGGCCGACTTCGGCGCTTCCATGGTGGTCGCGCCTGCATACCTTCTTTACCGCTGGCTGTCTCCCGTGTGGAGCTTCGTCACCTTCGGCATGGCGGAATACTGCTTGCAGGCGGTGCTGCTGCTCGCCATGTGCCTGCTGCTGCGCTTCCGCGTGTCATATCTCTTCTCCTTTGTCACGGCGGTCGTCTACGGCTTTGCGCTGGACGCTTTCATGCTGCTTGGCGCCGCGCTTCCGGCGGGCAGCGTCTGGCTGCGCGTGATCTACTATGCGCTGGGGATGCTTTTTTGCGCGGCCGGTGTTTCCGCCATGTTCCACACCTATAGCAAGCACATCCGGTGTCCGGACACACGGTCAAAATGCGCGTTTCAGCCCTGCGGGCAGACTGCACATTTCGACTTTTGGGATGCTCCCAAACCCTGCCTGATTTTTGCAAAATCGCCGTGGATCCGGGGAATCGCACGCGAACTTAACGACATCTTTGCAATGACGCTTTTTTGTGATTTTGAAGCCTCTCAGGCCGCCATTTCCACGATGATTTCCCGGCTTTTCACACGGAAATTGGCATACAGATTTTTACTGAATGCCATTGCGTAACTGCATTGTTTGCTGTATAATTAAATAGCCAAATAGTCATATCTCGCATAGCAGATTGCGGAATATGACTATTTGCGGGAGATTTTAAGTTGTCCTTGCCGGGGGAATGATACCCTGCAAGACTGATAGGAACCGAATTACATGTACAGACGATATGTGAAGCGCATCATTGACGTGATTTTGTCACTGGTCGGTCTGATCCTGGCCTCGTGGCTGTTTCTGCTTATCATGATTGCCATCGAGATCGACGATCCCGGCCCGGTGTTTTTCTCACAGAAGCGCGTGGGCATCCACAAAAAATATTTTCAGCTCTATAAATTCCGCAGCATGAAGATGTCCACGCCACACGATATGCCCACGCATCTTCTTGAGAATCCGGAGCAGTACATCACGCGGGTGGGGAAATTCCTGCGCAAGACATCGCTGGATGAGATTCCGCAGCTCTGGAACATTCTGCGGGGTGATATGAGCGTCATCGGCCCGCGCCCGGCCCTCTGGAATCAGGAGGACCTGCTGGCTGAGCGCGACAAGTACGGTGCCAACGATGTGAAGCCGGGCCTGTCCGGCTGGGCGCAGATCTGCGGCCGGGATGAGCTGGAGATTTCTGACAAGGCGCGTCTGGACGGCGAGTATGTGCAGCGTATGAGCTTCAGCTTTGATTGCCGCTGCTTCTTCGGAACGGCCATTTCCGCATTGATCGGAGACGGTGTGGTAGAGGGCGGCACCGGGGAGCTGCACAGGATGGAGAACAAGAAATGAAGATTCTGATCGCAACCAACCATTCCTATATGTTCTACCGCTTCCGCAAGGAGCTGGTGGAGGCGTTGATGCAGGAGCACGAGGTCATTCTCAGCACGCCCTTTGTGGGGCATGAGGACGATCTGCAGGCCATGGGGCTGCGCTGCATCGAGACGGATATTGACCGCCGCAGCATCAACCCCTTCAAGGATATGAAGCTGCTGAAGACGTACCGGCAGATGCTGGACGAGCTTCAGCCGGACATGGTGGTCACCTATTCCATCAAGCCCAATATCTATATGGGCACAGCCTGCAAGGCCAAGGGTATCCCATACGTCGCCAACGTGCAGGGACTGGGCACGGCGTTTGAAAAGCCGGTGCTGTCGTCTGTGGTGTCGGTGATGTATCGCAGCGCCCTGCGCAAGGCAAAAACGGTGTTCTTCGAGAATGAGGAGAACGCCCAGTTTTTCCTGAACAAAAAGATCATCTCCCACCGGCAGGTAAGTGTGCTTCCCGGTGCGGGCATCAATCTGGACGAGTATCCCTGCGTTCCCATGGGGGATGACGGCGTGTGCAGTTTCCTGTTTGTGGGGCGCATTATGAAGGAAAAGGGCGTGGACGAGTTTTTCTCTGCGGCCAGAACGCTGAAAGCGGAATTTGGTGGGGAAGTCGCCTTCGATGTGGTGGGCTTTTATGAGGACGCCTACAAAGAGCAGGTGGATCAGCTGGTTGCCGATGGTATCGTGCGTTTTCATGGGTTCCAGACGGATGTGCATCCGTTTTATGAGGCGGCGGACTGTGTGGTGCTGCCGTCCTATCATGAGGGCATGTCCAACGTGCTGCTGGAGGGTGCCGCCACAGGCCGCGCCCTGATCACCAGCGATATCCCCGGCTGCCGTGAAGCAGTGGAGGATGGCGTCAGCGGGTATCTGTGTCCGGCGCAGGATGCAGAGGGCCTGACCCAAGCCATGCGTGATTTCGCGCAGCAATCCTTTGACCGGCAGGTGCAGATGGGGCAGAGCGGACGCGCGCTCGTTGAGCGTAAGTTTGATAAACAGCTTGTGGTGGCAAAGACGCTGGACGGCCTCGGCCTGCCTGCGGCAGTGAGGAGCTGAGCATGCGGCAGCTGATTTTGCTCTATTGGGGCTGCGTCTTTCTGATGTATCTGTCTCAGGTTTATTATCCCACGTCCATGCAGTTGGAGGGCCCCCAGACTGGGCGTTGCCACTTCATGCTGCGCAAAGCGGACGTGTTTATGATTGCCGCGATCGTGTGGATGACATGCTTTTCGTTCCTACGGACAAGCTATAACGATACGGGAACATATATCGCCCACTTTATGGACTCAGAGTCTGTCGCAGACTATTTTGCAAGAAACGGCCTTTTGGACTGGACGGGTAATCCTCTTTCGGAATTGTATCGTGATGCTATGCGCGATATCACGACTAACTATCATATTTACTTCTTTTTCCCAGCATTCCTCAGCAGTTTTGCGGTTGTTAAGCTTTGTAAGAAATACTCTGTCAGCCCTGCGCTTTCACTGCTTGTTTTTTTCTCTATCGGTACATATGTCATGTATATTGCGGCACTAAAGCAATGCTTTGCAATGTTTTTCCTGCTTTTGGCATTGCCGTATGCAATAGACAAGAAATATGTGAGATTTTACCTGCTGGTGTTTGTCGCGGTCCTGTTTCATACCCATGCATTCATGTTTGCAATTGTGCCGCTGCTTTTTGAAAAGCCGTGGGGGAAAGTTACCATTGCATTTTTCGGAGCTGCCCTTTTTGCAATGGCGACTTACGATGCAACCCTTGGTGCGTTTATGGAATATGCGCAGTCTATGGGAGCATTGGTGGCAGAGATCGAGGTGTTTGATAATAACGCCATCAACGTTCTGCGCGTTGCAGTTTACTGGGTGCCTGCACTGCTGGCACTGGTGTTTCGCAAGAGACTTTTTTCAGATTCGACAAGGGCGGAAAATCTGTTTGCTAACATGAGCCTCATCAGCGCATTTATTTTGATGATCGGCCTGGTTCAGGCGGCAAATCTGTTTGCGCGAATGGCAGCATATTTTGAGATTGCCACGGCGATCACGCTTCCGTGGATGATAAAGAAGCTGTTCACCAAGCGTTCCGCGCAATATGTTACAGCTTGCGCAGCTGTGCTGTATTTCATCTATTTTCTGTACGAATTTGGCGTATCGAAAGGATTTGGCAGCGGATACTCATCTATCACACTGTGGCAGTTTATCACAAGTCTTTTTGGAGGTTAGGGTTATGATGGTCTCGGATGTTCCTCAAATAATTGAATCCTGTGGGTTTTGCCGCGCTGAGAAGGTTAAGAGTCTCCGGGCAATGAAAAGCGGAATGACCAACCGTTCCTATTCGTTCTGCATGGACGATAAGCGATATATTATCCGCATTCCGGGAGAGGGCACGGATCGCCTGATTAACCGCAAACAAGAGCACGCGGTATATAATGCAATTTCATCTCTGGGAATCAGCGAGGACGTTTATTATTTTGATCCCAAATCAGGAATTAAAATTGCGGCCTATTTAACGGATGCCCACGTCTGTGACAGCAGTAACTGGGAAGAAGTTGAGCGTTGTTTATCAGCATTAAAAAGATTCCATGCGCAGAAGCTGCACGTTTCTCATAGCTTCGATCTTTGGGAACGTCTCACTTTCTATGAGAGCCTTTGGAATGGTGCGCCTTCCGTTTACGCGGATTATGACAAAACGAAGCAGGCTGTCCTTAGCTTGAAAAGCTATATTGACGCACAGCCAAAGAGCATCCAGCTCTGTCATATCGATGCTGTTCCGGATAACTTCCTGTTTGTGACTGGAAAAGATGGAAGCGAGGAGATTAAGCTCACCGACTGGGAGTATGCTGGTATGCAGGACCCGCACTTGGACGTCGCAATGTTTATTATCTATGCAATGTACGATAGAGACTCAGCTGAGAAACTGATAGACCTGTATTTCTCTGATGGCTGCGATAAAGCCACCCGCCTGAAGATATATTGCTATATTGCTGTCAGTGGCCTTGTGTGGAGCAACTGGTGCGAGTTCAAGCGTCATTGCGGTGTGGAGTTCGGCGCTTATGCACAGCGACAGTATGATTACGCGAGAGAGTATACCAAAATCTTTTTCAAGGAATACAGGGAGGCATTTGGCAGAGATTATGTCTGAACATATTGTAGAACGTGCAATCATTATGGCTGCGGGCATCGGCCAGCGGCTGCGCCCTGTGACCCTGACGACTCCCAAACCGTTGGTCACAGTAAATGGCGTGTGCATGATCGATACGATCATCGCGGCGCTTCACGAGAATGAAATCCACGAGATTTATGTCGTGGTCGGATACCTAAAAGAGCAATTCTATGAATGGGCGAAAAAGTACAACGGCATTACGCTGATAGAAAATCCATGGTACGCGGAGTGCAATAACATCGCGTCCCTCTATGTCGCGCGTGAATACCTGAACAACGCGATTATTTTGGACGGCGATCAGATCATCCGCAACCCGGCGATCCTTCACCGGGAATTTACCCGCTCCGGGTATAGCTGCGCCTGGACAGACAGAGCTACAAACGAATGGCTGTTGACGGTTAAAAATGGGATCGTGACAAAATGCAGCCACACAGGCGGCGATCACGGCTGGCAGCTCTTCAGTGTGTCACGCTGGACAGCAGAAGATGGGCAGCGACGCAGAAAGCACTTGGAACTGGAATTTGTGCAAAACGAAAATCGGAGCATTTACTGGGATGATGTTGCAATGTTTTGCCACCCTGATGAGTACCAGTTCGGCGTTTACCCCATTTCAGCGGAAGATCTGCGCGAAATTGACAGCTTCACAGAGCTTTGCGAGGCGGATTCATCATATAGAGGAAGGGTTAATTGAGATATGAAGAAAAACACACTGAAAAAAGAGCTTGACTGGGTATCTATGCTGGTGCCGCTGGCAATCGTACTGACGGTATGTGCGCTGTTTATGATTTTTCCGGAAGGCTCCAAGCTCGTCCTTAGCGTGGTGCGCGGCTTTCTGGGGGATGACTTTGGCCTCTACTATGCACTGCTCGGCGTTGGCATCGTAGGCTGTACGCTTTACATAGCCTTTTCCAAATTCGGCAAGATCAAGCTTGGCGACTGTGAGAAGCCGCAATATCGCTCTTTTCAGTGGGGCACTATGATTTTTACATCCACCATGGCTGCGGATATTCTGTTTTATTCGCTGTGCGAGTGGGCGCTGTATGCCAATGAATCGCAGGTGGAAATGATGGGCGGCATGCAGAAATGGGCGTCCACTTACCCGCTTTTCCACTGGGGACCTATCGCGTGGGGCTTTTATATCGTGCTCGCGGTTGCATTCGGCTTTATGATCCATATCCGCGGCCGTGATAAGCAGAAATTCTCTGAAGCCTGCCGCCCCCTGCTGGGAAGCCGGGTAGATGGAGTTTTGGGGCGTGTGATCGACCTGACTGCGATTTTTGCGCTGATTGCGGGCACAGCGACGACGTTTTCTCTCGCAACGCCGCTGCTTTCCAGAGCAATCAGCCGTGTGTTTGGCCTGCAGGACAGCATCGGGTTAACGATAGCAATCCTTTTGATGATCGCGGCAGTCTACACCTTTACGGTCTGGTTCGGCATGAAAGGAATCGCGAAGCTCGCCGCCATTTGCAGCTATTGCTTCTTTGCACTGCTTGCATACGTTCTGTTTGGCGGCGGTGAAACCCGGTATATTCTTGAAACAGGTTTTTCTGCCATAGGCAATCTTGTCCAGAATTTTATCGGCCTGTCAACATGGATGGATCCGTTGCGGGAAACGAGTTTCCCGCAAAATTGGACGATCTATTACTGGGCATATTGGATGGTCTGGTGCGTTGCGACACCGTTCTTTATTGGCGTGATCAGCAAGGGACGCACGATCCGCAATACCATTCTCGGCGGCTACGGCTGGGGGCTTGCAGGGACGTTTACCTCGTTCATTATCCTTGGAAATTACGGCCTTGCGCAGCAGCTTAAACACGGCCTTGATATTACGGGCTTTGTCGCAGCGGGCGGGGACTATTCCGAGGCAATTATGAAGATCTTTGATACGCTTCCGCTAACGGAGGTCGGCCTGATTCTGCTGGCGGTTACAATGATTGCCTTCTATTCCACCACGTTTGATGCGCTGACAATGGTTGTTTCGAGCTATTCGTACAAGAGGTTGAAGCCGGAGCAAGAGCCGGATAAAAGAGTCCGCACCTTCTGGGCTGTGGTATTCATTCTTCTGCCTATAGCGTTGATATTCTCTGAGAATTCCATGCACAGTCTGCAATCTGTATCAATCATCGCGGCATTTCCCATTGGAATTATCATCCTCATTATCGTAGCGAGCTTCTTCAGGGATGCGTCCGGCTACTTACAGGAGAGAAAGGACACACAGGCATGAAGCAAATACCAGATCAGCTCCAGCGGCAGATTTGGGCAACCGAGCAGGAGATATTGGATGTGATCCATCAGGTCTGTACGGAGTATGGGCTGCGGTATTCTCTGGCGTATGGTACGTTGATCGGCGCTGTGCGGCATAAGGGCTTTATCCCGTGGGACGATGATATTGACTTGATGATGCCGCGGGAGGACTATGAAAAGCTTCTTGCCATCTGGAATGAAGCCGCACCAAAGGGGTATATTCTGCAAAACACGCGAACAGACCCGGATTTTACGCAAAATTTTACCGAAATCAGGAAAGACCACACGACGTTTTTGCAGGGCGAATCTGAGCGGGAAAAGCACTATCACAAGGGGATATTCGTTGATATTTTTCCCGGCGATCGGGTCGCCCCCAGCAAGTTGGGAAAAAACATTCAGTACATAGCCTGTGCGATCAACCTGCTGTACAGTCGAGGGCATACAAGTGGTTCCGGCGGATTGATTGGAAAAGTCGAAAATATCTTACTCAGGGCGCCAAAGGAAAAATACACCATAAGACGCGAGCGTGCTGAAAAATCAATTCGCAGATGGAACGGCAAACTATTTTGCACGGCTGGCCAACTATTTTTTGATTTCCCAGTCGCTGTCGCTCCCTTGGATGTTGAAGAAAATCGGCGGCAGGGATAGGAAAATGCTGACTGCACTGATGGTGTTGGGATTCCTTGCGTACTTCTATTACGCGAATGCAATCAACCAGCCGTTTGATCAGGACTTTGCGCGGCTGAGTTTGTCGGAGTACCTTGCGCAGCTGGGAGGATAAATCGTGGCATCTATTCGTGTTTTGCAAGTTGTTACCCACATGGATCGCGGCGGACTGGAAACTATGCTGATGAATTACTATCGGCATATGGATCGCGAGAAGGTGCAGTTTGATTTCCTTGCGCACCGGCAGGAACGAGCCGCCTATGATAACGAGATCGAAGCATTGGGCGGAAAAATCTATCGCTTACCCCGTCTTGTGCCGTGGAGCAAGTCATATCTTGCTGCGCTGAATCAGTTCTTTGCCGATCACCCGGAATATAAAATTGTTCACGTTCATCAGGATTGCCTCAGTTCGGTTATCCTGAAAGCAGCAAAAAAACATGGTGTGCCAGTGCGTATTGCCCACAGCCATAGCGCCAATCAGGATAAGAATCTGAAATACCCGCTCAAGCTTTGGTATAAGCGGGATATTCCCAAGTATACGACCAATCTTTTGGCTTGCGGCAGAGATGCGGGCGATTGGATGTTCGGCGGCGCACCATATCAAATCGTCAACAATGCGATTGACGTTTCGGCCTATACCTACAGCCCGATAAAGCGCTTAGAAATGCGGCGGGAAATGGGACTTGCAGATGAGTTGGTAATCGGCCACGTTGGCCGGTTCAATCAGCCGAAAAACCACCCATTCTTACTTGCCATTTTTGCTGCGCTGCTGAAAAAAGAGCCGAACGCCACGCTCCTGCTGGTGGGCGGCGGCGAGGATATGCCGAAGATGCAGGCAAAGGCGCGGGAGCTTGGCATTGCGGATCACGTCCGCTTTTTGGGGGTCCGAAGTGACGTTGCCGATCTGATGCAGGCCATGGATGTATTTGCGTTTCCGTCTTTGTATGAGGGGCTTCCCGTTACCATGGTGGAAGCGCAGGCTTCGGGGTTGCCATGCATCATCTCTGACAAGGTTCCGCCGGAGTGCATTCTGACAGAGGGACTTGTGGACGTTATGTCGCTATCGGCTGGGGCGGAGGCGTGGGCTGACGCGATCCTCGAAAAGCGTAATACACCTCGCACTGACCGCAGCGCCGAAATTGCCGCTCACGGCTTCGATATCACCACAGAGGCTGTCAAACTACAGGAGTTCTATTTGAATGCCTATGAACAAAACTGCTGATCCGATTCTCACCATTTTTACCCCCGCCTACAATCGCGCCCATACGCTGCCGCGCACCTATGAGAGCCTTTGCCGCCAAAGCTGCAAGGCCTTCATCTGGCTCATTGTGGACGATGGTTCCACGGATAACACAGCCGCGTTGGTGCAGCAGTGGCAGAGCCGCGATAACGGGTTTGAGATTCAGTACATCTACAAGGAAAATGGCGGTATGCATACAGCTCACAATGCTGCCTACGCCAATATTCATACCGAACTGAACACCTGCATTGACTCGGACGATATGCTGGCAGACGGCGCGGTGGAGAAGATCCTGAGCAAATGGGCGGAGGTCAAAGATAAGGGCTATGCCGGTCTTGTCGGGCTTGACGCTGATTTCTCCGGGAATGTAATCGGAAAAGGCTTCCCGGTCAATATGACGGAGACGACCATTTCCGGTTACTACGCTGCCGGGGGGGCGGGCGACAAAAAGCTGGTCTACCGCACGGATGTGATCAACGCTTATCCGGAGTACCCTGTGTTCGAGGGTGAGAAGTATGTCAGCTTGTCTTACAAATATCTCCTGATCGATCAGAATTATAAGCTGGCTGTGCTGGACGACGTCCTGTGCAATGTGGAATATCAGCCAGACGGCTCCAGCAATAATATGTTCCGGCAGTACCTGAAAAATCCGAAGGGGTTTGCCTTCTGGCGGACGGTCAAGATGCAGTACCCGGAGTCCTTCAAGCGGCTGGTTATGGATTGCATCCACTACTGCTCCAGCAGTCAGATTGCCGGAAACCGGCACTATATCAAGGAATCCCCCCGCAAGCTGCTGACGGTGCTGTGTACACCGGTTGGATGGGTACTGACTGCATTTATAAACAAAAAAGTAGGACTGTTGCGGTAGAATAAAACTCAGAGGTGTAGCTATGCTTGAAGATCATAAGCAATTACGAAAATTGCAACTGGAACAGTACAAGATTTTACAAAGCGTGAATGACCTGTGCTCAAAATACGGCATCGAGTACTATTTGCTGTATGGTACTCTGCTGGGTGCTGTGCGCCACTCGAAGTTTATCCCGTGGGATTATGACATAGATATCGCGATGGAAAGAACGCAATTTAACCGATTTAAGAGCGTTGTTCAAGAACTTCCAGACTGGTTGGAGGTGTGGGATATATGTTATAGCTCTATAGAGTATGCCGGATTGTCGAGAGTTGTAAAGCCTAAGGACTGCGTATTTGGAGATATTCACATAGATATATTCATAATCGATAACGCTCGTATAACTTCAAATATATGTACTAAAATTAATGGAGCGTTGGGACGCTTTTTACATATCGCGAAACTCAGCAAAGCAGAGAAAAATATTCTTTACGAACATTTTAAAGACAGCAAGAGTAAAAGGTTTGTTGTCTTTTTAGGTGATGTATTATGCGGAATATTTGGCAGTGCAAGGATCGAAAAATGGATTTATTTGCTTTTGGTAAGTGAATATCCAACTGGCCGGTTGGTGATACTTGAAGATCCGTCCCGAGTTATAAGAAGTGAGTGGCTTTTAGAAACTAAGATGCTCAAATTTGAAGACATGGATTTTCCGGTACCCAGCGGGTATGAGTACTTACTTAAATTGTGGTATGGTAACTATATGGAGATCCCCGAGGAAGGAAAAGAGTATTTGCGGAAGGAACAGATGGAAGAGTAGTCTGATTTGTATTATGCCTAAAAAAATAACGCACACCATTCTCATCTTC
>UMCP01084672.1_pt1 | contig 10459 bp, 8 predicted proteins | sample 1964261 | NCBI WGS metagenome assembly UMCP01 (sample SAMEA4835971, study PRJEB28245) | human gut metagenome | biome: gut microbiome; material: fecal sample | place: Denmark | collected 2008
CTGTGGAGAATATGGGAAAAACCTGGGAACACTTTCCATGACTCAGAAAGAGAATGGACGGTGGGAAACGGATACCTATGAGCTTGTTCCGGTTACGGATGAAATCAAAGCAGATGAAGCCACACAGAAGAAAATAGATGAATTGTCAGATACTGTTGACATTAATTATCTTTCCAATTTTGGTTATACCAGAGAGGAAATTCTGGCAGAGAATGACATTGAATTTAACAGCCTCAGTGAGATGGAAACAAAGCATGAGGAGTTAAATCTGGGAGATGTCATATCAGATGCTTATGTATATGCAGTAGAGAATACAGGAGACTCTGACGGAGAAAAAGTAGATGTTGCAATCGTACCTGCCGGAACTGTAAGAGATACTTATACAAAAGGCGATATAACAGTGGAGCAGGTATATAATTCCTTCTCGCTGGGAACAGGAAAGGACGGACTTGCAGGTTATCCTCTGATCAGTGCATATTTAACGGGAAAAGAACTGAAAACAGTGGCAGAGGTAGATGCCTCAATTTCAGATTTTATGACAATAGCCAGATTATATTGCAGTGGAATGAATTTCACCTATAATCCCCACCGCATGATCTTAAATAAAGTAACAGACTGTTATCTGACAGGCAAGGACGGGGAAAGGGAAGAAATACAGGACGATAAATTATATCATGTTGTCACCGACCTGTACACTGGCCGTATGCTTGGCTCTGTTCTGGACAAATCCTATGGTCTGATATCCATCGTCCCCAAAGATAAAAACGGCAATCCCATAGAGAATCTGGAAGATTATGCAGTCATGGATGGAAAAAAAGAACTGAAAGCCTGGGCTGCAATTGCAGAGTATATGCAATCCTTTGAAGACACAGACAAAGACGGAATTGCAAATGTGCCGGAATATTATAATACAACACACGAAAGAAAAGTTATAGACAGCAGCAAAAACATCATCAATCTGGTAAAGCATCCGAATAAATTTGCAATAGCGATTGTGGGAATCTGTATTGTGGTTGTTGGGGTGATTTTGTTACTGATCTTCGGAATTGTAAAGATTATCAGAAGAAGAAAATAGAATTTATGCCAATAAAATCGCACAACAGCAGTAGGGGCAGTTTCTGATTAACAGGGACTGCCTTTTATGCTACGATTATATTTCCTGATGAAATTTCCCACGACAATTAATACAGGAATGTATCATGTTCACAAAAAATATGATATACTTACGCTGTATATAAGCTAGAGTAAAAAACGGGGGAACACGAAATGGCTGAAATGGAAAACAGTAAAGATCTGATCAGTGTATTGTGGAGCGGAGCAGATATTCTTCGCTCAAAAATGGATGCAAATGAATACAAAAACTATCTTCTGGGAATTATTTTCTATAAATATCTGTCAGATTCTTTTCTTATTAAAGTATATGATATGATCTGTGACAGCAAACCACAGACATTAAAAGAAGCACTGGATGTATATGTAAAAGAATTAAAAAGTGAAGATGGCGAAGAACTGAAACAGGGAATGAAAGAAGAATGCCATTATGTGATCGAACCTGAACTTACATACACATATTTTGCAGACGCCGCAAGAAACAATTCTTTTAATAGAGAGCAGCTGCAGAAAGCATTCAATAATATCGAACAAAGTGATCCTATCTTTGCAGACCTGTTTGCGGATATTGATCTGTATTCCAACCGTCTGGGAACAGGAGATCAGAAGCAGAGCGATACAGTTGCAAGTCTGATAAAGGAAATTGATAAAGCAGATTTATTGAATTCAGATGCGGAAATACTTGGAAATGCCTATGAGTATTTGATCGGACAGTTTGCATCAGAGACAGGAAAGAAAGCCGGTGAATTCTATACGCCTCAGGCAGTATCCAAAATTCTTACCCGCATTGCAATCGCAGGACAGGAAGAAAAACAGGGATTATCTGTCTATGATCCATGCATGGGTTCCGGCTCCCTTCTGCTTAATGCAAAAAAATATGCGAAATATTCTCAGTATATCAAATATTATGGACAGGAATTAAATACTTCGACTTACAATCTTGCAAGAATGAATATGTTTCTTCATGGCATTCCGGCAGAGAATCAGAATTTGAGAAACGGAGACACTCTTGACGGAGACTGGCCAACAGATGAAGAAACAGACTTCAATATGGTACTTATGAACCCACCTTACAGCGCAAAATGGACCGCAGCAGCAGGCTTTCTGCAGGATGAAAGATTTAGTGATTATGGGGTGCTTGCACCGAAATCAAAAGCAGATTACGCTTTCTTACTGCATGGACTATACCATCTGAAAAATAATGGAACTATGGCAATTGTACTTCCGCATGGTGTACTCTTCCGGGGAGCTGCGGAAGGGAAAATCAGAGAAAAATTGCTTCGTTCCGGAAATATTTATGCAGTAATTGGATTACCTGCGAATCTCTTCTACAATACTTCGATTCCAACTTGTATCATTGTGTTGAAGAAGCATAGAGATGGCAGAGATGTGCTGTTTATTGATGCTTCAAAGAAGTTTGACAAAGGCAAGAAGCAGAATGAAATGACAGATGTGCACATCAATGAAGTGATGGAACTGTACAGTAAACGGGAAACTGTAGAAAAAGAATCATTTCTTGCCAGCTTTGAAGAAATAGAAAAGAACGACTTTAACCTCAACATCCCACGCTATGTTGACAATTTTGAAAAAGAAGAAGAGATAGACCTGAATAATCTGTTATCCGAGATGAAGAAAACAGATGACGAATTAGAAAAAACACAAGGGGAATTCCTGTCCCTGCTCAGGGATTTAACTTCTACAGATGACGCAATTATGAAATCATTAGATGAACTGATTGCGAAAATGGAGGGGTAAATTATGGGAAAACCTGATATTAGATTTAAAGGGTATACGGATGAGTGGGAACAGCGTAAGGTTTCTGAGATAGCTATAGAAAAATTATCGAATGGCATAATGAATAATCAGTCAGACGATGAAACAGGAGTGAAGCATATTAATGTAATTAATATGTATGACACTGACAAAATTCATTCAGAGAAATTGACATTCAGTAATTATGATGAAGAGGCTGTAAAAAAATGCAATGTAGAGTTTGGAGATATTTTTCTGACAAGAAGTTCCTTGAAACCCGAAGGTATTGCTGAAGCCAATGTATTGCTGGATTCTGGACGTTTTGTATATGATGATCATCTTATAAGACTTAAGGTCAACAAAGAAAAATATGATCCGTTTTTTGTTAAACTTAATTTATCTGGAAATGCTTTTAAAAGGCAGTTTATTGTAAGGGCAAAGACAACGGCGTTTACGACAATTGGACAGGAAGATATTTCAGAATGTTTAGGATTCTTTCCTAAAAAAGAAGAGCAGCAACAAATTGGTGAATACTTTATGATCCTAGACCACCTCATCACTCTTCACCAGCAAAAGTGTGAAGAACTGAAAAAAATAAAGAAATTCATGCTACAGAAAATGTTTGTCTAGGAAAAAAGGTGAGCATATGGAAAAAATTACGTTATTTCATGGAACTCCAAGCAGAATTGTAATGCCAACATATGGACTTGGTGAGAAAAAGCATGATTATGGCATGGGGTTTTATTTGACAGATAATCTGAATCTTGCAAAGGAATGGGCTGTTTGTAAACCTAATGATGAAAATGGCTGGGTTCATCAATATGAACTGGATACAGACCAATTAAAAATACTGGATTTTCAGGAAAAAGATGTTCTCTCATGGCTTGCAGAGCTGATGAAACACAGAGATGCCTCCGATTCTAAACGTTACCGGGTGTTATCAAAAAAATTTATTGAGAAATATGGAATAGATACAGAAGGATATGATGTGATCAAGGGCTGGAGGGCCAATGCTTCCTACTTCTATATTGCAAAGGAATTTGTAAGAGATAATATTGATATGGACATTCTGACGGAATTGCTTTCTCTTGGTGGTTTGGGAATCCAATATTGCATCAAGTCCAGGCTGGCATATGAACATTTGCAGGAAGTCCAGGACGGTCTGCTGTCTGTTGATTATATGGAATTCAGAGAAAAATATAATCAGCGAGATGTTTCAGCAAGACAAAAGATGCGGGAATTAATTGATTCTGATGCAAACAAAGTAACGAATGTATTCAGTACATTGCTTTAGGAGAGAATTATGAGAGCGTATGCAGAAGCTTATTTAAGCGATGTTGTAGAAAATCAGGGAAAGCTGTTTGATTTTGTAGCACAGTCATTCCCGGATAAAAATACAGAAGATTTTATTAACACATACATGAAGAGTAAAACGAGAAAGAGCATAGATGAAGCACAGGCTTATGTAAATACAATGAATGTAGAAGATTTATGGTCGTATTTTCTTAAAACAGATCATTACAGATTGCAGGAAGGAGAAAACTTAAAAGGTTTTATTCCGGACTGGATTGGAGAGTTTTACGCATATTATCAGTGGTATTATAATATGCCAAGTTCAGAGGTTATTCAGAAAATCCCGGTGGATTTCTTGAAGAAAGCCTATTACGGACTTCATGATCTGGAACTTGATCTGGCAGTCAGAAAAGTAGGTGAGGTTTAATGGATATTATTTGTTTTCACAACCCGAATGAAGAAAATGGATATTTGAGTAACTGGTATCCGACTCATTTCACAGTTGATGGAATAGAATTTTCTTCAATGGAACAGTTTATGATGTATCAGAAAGCATGCCGCTTTCATGATGCTTCAGTAGCAAATGAGATACTGGGCACAAATGATGTTGCGGAAATTAAGAAATTAGGGCGTGAGGTACATGGGTATGATGAAAATACCTGGAATGGCGTAAGGCAGATTGTTGTCTATGAAGGATTAAAGGCGAAATTCAGTCAAAATGCAGAATTGAAAGCAAAACTTGTTGATACAGGTGAAGCAATATTGGCAGAATGTGCAGTAAGAGACCAGATTTGGGGAATCGGTTTATCCATGAGAGATTCCAATAGACTTGATCGAAGCAAATGGAAGGGAAAAAATCTGTTGGGATATGCTTTGATGATGGTTAGAGAGCAGTTGTAAATGCTAATCCTTGGGAACAGCGTAAGTTAGGGGAAGTGTTTAAAGAATACTCTGAAAAGAACCATACGGAGCTATCGGCTCTTACTATTATTCAGGGTGGAGGAACTGTTAAAAGAGAGGAATCGGACCGAAATCTAATGTATGACAAATCCAATTTGTCTAATTATAAAATGGTGCGGAAAAATGACTTCATAGTGCATCTTCGTTCCTTTGAAGGAGGACTTGAAAAATCATTGTTAGATGGCATTATAAGCCCTGCATATCACACATTTCATAGCGATGTGGCAGATTCAAGATTTTATTATCCATACTTTCGATCCCATGAATTTATAAAGCATAAATTAGTACCACATGTATATGGAATAAGAGATGGAAGAAGTATAGATATTGCTGGAATGAAGACTATTGAGATTCCCTATACATCAATTGAAGAACAGAGAAAAATAGGAGACTATTTGGAGTCGCTCGACCACCTCATCACTCTTCACCAGCGAAAGTGTGATGAAGTAAAAAGTTTAAAAAAATATATGTTACAAAAAATGTTTCCTCAAAATGAACAAAAAGTTCCAGAGATTAGATTTGAGGGATTTACGGAAGCTTGGGAACAGCGTAAGTTGATTGAAGTCTGTGATTATGTGGATTATAGAGGAAAAACACCAACAAAAACGGAAAATGGTATTTTCCTTGTTACAGCCAAAAATGTCAAGGATGGATTCATAGATTATGAAACCTCAAAGGAATATATTTCTGAGAATGCCTATGAAGAAGTAATGCGTAGAGGCAAGCCTGAAATTGGAGATGTATTAATAACGACAGAAGCTCCCTGTGGTAATGTTGCACAGGTAAATAAGGCGGATATTGCACTTGCACAGCGAATAATAAAATATCGAGGTCATATTGGAGTTGTGGATAATACATATTTGAAATACTATTTGTTATCTCCTGAATTCCAGAAAATATTAAATGCTAAAAGTTCAGGTGGAACGGTTCAAGGTATAAAGGGGAGTATCCTGCATCAGCAAAAAATTATATATCCGAGTTATGAAGAACAGAAGAAAATAGGACAACATATGGATAGCCTCGACCACCTCATCACTCTTCACCAGCGAAAGCCAATTCCCCATCCCAACCATCCAATTATCCACACGAAACACAAAGGAGAAGAAAAATATGTCAGAATTAGAGTCAATGATAGAGAAAAAACTAATAGAACAGCTAATTTACGGAGATTCTCAGTGGACATATCGGGAGGATTTAAAAACTGAGGAGGATCTGTGGGTGAATTTCAGATATATTCTGGAGCAGAATAATAAGGACAGGCTGGATGGAGAGGGACTTTCTGACTCTGAATTTGAACAGGTAAAGAACCAGCTGCAGTTTTCCTCATTTTATAAAGCAGGGGAATGGTTGGTAGGTGAGAATGGAAAGGTAATGGTTCATGTACAGCGGGATATGGAAAAGTTACATCTTGTAGTAATGAACCATGAGCATATTGCAGGAGGTTCCAGTGTTTATGAAGTGATTAATCAGTATAAAGCACTGAAATCAGATGATGAGGATTCCACAGATGTGCGGGACAGAAGATTTGATGTAACTCTTATGATTAATGGGCTTCCCATGATACATATTGAGTTGAAGAATAAACAGCATTCTTACATGGACGGATTCTGGCAGATAAAAAAATATATTGGTGAGGGTAAATTTACCGGGATTTTCTCAGCTGTGCAGATGTTTGTAGTCAGTAACGGTGTGGATACCAGATATTTTGCGGCAGCAGGGGATACAGAGTTAAATCCCAAATTTATGAGTGGATGGGTAGACAGAAAGAATAATCCTGTTTCAGATTATCTCAGCTTTGCAAAAAGTGTACTCCGTATTCCCCAGGCTCATGAAATGATTGCCAGATATACAGTTCTGGATGAAGATGCCAGACGGCTGATTCTGCTCAGACCATATCAGATTCATGCCATTGAGTCTATACGTGAAGCTTCAAAAACCGGAGAATCCGGTTTTGTATGGCATACAACCGGTTCGGGAAAAACACTGACATCCTATAAGGCAACAAGAAATCTTTTGATGGATATTCCAAGTATTGATAAGACGATTTTTCTCATTGACCGTAAAGATTTGGATACACAGACAACTATGGCATTTCAGGCATATGCAAATAATGATCTGGTAGATGTGGATGAAACAGATAATGTTAATGATCTAAAAAAGAAATTAAAATCGGCTGACCGTCAGGTGATTGTAACGACAATTCAGAAAATGCAGATTCTCATAAGTAAAAGACTGCAGGAAGGAACACCGGACTTTGACAAAATCAAAAATCTGAGGATTGCTTTTGTAGTGGATGAGTGCCACAGGGCAGTGACACCGAAAACAAAGAGAGAACTGGAACGTTTCTTTGGCAGGTCTTTATGGTACGGTTTTACCGGAACTCCACGTTTCGCAGAGAACCCATATCCACAGATGGGCGATTTGCCACGAACAACAGAAGAATTATATGGAAAATGTCTCCATTCTTATACCATACAGAATGCAATTCATGACAAGGCGGTTCTGGGATTTCAGGTTGAGCATAATGGTCCTAAAAATATGACAGATGAAACGGACAGCAGCCAGTATGACAATGAAACGCATATGTTAAAGGTATTGGATGTAATTTTAAACAAATCCTATTACAAATTAGGTCTTCAGAATGGAAAGGGAATGACATATGAGTGCATGCTTACAACCAAATCCATTCAGGTTGCACAGAAATATTATGAGCTGCTTACCAGAGTAAAGAATGGAGAAACTTCACTTGTGATCGATGAGAAAATCAGACAGGTGCTTCCGGATTTTCCTAAATTCGCCATCACCTATTCTGTTACCGAAAATGAAGAAGGCTCCCATGTGAATCAGGAAAAAATGCAGAAATCCCTGAATGATTACAATGATATGTTTGGAACCAAATATGAAATGTCCCAGATACAGAGCTATAATGCCAATCTGAATAAACGTCTTGCCAGAAAAGATGCCAGATTTAAGAGCAGACGAGAACAGCTGGATCTGGTAATTGTGGTAGACAGGCTGCTTACAGGTTTTGATGCACCATGTATGTCTACGATTTTTATTGATCGTCAGCCTATGGGACCGCATGATCTGATTCAGGCTTTTTCAAGAACTAACCGTATTTATGACACCAATAAGACATATGGACAGATTGTAACTTTTCAGGCACCAAAGCTCTTTAAGAAGTGTGTGGATAATGCGGTGAAATTGTATTCTGCGGGAAGTACAGAGACAGCGTTGCTAGCAGAATGGGATGAAGTAGAGCCTGTATTTCGTAAAGCACTTTCTGCACTGAAAATCTGCGCTGAGAAGCCTTCGGACATTCCAGGCATGTCCATGAAAGAGAAGAAAATTTTTGCAAAAATGTTCCAGGAGTTTGACAGCCTGTTTGCACAGCTGAAATCTTTTACAAAGTATGACGACAGTATGTTGGAAACGTATGGAATTACAGAGACAGAATATGAGGATTATGCAGGTCATTATAAAAATGTAATGGAAGAGATTCGTGATTCCAAAGATCATGGGGATTCAGATTCCGGTGATACACAGGTGGATCAGGATTATGAATTGATGGCATACAGCAGTACAAAGATTGATTACGAATATATTATTAACCTGATCCAGAATATTGTAACTCCTACAGAGGAGGATGAGGAAATTACACCACAGGAACGGCTGAAAAAGCTGGAAGAAGTAAAACAGTACGTGGCGGAGCTTCGCAAAGATAATGAAAAAGTAGCAGACCTTATGTCAAATCTGATTGCAGATATTGAGAAAGATGATAGAAAGTACAGAGGAAAGTCTATCCTTAACATTATTGAAAATATGAAACGAGACTGTGTGGAAAAAGTTATCTCTGATTTCTGTATTCAATGGTATGCGTCAAAGGATGATGTAATGTATGCGGCAATCCATTACAGAAATGGGAAAATCCCCAATGAAACGGCAATTAAGGCAACTGTTGATTATACCAGCTACAAAGAAGCACAGGAAACGGCTTTGCCGAAGTATAAATTTTATAATCGCATGATGGCAGAATTGAAGAAAACTCTGGATGAAGAGATAAAACCTCTTCTTATGATTGCATAAATCCATTAATTTATCCGCTCTATTTGCAGAATTGCTATAGTCATTACATTGTGAACATTAGCGCAGGTAATTTCGGAAATGGAGAATGCTTATGTCAAATGATACAAATAACAATGTACTGTTTTCGCAGTATTATGCACAGTGGATTGATGTATATAAAAAGGGTGCAATTCGTGAAGCAACTATGGCAAAATATCTGATGACACAGAGGTGGGTGGAGAAGCTGGTGCCTGAACTGAGGGTGTCAGAGCTGACCAGAACGGCATATCAGCAGCTTTTGAATGATTATGCAAGGGAACATGAGAGACAGACTACGCTGGATTTTCATCATCAGCTGAAAGGTGCTATTCTGGATGCGGTTGATGAAGGAATGATAGAACGAGATCCGACCAGAAAAGCCATCATTAAGGGAAAAACTCCCAAGGCCAAGAAAATAAAATATCTGAATCAGTTTGAACTTCATACATTGATCGCTGATCTGGATATTAAGGAAGAGCCAAACTGGGACTGGTTTATTCTTCTTGTTGCAAAAACCGGAATGAGATTTTCAGAAGCTCTGGCGATTACTCCGGCAGATTTTGATTTTGGCAGGCAGACGCTGTCAATAAGCAAAACCTGGGATTATAAAGGTGAAGGTGGTTTCCTTCCAACGAAGAATAAATCTTCTGTGAGAAAAATTCAGATTGACTGGCAGATTGTTGTAAAATTCTCAGAATTGACCAAAACACTTCCGCAGGATCAGCCTGTTTTTGTGGGAGAATCAAAAGTTTACAATTCTACTGTGAATGATGTGCTTACCAGGCATTGTAGAAGGTGTGGGATATCTGAGATTTCCATACATGGACTCAGACATACCCATGCCTCATTATTATTGTTTGCCGGAGTGTCTATTGCCAGTGTTGCGCGCAGACTGGGGCATGCAAGTATGACTACAACACAGAAAACATACCTGCACATTATTCAGGAACTGGAGAACAAAGATGTAGATCTGGTGATGAGAACTTTATCAGGATTATAATCTGGATGATTTAGAGAAATTACCTGCGCTGATAAAAAGTTACTGTTTTTTCTGTTACAGGAGGCATGGAAAAAATGTGAAGTATGATATACTATTAGTTATCTTATAGGCAGGCATTACAGAATAATAGGGAGTTTTTGAATATTTGCGCGTCACATTCTCGTTACTTTAGTGAACTTAGATGAGTTAGATGAGTTAGATGCGCAAATTTTTTACTCAAAGAAAGAACACATGTTTACT
>UMCP01060951.1_pt1 | contig 10390 bp, 10 predicted proteins | sample 1964261 | NCBI WGS metagenome assembly UMCP01 (sample SAMEA4835971, study PRJEB28245) | human gut metagenome | biome: gut microbiome; material: fecal sample | place: Denmark | collected 2008
GCGCAGAGCAGTAATGTTTCTTAAACTTCTGCGATACAGCTATTCAAGCGGTGGAAAATCCTTTGCCTGTCAGCCATTTTCAGTAGTGAGCCTTTTTCAGCTGATAGAGCAAGTCGGAAAAAGACTTGAAAATAATGTGATTGAAAATCAGGATTTCGAAGTTTTAATAAAGCATTATGACCGAGAAAATGCCTTTTTCTACTGCGATCCGCCTTATTTTTCAAGTGAGTATGTTTATCAGTGCGGTTTCACTTGGGATGACCATCAGAGGCTGAAAAACACACTTGCAAATTCAAAGGGCAAATGGCTTGTATCATATAACGATTGTGAGGAAATCCGTAATTTATATGACAGTTACTCATTCTTTGATTTCACAAGGCTTCACAATATGAAGCAGCGAATCAACGCAGGCGAACAATTCCCTGAACTGCTAATCAGCAACTACGATATGTATGAAAGGCAGAAAAACAAGCCGTTGCAGTTGAGCCTGCTTGATTTAACCACCGAACAACAAATTGATTTAGAACAAATTTTGAAGGAGTGTATTATTAACAATGGAAAATAGAATTTATGTAAGTATACCGCTTGACGCACTTATTGTATCAGGAATCACATCCGACTGTGCTGTGCAGATTTCAGCTATGGACGGAGCAATTCTGATTGAGAGATGCGATGATGATAGTGAAGAATGTTGTTGCGACTGCATCTGCGATGAGTGCAGAGCAGAACTCGCAGAAAGCGAGGACGAGTAATGCTCAGGTTGTTCAGAGTTCTCGGAAAAAGAGGAAGAATTACAATCCCCTATGAAATCCGCCAGCGAATCGGATTCAGATACAACGATGTTTTATCATTCACCCAGCAGGATGACGGCTCGGTAGTTGTAAGGAAAGAAAAAATCTGCGATAACTGTAATGAATTTGCAGAAGAATATGAGGAAAATTACACCCTTGAAGATTTCCTTGACAGTCTGTCCGAGAAAGAACAGAGAAACGCACTTCTGCATCTTTCTCTGCTGTGGGCAGAAAAGAAGAGAATAAGTTGACCGTTGATTTGGAATAAGGTATAATATCTGTATGATGAATAGATGTTTGTCTGTTTAGTAAATTTAGATTCTATAAAATACATGTGGTGATTAAAATATGACAAATAAAGAGATACTTGATATTGCAATGCAACAATCTGCATACGATATTAATGCTAAGGCTTCGGATTTTCTTATGGACACAAATGTGTTTGTAAAGCTTGAAATTGGACCATTGGCAAGAAAATACTATGAAGAACCTATTGCCTGTAATTTAGTTTCGTATGGAAGTAATATAGTTGCATCTGTAAAAGATGAATATAGTAAAATTGTTGAAACATATTTAAATAAATTTGATTTTTATCATTGCTTTGAAACTCCTAATATGCATTGGCTAGATGAACGAATGAAAGAAAATGGATACCGTGTTTGCTTTATGGCAAAGTATTTTTTGCCAGATGTTAATGTTTTGAAAAGAAGAGAATGCAATTATCAGCTTAAGGTGTTGGAACAAAAGGATTTTGTAAATTTGTATCTTCCAACTTGGGAAAATGCCTTATGCAAAGATAGAAAGCAGCTAGATGTTCTTGGAATTGGTGCTTATGATAATGAAAAGCTGATTGGACTTGCAGCCTGCTCCGCAGATTGTGATGATATGTGGCAAATTGGAGTGGATGTTTTACCTGATTATCGTAGGCAAGGAATTGCTTCTTCATTAACGAGTAATTTGGCAATAGAGATAATTGACAGAGGTAAGGTACCATTTTATTGTTGTGCTTGGTCAAATCTTAAATCCGAAAAAAATGCATTACGTAGTGGCTTTGTGCCGGGATGGATAGAGATGACAGTAAAAGCTGCTAGCCTAGTTGAGAGTATGAATAAATAACAAATCTTAGTTTGTTATTAAAAAGCTCTGGAAATTTGAAATACTTTGGATATACTTGTTGCTGAAAGGACGGCGATAGTATGAAAAAGAAAATCGCAATAATGCTGACATTGATTTTAGCAACAGAAATATTCAAAGCTTGTACGGCAGAAGAAAAAGTGAATAACAGTTCTTTATTACCCACGGTTTCAACTTCCGTGGGTGTTTCTGTATCTGGGAAAATTTCTGCGACGGCAGGAACAGCACCAAAGCAGTGGCATTATTCCAAGCGACCTATCATTCAATGTAATCGCAGACAACAATAAAATATATGTAGTCTACTGCTGAGCAGACGATTAAGCAAGGCACTCACTTTATTGTGGGTGCTTATTTTTATGAAAGGAAGATTTGAAAATGTCAATTAACAATATTACACTCTCGGACCTTCGCCGAATGAACGGCAAGGAAGGACTCATCTTGCAGGGGTGTGGCGGTGAAACACAGGAATGGGTGGACGGCATCAATAAAATGCTCACGGACAAAGGAATACTTCTTGACAATACAAGGTTTGAGAATGTTTCTGTGTTCAAGAGTGACGGCGTTACCTGTATACTTTATCCATTTGAAGATGTCCACCTTGACATAGGCAAGATTGCAATGTGGAGATTACAGTCCTACACAGCCTTTGCCGGAACTTGGCTTTCCGATTATGTAGATAACAAGCTCGGTGGATTTATTACCGATGAACAGAGCAAAGCAGAAAAGGTCAAACCCGACTGTGCATTGATAGGTCAGGATGGCAATATATTCAATCTGTTAGGAATTGCAAGTCACACTCTCAAACAAAACGGTATGGCTGACGAGGCAAAGGAAATGTGCAGTCGTGTTACGAGTTCGGGCAGTTATTGCGAAGCGCTGAACATTATCGGCGAGTATGTAAATATCACAGACGGCAGTGAGCAGTCCGATGATATAGATGAAGATTTCAATGAAGGGCAGGCGATGAAATTATGATTGTATTTAAAACAGAATAATACATCAATCGGGACAAGTGAAAAATCTTGCCCCATATTTTTTATGAAAGGATTTTTAAAATGACTAAGTTAATCAGAAATAAGAAATTCACAAGAATAACAGCACTTTTACTCGTGGTTGCCGTAATATTCGGAACAATGTTCTCACTCCCTGTAAGCGCGGCAAGTGGTGATAAGGTTACAATTACCTTTGATTACTGTTATGACAGCACCGGGAACACAATCAAATTCCAGCAGACCACAGTCAGCGACGGTTATACTGTAGGTACAGTGGGCGAAGAGCTGTGCAAGATTTTTGCAGACGGCAAAGAAGCCTATTGCATTGAACCCGGTCATACTCTCTATTCAGGCAATACGCTGACAGAGGACGGTTCAACTGTGTGGAAGAATTTAGGCTCTGCAAAGCAGAAAGCAATTAATCTCGCTCTGCTCTACGGCAAGCCCGGTTCGGGAAAAAGCTTAAGCGGAACAGAGGATCAGAAATGGGTAGCAACACAGCTGATTGTATGGGAGTTTGTTTCAGGTTGTCGTTCTACAGGCGAAGGATATAAATGCACAAATACAAAATTCATTGACGGTATCTGTGCAGGCGGAGCAAATCCCGGAGTTAAGTCAGTTTACAATGCTGTCTCAAAAAGCCTTGCCAATTACTCAATTGTTCCAAGCTTTGCAAGTGCAATCGCTTCGAAGGCTGAAACCTATGAGATGAAATATTCAGACGGAAAGTACACTTTAACACTCACCGACAGCAACAGTATTCTTTCAGATTTCAGCTTCAAGACAACAGGCGGTGTGAGTGCATCTGTATCAGGCAACAAGCTGACGCTCACCTCCTCAAATCCCGTCAACGATGCAGTAACATTCAACTCTGCAAAATCAATGCCCAATGTCGGCAAAACTGTGCTTGTTCCCTATGGAGATGCTACTTTGCAGGATGTAATCACAGGCGTTGAAAATGATGCTGACCCGATAAGAGCATATTTCAAGGTCAAGACAAGCTCAGGTAATCTCAAACTGGTCAAAACCTCCGAGGACGGCGATGTTGCAAATATTGAGTTTACTGTCAACGGCGATGGTTACAGTAAGACAGTTAAGACAAACTCAAAAGGCGAATTTAAATTAACCGACCTCGTTCCCGGCAACTACATAGTTACAGAAGTTACCGACAGTAAGTACGAAACACAGAAATCGCAGACCGTTAAGGTCGAAAGTGGCAAAACTGCAACGGTTACTTTTGAAAATGTCCTCAAGAAAGGCAGTCTTGAAGTTGTAAAAACAAGTGAGGATAATTTCAACGAGGGAGTTGAATTCCACCTTTACGGAACTTCACTCAGCGGTGCAAGCATTGATTTGTATGCAACAACAAATGCTGACGGTGTTGCAAAATTTGAAAATGTCCTTGTAAGTGGTGACAAACCATATACGCTTGAAGAAGTCAATACCGCCGACAGATATGTTGTTCCGAAAACTCAACGCGTAGTTATTGAATGGAACAAAGTAACAAAAAAAGAGGTTGAAAACAAAATTATTCGTGGTTCAATTAAAGGATTAAAGATAGACAACGAAACCAAAGAAAATATAGAAGGCGCATTATTCGGATTGTTCGGTATTAATGAAACCGAATTCACAGAAGAAACTGCAATTCTGACAGCTGAATCAAATGAGAAAGGAATCTTCACTTTTGAAAATCTGCCTTACGGAGAATACATTGTCCGTGAGTTAAAGCCTGCCGAGGGTTATCTGCCTAATGAAAAAAATTATCAGGCAACAGTTTCAGAAGATGAAGAAGTTATTGAAATCACAGTTGAGAACGATAAAATACCTGAACTCGGAACAACTGCAACTATTGACGGCAAAAAGGAAGTCGGCGCAACAGAAGTGTTTACCCTTGAAGATGTTGTAGAGTACAAGCACCTTGTCCCCGGCAAGGAGTACACGGTTAAGGGTATGTTAATGGATAAAACAACAGGCGAACCGCTGTTAATTGATGAAAAAGAAATCCGTTCAGAAATCACATTTACACCTGATGAACCAACAGGCGAGGTTATTGTTTCCTTTGAATTTGACACAAGATATATCAAGAAAGATACTGACATTGTCGTCTTTGAAAGCCTTTACAGTGAGGACAAAGAGCTTGCAGTCCACGCTGAAATTGATGACGAAGGTCAGACAGTAACTGTAAAAATTCCGAAAATCGGAACAAAGGCAAGCGTTGACGGAAAAAAGGAATTCACAGCTAACGGCGATATTACTATTGACGATGTTGTTTCCTACAAGAATTTCACAGCAGGAAAAGAATACACAATCAAAGGCGTCCTTATGGATAAATCCACGGGTAAGCAATTCCTTGTTGACGGCAAAGAAGTTTGTTCCGAAGTAACATTCACACCCGAAACAGCAGACGGCGAAGTAACAGTATCCTTTACCTTTGACGGTTCTGTAATTACCAAAGAAACAGAAATTGTTGTGTTTGAAACTCTCTACCGTGAGGGAACAGAAATTGCAGTACACGCTAACATTGAAGATGAGAATCAGACTGTAACAATTCATCCGCAGCCTGAACCTGAAAAACCGCAGACTGGTGATAACTCAAATCTCGGCTTTTATATCGGCTTGGGTTCTGTTGCTGTCGGCGGTTTGATTGCATTTCTTATCATAAAATTTAAAAGGAAAGATGAGGACGATGAATAATGCACAGGGCATATATCTGTTCGCCTTTGGGCGGTAATGTATCTGCAAATATTGAAAACGCAAAACGATATGCCCGTTATGCGTTAGAGTGCGGTATGGCTCCGTTCATACCGCATTTTTATGTGCTGATTTTAGATGACAGAAATGATAAAGAAAGGAATCTCGGTATGAACGCAGGACTTTCTATGCTTTGGGTTTGTGATGCGGTTTGGGTTTTCGGAGATGAAATAACTGAGAGTATGAAAACAGAAATTCGCTTTGCAGAAAAACTGAACATCGAAGTCAGATATATATCGGAGAATGATTTAAGAAAATCGGAGGTAAAAAATGATAAAATCAAGAAGAACTAAGTTAATTAAATGGTTAACAGGCGTATCAGTAATACTGTTAATGCTCGGAATATCGGCAGTAACAGTATTTGCCGCAGGAGATGTATCATCAGCAATCGAAAGCACATGGACATCGGCTCAAACTCAGATTAAAAATGTTGTAAACAATGTTGTCTTTCCTGCGGTAGATATGATTCTTGCCATACTTTTCTTTGTTAAACTTGCTACTGCTTATCTCGATTACCGCAAGCACGGACAGTTTGAATTCACCGCGCCTGCAATACTTTTCGGCTGTCTGGTGTTCTCTCTGACTGCACCGCTATACATCTGGACGGTACTCTAATAACAATAAAAACAAAGGCTGTTGTGTTGAGTCATAACAGCCTTTTGTGGAGGTGATTTATATTTTTGACTGGTTAGGAGATTTCATCGGCGGAATCGGAAGTGCCATAGGCGTTGTGTTTGACTTCCTCGGTGAGCAAATCTCAAATGCTATATGGAACACAATGCTTCAGTGGTTCTATGAAACGATTTACAACGCTGTTGCAGACTTCTTCACGATGATGGGAAATATGGGAGCAGATGTGTTCGATCTTGAATGGGTGCCGGCAACAATAAATCTGTTTACGCTTTTTGGCTGGGCATTGTTCGTCGCAGGCACGGTCGTTGCCGTATTCGATGTTGCAATAGAGTATCAGAACGGTAGAGCAAATATCAAAACAACCGCTATAAATGTATTAAAAGGGTTCTTTGCCTGTTCGCTGTTCGGCGTTGTGCCTGTGGAACTGTATAAATTTTGCATCAGCCTGCAAAACACATTCTCAAAGGATTTGTCATCTATAATGGCAGGGCAACAAAGCATTGATTTAGCCGGACAAAGCACAAGTGTTTTAGAGGGCAGTTTTGCAGTAGCAACACAGACAACATTTGGCTTGCTGAATCTGTTATGCATGATAGCCTTTGCCTACTGCGTAATAAAGATCTTCTTTGCGAACATCAAGCGTGGAGGAATTCTGCTCATACAAATGGCAGTAGGTGCATTGTATATGTTCAGCGTTCCGAGAGGATATCAGGACGGCTTCAATCAGTGGATGAAACAGATAGCGGCACTATGCCTGACAGCATTTATGCAGACAACTCTGCTGTTCCTCGGGTTGCTGACCTTCCCCGGCAATATGCTTTTGGGACTTGGAATAATGCTTGCATCAAACGAAGTGCCGAGAATTGCACAGCAGTTCGGTCTTGATTCAAGCGTAAAGGTGAATATGACAAGCATTGTTCATGCAACTACAACAGCCGTTAATCTGACGAGAAGTGTAGCGAGAGCGGCAAAGTAAACGAAAGGAAATTAAAGATTATGACAACTTACCTATATCCGCAAAATCTAAAATCTACCGCCAATCTGTGGCTGTGGAGCTTACGGGATTTTGCAATTATGAGCATAGCGCTTTTATTATCAATACTGATACTTGCACAGACGAGAATAATAGTACCTCTTGCGGTAACTCTCTGTTTCGGCTTTTTGTCAATAAGACTGGAAGATACAACAATTCTTGATTTTATCCGCTATGCTGTGAAGTATTTTATTTCAACACAACAAATCTTTTACTGGAGGGAGAAAAAGTGAAAAAGCAAAAACAAAAAGGTAAATCTGTTCAGGATTTGATGGACATAAAAACCTTTACGAAAAACGGTTTAAAGGTCGGCAAGGAAGAACTGATTTTTTATATGGTTCAGCCTACAAATATTTCTGTGCTTTCCCACACGAATATCGAAATCAAGGTGCGCCACCTGATGATGGTGCTTTCTGCTGTGCCGGATATTGAAATCACCTGTACCGATTCCTGCGAATGTTTCGATACGAACAAAAGCTATATCAAAGGCAGGATTGAAGCTGAACAGAACGAAAAGGTCAGAAAAATTCTGAATAAGGATTTGGATTTTCTCGACAGTATTCAGACCGAAACCTCAACCGCAAGACAGTTCCTGTTCATCGCGAGGTGCAAATCTTCAAAATCAGAAAATGTTTTGCAGAAAGCAAACAGGGTTGAAAAAATCATATCCGATCAGGGTTTCGAGGTTACAAGAATGAAGAAAGCAGATATCAAGCGTTTTCTTGCAATCTATTTTGACGCAAGTATGAACGGCGATTTGATGCCCGACTATGACGGCGAACAGTATTTTAAAAGGGAGCAGACCTATGAAGAAACATAAAGAAAAAATCAAAATAGGAATTGTGATAGGCGTATTTTCTGTAATTATAATTGCCTGCCTGATTTCAATATTCTCACAGATGTATACAGAGTACAAAGAGAATGAAAGTTTTGAAAAGCTTGCAGAAATCGTGACTGAGGACACAACAGATACAACCATTGAAGCAATCGTAAGAAAACCAAATCTGTTAAATATCAGTGATTCGGATGATGAATTTCAAACTGAACAACCTGTGTATTATACAACTTACTATCAGCCTCACTCTGTTTCCGATTTGCTGTCGATAAATAGTGAATGTTTCGGCTGTATAAGCATAGCAGGCACAAATATCAATTACCCTGTTATGCACACACCAAGCAATCCGCAGAAGTATCTGAACAAAAACTTTTACGGCGAGTACAGCTATAGCGGTACACCGTTTCTGGATAGCAGATGTTCAGCAGACAGTACCAATCTCATAATTTACGGACACCATATGAACAACGGCACAATGTTTGCAGACCTCTGTAACTATACTGATTATTCTTACTTCTCGGAACATCCTACAGTTGTGCTTGAAACGAAAGACGGGGCATTTGCTTATTTCGTCTTTTCTGTTATGAAAGTAAAATCCGATGATGTTTGGTACAGATTCACAACAGCAGGAACAGAAAAATCATATGAAAAGAAAATATCGTATGCAAAAGAACGACACAGGAATCACACCTGTTTACGGTCAGCAGATTTTAACACTCTCGACCTGTTACGGCTACAATCAGGATGACCGCATACTTGTGTTGGCAGTCCGAAATTAAAGGGGGTAAAAATTATGGGTATATTCAATAGAAAACCAAAGGTGCTCACACCCGAACAGGCAGAGGAAATCTACACCAAAGATTTCTTTGATATGATTCTGCCGTCAACAATTAAGTTTTTCACCGATTATTACATTGTCGGCGACTCATACCGCAGTGTATGGGCAGTCAGAGAATATCCGCCGAGTACGGAAGAACAGGCAATTCTCTCACAGCTTGCAGACAGAAACGGCGTTACGCTCCGAATATATCACAGACTTGTGGAGAGTATGGAACAGCGTAAAATCATACAGAATGCCACACGCAAAAACAAGCTCAAATCAAGCGGTAACGATGTAAACGAAACAATTGAGGCACAGGGCAACTTGCAGGATGTTGTCACCCTGATGGCAAATCTGAGGAAGAACAAAGAGCCGTTATTGCATTGTTCTGTATTCATCGAACTTAAAGCCAAAAGCAAGCAGAAACTTCGTGAATTGCAGACCGATATTGCAATGGAACTCACTCGTTCAAAAATTGAGGTTGATCGTCTGACTTTACGGCAGAAAGAAGGATTCTTGTCTGTAAATCCTATCGGCAGTAATCAGTTCGGAAGTTTGTACGAACGTGTCCTGCCTGCAAGCTCTGTCGCTAATCTGTTCCCGTTCAACTTTTCAGGTAAGACAGACCCTAACGGCTTGTATATCGGGCGAGATAAGTACGGTACAAATATTCTCGTTGATTTTGACCGCAGGACTGAAGATAAGACAACGAGTAACATCCTTATTCTTGGCAATTCAGGTCAGGGTAAATCGTATTTATTGAAACTTATCCTTACAAATATTCGTGAAAGCGGAAAGAAAATCTTATGCCTTGATCCCGAAGCGGAGTATGAGGATTTGACAAATGCCCTCGGCGGTTGTTACATTGATTTTATGTCGGGCAAATACAAAATCAATCCGTTAGAACCAAAGGATTGGGGTGATGCAAATGAAGAAGTTGACTCCAAAACACCCGAACCGTTCAAGCGTGTTACCCGATTATCACAGCACATTGCATTTCTAAAGGACTTTTTCAGAACCTACAAGGATTTTACTGACGCACAGCTTGATACAATCGAAATCCTGCTTATGAAGTTGTATGCAAGGTTCGGCATTACAGATACAACCGATTACAGCACAAAAAAGCCTACTGATTTTCCTGTTATGAGCGATTTCTATGACTTGTGTGAGGAAGAATATATGACCTACGACCACAAGCGAAAATACCTCTACACCGAAGAAATCCTGCAGGAGGTTTGTCTGGGTATTCATAGTATGTGTGTCGGTTCTGAAAGTAAATACTTCAACGGTCACACCAACATTACCGACGACAGTTTTCTCTGTTTCGGAGTTAAGGGATTGCTTGATACTAATAAAAGACTCAAAGATGTTAAATATAATTATTGTTCGAAACCGAATAGG
>UMCP01033551.1_pt1 | contig 10352 bp, 8 predicted proteins | sample 1964261 | NCBI WGS metagenome assembly UMCP01 (sample SAMEA4835971, study PRJEB28245) | human gut metagenome | biome: gut microbiome; material: fecal sample | place: Denmark | collected 2008
CTGCAAATAAATTTGCGCATAAATCTTGACGGGACCATTGCGGATGGTGGAGCGGCAGGTGCAGCGAAGAGCGCAAAAGTTATTGGAAATGTAAAAATAAGCACGGTTACTGGAAACAGCAGTAACCGTGCTTATTCTTACGCGACAGCATTTGAATTGATTTTCTCTATTGTATTCGAATTCTGAGGTGCAAGATTCAATCATACAGATATGTTTTGAATGACAATCTATAAGATAAATATCATAGCGAGTATGTTACAAGTTCATTGATTCGATGAAATCGGTAATGGGACGATACACATCATCGTCCAGGTTTGGATACTTTTCTAAAACAGCGTTCGCCCATTCAGGACCATGTCCGCCCACTTCCTTGATAAAGCATTCTAATTCTCCAACTGGGACAATAAAAATACCATACGAACGAAGAAGCCCATCCATCTGTTTGAACGAACTTGTTGCATCTCCAGGCGGAAGCGCAGCCGTACCAGAACGCTTAAGTCCCTCCCACTTTGATATCGTCGAAATAATATCTCGAATCTCTCTTAATTCACGACTTGTAAGATCCATGCTATCATTGCTGTCTATGACCAGATCAATTGCCGATTTTGTAACTCTCCGGTTTACTCTTTCCTTACTGCTATGAAGATTGGATATGATGGTATTATAATCCGTCTGAATGCGACCATAATCTCCCCCACATGATTCAATAATCCGCTTAAAGACTGTTTCATCATTTAAGACGTCAATATCAGTAATTAGCATAGAACCAATATTCAGAGAGTGAAGTGCAGCGATGATTTTTGCCATGCGATGTTTTCCACCACAGTGAATGAATAAGGTCTCTGAGTATTTCCCTGCCCGTTGCTTTATATGGCTCTCAATTATAGAATATATTTTACAGTCAGAGTCACTTTCACAAAGAACCACTGATTTGTGGAACAGACTTGCCATAATATTGGAATATCTTAAAAGAGGGTCATTCCATACCTGTTCAAACTTCTGGTTTCCGAGAATTGAGAACATATTGGTATCTTTTTCTCGAGTAATCCTGACAATCTTTATCCTTTCAGGGCAAACCTCAAGTAAGCCCTTAATAATCTCCTCACTATGTGTCGAAATGAAGGCCTGCTGCTGATCCGATAGGGTTTGTCCTATTATCTGCCCCATAATCCTTGCCTGAGGTGGATGTAAAAAAGATTCAGGTTCATCAATCAAATATGTGCGGTAATAGTCAAGCATTAGATACAATAGGATTCCTGTGAAACTCTTTATACCATCTCCTTGATTTTGCACTTGCTTATATGTATCGAGAATACTTGCATATTCTTCGAGTCGTGATTGTTCATCCTCATACTCTCCAGATAACTGAACTGGTTTGCCAATACAAAGCGGAATCCGAGAGCCATATTGCGTGTTCGGTGTTATTTCAACGCCAAAAGCTTTTTTGAAACTATCCGAAAGCCATCTACGATATTTACTATCGAAGGCAGCATAATGGATCGGATGCACTTTGCTTTCTTGCCGTGTAATACTTTCTGGAGGATTGCATATTGTTAGACGTGCTGATGTATCAAGATTGGCAACAAAAAAATCACGGTACTCCCCATAGTACTGTTCTGTCGGAAATTCTTTATCCGAATCTGCCCATATATTCATGTGTTTACCGAGAATATAATATGAAATACGATTGCCGTTGTTTATGCCTGTAGTAATTTCAGCAAGCGCCTTGGAAATTGGCGCTTTGCTTTTTGTAATACTGATATCCGAGATTACAACAGTTGGCTTTTTTTGCTCTGAAAGCGTATAGATGTCCTTTAACGATTGACTTTTTCCTGCGTTATTAGGGCCAACAAACACCACAATATCATTTTTTGCAATTTCTAGAGAGTCTCCATTATTTAACGTTAGTTGAGAAATATGTCCTCCCGCTTTCTCATTAGGCATACTAATGACAGCCTCCCTTTCTAATTAAATCTCAAATTGTTAGCTTTTGTCGAAATCATATACTTCGTCTACGCCGCCACCGCGTTAGCGTTGATTTTCTCAATCGCCTGTCGGATGCCTGCCCATACAGACAGATCTGTGAACACCTCCACGATGCTGCCGTGGTCGGTAAACGGCGCTTCCTGCAAAACGGACAGGTCCTTCATCATGCCGTTATGGACGATGTACTCCACGATCTGGTTCACAAAATAGATCTGTCGGCTATCGAGGCTGGCATCGTTCAGGTACTGCGCAAAAGCCTCCTTTGCCGCATTCATATCAAGCCCGACAATTTCCCGCACGAACTCGCCCAGCGGCTTCTGGCCATACTCGGCCTCGTAATCCTGTTTTGTACCGACCTCGTTCCAGAGTGCTTTCTCCAGCGCCTGCACATCCTCCGCAGTCAAAGGAACATTACTCTTTAGCTTGGCAATAACGACGTCATCCATGTGCTGACGCACGTAGAACTCCGCCTTGGCCTTGTAGTTCTTCAGATCGTCGTTCTCCAGCTCAGATTCTTTCCAGTCCACAGACAGAATTTCGTCATCAAAATTCGTATCATAGTGCACTTTACTGACCGGAATATACTTGATGAGGTCACGCAGATTCTCCCGGATGTGCTCAAATTCATTGATTCCGGCAGTCTCCACATAGTCTGTATGCAAAATCTTGTCGATCAGCTCAGCCTGTACCATAATTTCCGGGATGTTCGCCACAGATGCAACAGCGGAAACTTTCTTAAACAGGTCGCTGCGGGCTTTAGCGTATTTCTTTCCGGCGAGATAGGCAAGCTCGATGCCATACATCAGCGCGTCGAACCGCAGCGCCTTGGCATCGTCCTCTTCCGGTGTAATGAGCGGTGCAAGCTCCTGCCCCATGAGCAGCGTGTCCTCATAGGTCAAGGCATTGTAACTGTCCGGTTCGGCATACCGCTCCACATATTTCAGGTGCTGTCGAACCGCAAAATTATCCTTGTTCAACTCCTGCACCTTGCGCACCATGTCCTCCACCAGCGTCTTGCGGAAGGCAATCAAGTCCGTCGTCTGATACGCCAAGTCCTGCAATTTGAAGGCAATTTGGGCCTTCAGATGAAAGATCGCACCTTGCAGGGCGATCATATTGGCGGTAGGCCGTCCCTTGTTCATGCGAAAGAACTCAAAGTTGCCGCAGAAGTCGAAGATGTAGAACTTGTCCTTGTCCTTACCGTCCAGCAACCCCGGACACAGACGGGTGCCTCGCCCGATCATCTGCCAGAACTTTGCCTTGCTCATGACCTTCTTGAAAAACACCAGATTCAGCACCTCCGGCACGTCAATGCCGGTGTCCAGCATGTCCACGGAAATGGCGATTTGAGGCAGCTTCTTCGGGTCGGAAAACTCGTCAATGGCGCTTTGGGCATAGGTCATGTAGTTGTCGATGACCTTGGCAAAGCCGGGAAGATGCGGGTATTCCTGATTGAAAACCGAAAGGATCTTCTCCGCATGGGTGTGATTCTTTGCAAAGATGATCGTCTTGCCCAGTTTATTGCCATAGTCGATGGTCAGACCGTAGGTCATCAGCGTATTCAGTACCTGTCGGATGGTATCTTCATTGAAGATCCATTCGTTCAGCGCCGAGGACGCAATGCGCTCCGGTAATTCTCCGTTTTCATCTTCGAAGGTGTCCTCATAGGCCTGCTTGTCCTCGTCGGAAAGCTCATCGTAGACGATGCCCTGCTCAATAAATTTCAGCTTCGTCTCTACCGACAGAAAATCCACCAGATATCCGTCCTTCACCGCCTGTGCCAGCTCATAGCCATAGGTGGGAACGCCATTTTCCAGCTCAAATATCTCATAGGTATTCTTGTCGATCTCATCCTTTGGCGTGGCTGTCAGTCCCACCAGCGGCGCGTCGAAATAATTGAAAATATCCCTGTATTTGTTGTAAACGGAGCGGTGCGCTTCGTCGCAGATCACAAGGTCAAAGTGCCCACAGGTAAAGAGCTTGCCGTCTTCATCCTGTACGCTGTCAATGACATTGTACATGGTCTGATAGGTAGAAAAGACGCAGTGAGCGGTGTAGTTATCCTTCTCCTCACAGAGGTTGGTAACGGAGAGATCAGGCAGCAGATTCACAAAGCTGCGCTTTGCCTGGGTGACCAGACTGTTGCGGTCAGCAAGAAACAGGATATTCTTCACCCAGCCGTGCTGAAGCAGCACATCGCACAAGGCAATGACCGTCCGCGTCTTGCCGGAGCCGGTGGCCATGACCAGTAGCGCCTTGCGGCGGTTCCGGGCAAAGGCATCGCAGGCTGCCTTGATCGCGCCCTCCTGATAGTAGCGACCGGCGATCTTGCGGTCCACCATGATATTTTTGAGGCTTGTCCGCATGGTCTGGAGATTGAACAGTTTTTCCAGATCCCGCTTGGAGTAGATAGCGGCACACCTGCGTTCGGGATAGATATTGTCCGTAATGCGGGTCTCAAAGCCATTGGTCAGGAAGATGACCGGGCGGCGGTGATACTTCTTCTCCAACAGGTCGGCGTAGAGCTTTGCCTGTTGGCGGCCCTTAGCTACGTCCACGCAGGTGCGCTTGGCCTCCACCACTGCCAGGGGGCGTCCGTCATCACCGTAGAGCACATAGTCCGCATAACCTACCTCGGACTTGTTTGGCATACCGGGCAGCTCTACCTCATTCAGCCAGTCCTTGCCCTCTGTCCAGCCCGCATCTGTGAGCATGGTGTCGATATACAGCTTGCGGGTCTTGTACTCAGACAGGTCGAGGGGCTTGGGCACATAGGTCTGCTGCTGCTCGGCTCGGCGGGCGGTGAGTTCCTCCTTCAGCGCAGCGTTCTCCACCATCAGTGCAGCGAGATCCACCCCCGGCGCTTCCTGCACCGGTGCGGCGGAAGCTTCACTTTTCTCCGTCAGCAGCGCACGGTCGAAATGCCCTTCGGTGTAGTTCTCACCGTAGCAATAGGCCACAAAATCCAGAAAGACATACAGGTTCTCCAGACACAGCGCCGCCTGCTCCTCGGTGATTTTCTTGCCGTTGTGGGCGGCGTTGTTGCCCATACGGCGGATCAGGTCCATCCGCCGCCAAATGTCCGCGCCCACGATGTCCCGGAAGTCTTCGGTATTCATGAGGCTCACCAGAGAGTCCTGATAAGGCATGACCAGCGCCTTGTCCACAGAATACATCCACTTCACGGCAAACTCCATCGCCCTGCGGCAGTTCAACACGCAGGCGGAGGGGTCGATATGTAGAATCCGTTCAGCGGAAACCGCAACGGAGGCAAAGGGCTCGAATTGCGGATCGGCAGCGAAAATGTCAAAGTTGGTCATGGCGTATCGCCTCGCTTTTAGGTGGTAATATTTTCAAAATCAGGCAACTTTTTTGTTGCGCCATAGATTATTCTTGTTTTGCTATAGTCGCTCTCAATGTAATTACTGGTGTAATCAGCAAAATCAACATTTGCTGTCCTTGCCAAATAAAGAATTGAAATATAGAGTGCTGATAAGGCATATACAGCATTACTGTATGATGCACCCGAGAAGTATTCTCCACGGTTGTGCTTTACTTCTTGGTATGCGTTCCACCACGAAAGTTTTCCAATGTCCCAACCTTCGAAAGGGGCGATAGTTCTTCCCCACCTTTTAACAGACACAACTGCATCCACGATACGGGGATATTTGCCCAAAATTGTTTCCTTATACTTCCCGATAGTTCCTTCCGGCTGTTTTCCTGTGATTTCAAGGCAGAGCAATTTGAAAACAGACTCTAATTCTGTACACGCAAGAATCAGGATTTTGGCAAACTCAAAGGAATGTACATTCTCCTGCCCAGAAGGTTCAATAAAGCGAGAGGTATTAGCAATGTCACCCTCTAATGTGAGATAGTAATTCCAAATTTCGTTGATTGTCTGTGTTGTCATTACTCATCATCCCTTTCACATCAATCAGCCCGCCACTGAAATTCTTTTGCCATGACCTCTAAACACGCAAAGAACGCTTCTTGCTGATGCTGCTCGTCCATCTTTTTAACGGCCTTACAGAGATCGCTCATCGAGTGAGCCGCTTTGATTACTTCCGAATCTTGCTGAGCATGATACTGTCGGATCAAATCTCGCCGCTGATTGTAGTAATTGGGATTGACATACTGAGAATTGAACATTGCATTTGTGAAATACATAATATTCACTCCTTTCATGCAGCTCCACTTTTTATTCCTGTTACGTATAGTATAGCACATATCCTTTTGACAAAATGGTCAAAAAACAGTCAGAAAATATCACTTAATTTACAAAAGCTTTATCCGAAATATTTCTGCATCAAACTGTCAAACAACAGTTGTGCTTCGTCCAAAGCCTTCTGTACGACAACTTTTGATTTGTCGGTCTGTTTGATAAAGTCAACGAATGCATTTTGGTCATCTAATGGTGGTATCATTAGACGCAGAGAGTTGATAGAATTGAAATTCAGCCCTGCTTTTACCGCACTTTGGTTCTTTGACTCAAATTGTTCTTTTCCTGCGGGACTTTCCATGAAATAGGCCACATATAATGGGTTTAGAACATCTTGCTTGAGTCGAATACAAGTAAGATGTTGATTGATATATGCCCCATGTTCCGCAATTTCCTTCGTAACGACGCCAGTACGTCCTAAGTCTGCCGTAATACTAATCAGCAAGTCGCCTTCTTGGACCCTCGTGCGCTTCGCCTCCGCATTATCGGGAGCATTGATTGGTTGCATATTATCCGTTTCGATATGACAGTCTTTGACATTTTTTATAGTGATGAACCATTCTGTTCCATCATCTGCGCAATACTGTGCCCATCCACGAGAACCAGAAGTAAGGAATACAATAAAATCCGACAACTGACATACTGGATAGTTGTTTGGATTGATTTTCGGGTCCCCGAACATCTCGACAAATCGGGCTTTGACAAGCTCATCCAGCTTTTGAAGTTGCTGCTGACGGGCAGCAATAATTCCCTCAGTCCTGATTAGAACACCAACGATTTCCGTCTGTTTTTCAATGCAATCAAGGTTGAATTCCTCGTTCTTATAATCTCGATAATAGATATGCGGAATCGTAGCACCCGAAAAATACTTTTCTAAATGCATATACTGCACTACATAGCTGAGATACTCCGGGAGCACATTATCTTTCGGCAAAAGATACTGCATTGTACCAATAACAGATGATTTTGCAGGAAGCAGTGTCGTTCGCCCAATCCCTGCGCCGTCTTTTACGACTGCAACATATGGCTTTTCCTGATGGTAAAAATCAACATTTCCAATGTAACCAGACGCACCGTAAATCGGATAGTCGCCGCTTCTTCCTGCAACATCCGCTTGCCGCAGGTTTGACGAACCTCTCTCACATACATCTTCAAGTCTTGCTCTCATCGCTTCATCCCCACAAATCCGAATTGATTCGCGCAGTTTTACAATATTTTTCCCACGATAATCCGTATATTGTTTCGCAGCACATATTCCTAACTGCTTCTGTCAATGCAAACAGGTAGCCAATATCACAAGACACACGCGATACCTCATAACTATAGCGCCATTTTGCAAAAGCATCCGCAACCGTATCTATCACTGGTATACCAAAGGCATCCACTAAAGCTCCATGTTTTTCTTCAACTTCCTTAAGAATTCTGCTTTTCTTTTCATCTGGAAGAGCCTCAAGCAATTCGTTTAATTTATGACCCTTTTTACTACCATTCTCTAAATAATCGAGAAGCGTCTTAATATATACTTCGCAGGCGAATGACAGGTTCACAATCATTGGTGTAGCATATATATCAATACGGCCTTCGAGTTTTTTCATTTTATTCCCACACATTTTTGCGCAAACATAAAAGCTGTTTGCCTGTTCAAGCATTAGTTGAAAGCCCATATTATTTCAGCATCTCCTCCAGTTCATCCATCGCAGTACCGATTTCCTTCTCCAGTCGCCGCAACTCCGCCAAAATCTCGCTGGTCGGCGGGTACTCCACGGGCTTATACTCGGTTTTCTTATACTTATTGATGGACAGGTCATAGCCATTTTCTACGATCTCCGCCTTGGGCACGAAGAAGGATTTTTCCGTGCGCTGGCGGCCTTTTTCTGCCTCCGGATTATGGAAGCGGGCAATGATGTCGGGAATGTCATTGTCGGCCACCGGGCTGCGCTTATCGTCCAACGAGAAGCCGTCGGCGGTCATGTCATAGAACCAAACATTGTCCGTGCCGCCGTGGCCGGTCTTGGTAAAAATCAGAACGGCGGTGGACACGCCCGCATAGGGCTTGAACACGCCGGAAGGCATAGAGATCACGGCCTCCAGCCGGTTGCCGTCCACCAGCTCCTTGCGGATGGCCTTGTGCGCGGTGGACGAACCGAACAGCACGCCGTCCGGCACGATGCAGGCGCAGCGCCCGCCGATGCGCAGCATCCGCAGGAACAGGGCCAGAAACAGCAGCTCGGTTTTCTTGGTCTTGCAGACCTTGAGAAGATCCGCCGACACGGTGTCTGCGTCCAGACTGCCCTTGAACGGTGGATTGGCAAGAATCAGAGAATACTTTTCCTTGTCCGGGTTCTGATCGGACAAGCTGTCCCGGTATTCGATAAAGGGATTGTCAATGCCGTGGGTCATCATGTTCATGGCGCCGATGCGGAGCATGGTGCGGTCCATGTCATAGCCGAAGAACATGTGGTTCATGTAGTGATCTTTCTTCTGGCGGTTGAAGAAGATCTCTTCCTTGCGGTGCTCTTTCAGGTATTCACCCGCTGAAACAAGAAAGCCGGAGGTGCCGCAGGCCGGGTCGCAAATAATATCGTCGGCTTTCGGGTCCATCAGCTCCACCATCATGCGGATGATGTGGCGTGGGGTGCGGAACTGACCGTTGAGACCGGACTGGCTGATTTTGCTCAACAGATATTCATAGGTGTCGCCCCGCACATCCACCGCCTGTGATTCATTCATCAGGCGGTAAATCTCGTCCAGCGCATCCACTACTTTGGACAGCAGCAGCGGCGTGGGCAGCTTGAAAATGGCGTCATCCATGTACTTGGAATAGGCGCTGTTTTTGTCACCGTGGAGGTTCTTGATAAAGGGAAACACCCACTCCTGCATGACAGAGTACATCTTCCCTGCCGGGAAGTCATGAAATACACTCCATTTGAGCTGCTGGCCGTCGATGGTACGGTCACCGACCTGCATCTCATCAGTGAAGATGCTGGTATAAGGCAGTCCCAGCATGGCGGCCTCTTTCGCCCGGAGATTGTCCGAATCGTCCAAGTCGTGAATGAACATCAGATATGTGATCTGCTCGATCACATCCAGTGGATTCACCAGGCCGCCCGCTGCAAAAATGTCCCAGAGACTGTCAATTTTGTTTTTCAGTTCACCCGTAATCATGAATCCAATCCTCTCAAAGTTTTACAATTCTCTCTAATCCGAGGTTCCTATCTGCACCTCATTCCTTGCTCAGATCTTCCGTCTTGAAGGTCGTATACCCCTCATAGTAGTAGCTGTGGTCGATGCCCTTCATATAGACCTCGCGGCTATTGATCTCGTCGGTCAAAGCCGCTTTCAGCAGCACCTTGATCTCCACGTCCTTGATGGGGCTGCGCTCCATGGCCAGCAGATAGTCCTCTTTATCGACCTTGCTCCAATCCACCACCTGCCCGATGCCGGCTTTCAGCATCTGGTCAAGCCACAGGCGGGTACTGCGGCCGTTGCCCTCGCGAAATGGGTGGGCAATATTCATCTCCACATATTTCTCAATGATCTCATCGTAGGTGGACTGCGGCATCTTGTCGATGTTGGCAAGCGCTGCCTCCAGATACATCAAAGGGGCAAAGCGGAAATTGCCCTTTGCCAGATTCACCGTTCGCAGTTCACCGGCAAAGTCGTAAATATCCTCGAAAAGTGCCTTATGAATGGCTTGCAGCGACGCAAATCTGCCGGGAGCCAGTTTGTCCAGAGCGCCGCTCTCAAATAGTTCTACAGCCTTCTTTTTGCTGATGCGCTCCTCCTCACGGGCAAGCTCGGCGGAGTTGGTGATGCCAAGTTTATTCTCAAGTGCCATTGTGGGCCTCCCTGCGTTTTATGAAATAGACTTTTAGTGTGTATCCCAAAATCGGTGCACAGCGCATCCTGCCTATACTCTTATAAAATAATTATACCATAAAACGCTGTATCCACAAGCAATATTTCGATGCTTGCGTCCCAGAAGCGGGAATTGATCGATATAACAAAAACGGGCGCGCAGCCTTGAGAAAGGAGGCTGCGCGCTCTGCTTTTTGTCGTTGGCCTTGTTCAGACGGCATATATCTTGGAATAAGCTATCTCAAAGCCTCTTTGCGATCTGCCAGATCACCCGCTGTGCTGTCGTGAC
>UMCP01019468.1_pt1 | contig 10319 bp, 8 predicted proteins | sample 1964261 | NCBI WGS metagenome assembly UMCP01 (sample SAMEA4835971, study PRJEB28245) | human gut metagenome | biome: gut microbiome; material: fecal sample | place: Denmark | collected 2008
ACTTGCTATTTTTTTCTGATTACTAGAATCACTAATCTTCTTAGCCTCATTCTCATTACTGATAAATCCACATTCAACTAATACAGCTGGCATGTTAGTATATTTTACTACCATGAATTCATCATCTTTAGCACCTCTATTTGTCATGCTTAATGCACTTGCTATTCCGCTTGATATAGATGCTGCTACTGCCTTGCTTGTATTTAGCTTATAAGTTATATCATTTAAAGAATCTGGCTTTACGCTAGAGTAATATGCTTCAACTCCATTTGCACTTGTAGTTGTAGAAGTATTTTGATGGATAGAAATGTAGAAATCTGCATTTGCATTATTTGCTGCATTTATTCTATTCCATAAACTCTCTCTATAATTGCTACTAGTTGGTCTTTCACCCATTCTTCTTGCCATTATTACTTCATATCCTCTATTGATTAGCTCAGTTCTTAAATACTCAGCTACTTCAATATTTAATGTTGTTTCATCATAAGTAACACCATTTATAACTCTTACTGCACCCCTATCTCCACCATAATCATGTCCAGCATCGATATAAACTACCTTATTACTTTTTTTAATTTTTCTTGTTACTATTTGAACATTTCCATAATTATCTTCTATCTCTACAATTAATTCTTTAGTGCCAGCACTTACTTTTGATATATCAAAAATAGCAGTAAATCCAGATTTTTTATTATTATACTCTGGGTGAACATTATACACATCATTTCTAGCTACATTGATTGTTGCTTTACCTAATAACTGTCCATCTAATTTAATTCTAACCTCTTTAGTTCCAGCTTCGCTAAGAGCCCAACCTCTTACTGTCATAGTTCCTACTATGCTAGAATTTACTGTTGGTTCATCTAAAAAATTTCTAGATTCAAGAGTTACTTTATTAAAATTAACTTTTATTGTTTGAACTGTTCCTGAGTTTCCAGTTATTTTTATTTCAAGTGTTTTCTTACCATTTGATAAACTTGAAATATTTACTGTTTCATCAAATCCTGCATTATCTCCACTTGGATATCCTGGACACACTTTGTTAACGTCTGGTCTTAATGCTCCATAACTTATGTTCCCTAGTGATCTTCCATCTACAAATGCTTCTACTGATTTTACTCCACTTGAATCTAATGCCCATCCTCTTACTCTTATAGTATCAGTTGTTACATTTAAGTTTTCTTCTGGACTATCTAAAAAGCTTTTTGTTTCTAAAACTGCTCTATTAACATTTACAGTTTTAGTTACTGTTTGATAACTTCCATCATTAGCTACTATTTTCATTTCAAGAGTTTTACTTCCATTTGATATATTACTTATATTAAATGTTGTATCATAACCACTCTCTGCTGAATTAAAGTATGCTGGATATACATTTACTATGTCAGGCCTTGATACTCCATAATTTGCTATTCCTAAATATATGCCATCTAATGATACATTAATTTCCTTGATTCCAAAAGCATGCACTGCCCATCCTCTTACTCTTAACATATCGTCAGTAATAATAGCATTATTACTAGGTTCATCTAAATTATTTCTAGCATCTAAATACTTAGCTCCTGTTAAATCACAGTACAATCTAAATATTTCTAACCCATAAGTTTTACTTGGTGCCCACTTTCCACCTAAAGCATTTACTGTTGTAACAGTTCCTGCTAAATATTTAAAGTGTCTTGAATCATAAGTACTTGTACTATCTAAGTTACCATTATTCCAGCTACTTACATAGTTTGTTTTAGGATAACCTGCAGATCCTGCATATAATGCTAAATGATCTAAATGAGCTATTACCCCTTGATCCCAATTATCAAATCTTTTATGTGCATTTGGATCGGTATCAGATCCACCTGAAGACTCTTTTAATCCACATGGATTGTGGTAGGATGCATCAAGAACACCTCCAAACTTTCCGTAACCAGTTTCTTTAGCTGCTTGTACATAAGCAACCACCCAGTTAACTCCACCTCTACTACTTGCATACTTTTGGTATAAAGATGCTAATCTTATAAATTCCTCTGTAGCACCTTTAGATCTTGCCCATGATTCTGCTTGAGCAACTGTTGTGCTATCACTAGATAAAATATTTACATTACCAATTGCAGCAGCTCTTGATACCATTGGTGATGCTATATTGATTTCTTCTGAAACTACTTCACTTTCATTATAATTAAATTCTTCAGCAATTTCTCCAATTTCTTCCATATCTTCAACAATTTCATTTTCATTTGATATTAAATCATCATTTTCAACAGTTTCATGAGAAATTAAGTTTTCATTAACATTATCCCCTTCAAAAGTTTCTCTGTTTTCTGCTTCAAAATTATCATTATATATAATATTATCATTTGGCAGATTAATATTTTCAGTAGCTTGTACATTAATACCTGAAACATTAGAAATAATCATCGATAACACCATTAATTTGGCAATAATTTTCCTTTTTTTCATCTTTATCACCTCCCCCTTCATTTCAATCTTTTTAATTTTAACATATACATTTTTTTATGTAAACTTAAGATTTTTTACATATTATGATAAATAATATCATTTTATATACTCTTTATTTACATAATAATTGTATAACAAATTAATTATCGTCATTCTACAAGAAATCTTTACCTTTTCTACAAAAAAAGGAGAACTACTAAAAGTTCTCCTTTATAACTTAACTATATACTATTTATACATTTCATTATAATAATTCATGTATTCTCTTGAAGTTATATTCTTCATCCATTCTTGGTTATCTAAATACCATTGAATAGTTTTCTTTATACCAACTTCAAAAGTAGTTTCTGGATACCATCCTAATTCTTCTTTTATCTTTGTTGGGTCAATTCCGTATCTTCTATCGTGACCTTTTCTATCTTCAACATACTTAATTAATGTTTCTGTTATTTCCTTATCAACATTTTCATTTAAATATTCAATAACAGTCTTAACTATTTGGATATTAGTTCTTTCGTTGTGTCCTCCAACGTTGTAAACTTCTCCAACTCTTCCGTTGTTTATTACCATATCAATTGCTTTAGCATGATCTTCAACGAATAACCAGTCTCTTATATTCATTCCATCACCGTAAACTGGTAAATCCTTATGAGCTAAGCAGTTATTAATTAATAATGGTATTAACTTTTCTGGGAATTGAAATGGACCATAGTTATTTGAACATCTTGTTATATTTATTGGCATCTTGAATGTATCATGATATGCATTAACCATTAAGTCAGATCCTGCTTTACTTGATGAATATGGGCTATGTGGATCAAGTGGTGTTGTTTCCATGAAGTATCCTGTTTCTCCAAGTGAACCGTAAACTTCATCAGTTGATACATGTAAGAACTTAACTCCTTCTTTGTAAGCTCCATCTTCATTTTCCCATGCATTTCTTGCACAATTTAAAAGATTAACTGTTCCCATTACATTTGTCTTAGCAAATACTTCTGGCTCTCTTATACTTCTATCAACATGTGATTCTGCTGCAAAATGGGCTACATAGTTTATTTCATACTTTTCAAATAATGATGATACTAATTCTGCATCACAGATATCTCCATGTACAAATATATGTCTTTCATCATTTTCTATAGACTTAAGATTTTCTAAGTTACCTGCATAAGTAAGCTTATCTAAGTTGATTATTCTTATGTCATCATATTTCTTTAACATGTATAATACGAAGTTTGAGCCTATAAATCCAGCTCCTCCAGTTACTAAATAAGTTTTCATTTTGTTCCTCCTAGTATTCAAACGGTAAGTCTTGTTCTTTTAATGGTTTATGATTTTTATCTTTTTCTGAAAGTAATATTTCTAAACCTTCTATTGGCCATTCTATGTTAACATCTTTATCATCCCATGGGATTCCTCCATCATAATCAGGAGCATAGAAGTCTGTACATTTGTAATTGAATATTGCTTCATCAGATAAAACTACGAATCCGTGAGCAAATCCTTCTGGAATATAGAATTGTCTTTTATTTTCAGCACTTAAATAAACGCCTTCCCATTGACCATAAGTTGGTGATCCATTTCTTAAGTCAACAGCAACATCCCAAACTTCTCCTAAAGTACATCTAACTAATTTACCTTGTGTATGCTTAGTTTGGAAATGTAATCCTCTTAGAACCCCTTTGCTTGATTTTGATTCATTATCTTGCACAAAAGTCATAGTTAATCCTGCTTCATCAAAAGCTTCTTTATTATAACTTTCCATAAAATATCCTCTTGAATCGCCAAAAACTTTAGGCTCTATTATATACAAGTCTTTTATTTTGGTTTCTTTAAACTGAAAATTACCCATTTTGATTTTACTCCTCTCAAATAAATATATTATTCTTCAATAATATCCATTAAATATTGGCCATATCCTGTTTTCATTAATGGTGCAGCTAACTCTTTAACTTGCTCTTTTGAAATCCATCCTTTTCTAAAAGCAATTTCTTCTAAACAAGCTATGAAAGTTCCTTGTGTTGTTTGAACAGCTTCAACAAAGTTTGATGCTTTAAGCATAGATGCATGAGTTCCTGTATCAAGCCATGCCATACCTCTGCCTAGTAATTCAACTGTTAATGTTCCTTCTTCCATATAAACTTTATTTAAATCTGTTATTTCAAGTTCTCCTCTTGATGATGGTTTTAAAGCCTTTGCTTTTTCCACAACGCTATTATCATAGAAATAAAGTCCTGGAACTGCATATCTTGATTTTGGCTTTTCTGGCTTTTCTTCTAAAGATGTAACCTTTCCATTTTTATCAAAACCTACAACTCCAAAGGCTCTTGGATCTTGCACATAATATCCAAATACAGTAGCACCTTTTTCTAATTTAGCCGCACTTTCTAAGTGACTAGTAAAGCTTTGTCCATAGAATATATTATCTCCTAAAATCATTGCAACACTATCATCGCCAATGAACTCTTCACCAATTATAAATGCTTCAGCTAACCCATTTGGATTTTCTTGGATGGCATACTTAATATTTAATCCTAGTTCTGAACCATCTTTAAATAATTCTTTAAAATTAACAATATCTCTTGGTGTTGATATTATTAATATATCCTTTATTCCTGCTAGCATTAATACTGACATTGGATAATATATCATAGGTTTATCATATATTGGTACCATTTGTTTAGACATTGCTTTTGTTACTGGATATAGTCTAGTTCCTGATCCTCCAGCTAAAATAATTCCCTTCATATATAAAACTCCTCCTAAGTAACTATTCTTCTATGTGATTTTTATAATTATCCATAAATATCTTTAGAGCATCTTTCCACTCTCTCATCTCATTTCCTATTGTACATCTTAACATCATATTATCTAGTGATGAATATTCAGGTCTCTTTGCAGGTGTTTTATATTCTTCAGATGTTACCGGAAGAACCTCACAGTCTATTCCTGCATACTCAATTATCTTACATGCAAAATCATACCAAGTACATTCACCTTCTCCTGTACAATGATATACTCCATATTCTTCAGTTAAAGCTAATTTTAATAAATGATATGCTAAATCTTCAGCATTTGTTGGATTTCCTTTTTGATCATTTACTACAGTAAGCTTTCCTCTTTCTTTTCCTGCTCTCATTATTGTATATACAAAATTCTTTCCAAAATATCCATATAACCATGCAGTTCTAACAATAAAATACTTGCTACAGAAATCTCTAACATATTCTTCACCTAATAATTTAGTAGTTCCATATGCACTTACTGGTGCTACCATTGCATCTTCACTTAAAGGTGTTGAGCCAACTCCACTAAATACATAATCAGTTGAAACATGAATAAGTTTAGCTCCAATTTCTTCACAAGCTATTGCTACGTTTCTTGCTCCTAAAGAATTAACTTTAAATGCTAAATCCTTGCTACTTTCACAACCATCAACATTAGTAAATGCTGCACAATTTATAACTACATCCGGCATATTTATCTTTACAGATTTTTTTACCATTTGTAAATTTGTTATGTCTAATGTGTTTACATCAGTTTCAATTATTTCTGCATCTAATACTTCTGCTGGAACTGACCCTAACTCTGACTTTCTGCTCTTAATTATGTGCATTATTTGACTTCCTAATTGTCCTTTTGCACCTATTAATAAAATTTTCATCTACAATACCTCCTAAATAGATTTAACTTGCATTATCATCACCAAATAAAACAAAAAACGTTTTAAAAATAAGCTTTAAATCCAATAAGTAACTTCTCTCTCTGACATATTTAATATCTAGTTCCATCCATTCCTTAAATGGAATGTTATTTCTCCCTGATACTTGCCATATACAAGTAAGGCCTGGTAAAACTGTTAATCTTTCCTTCATCCAAGGTTCAAAAGCCTCTACCTCTTTTGGAAGACTAGGTCTAGGACCAACTAAGCTCATATCTCCTTTTAGCACATTAATAAGTTGTGGTAGTTCATCAATACTTGTCTTTCTAATAAATCTTCCAACCCTTGTTATCCTTGGATCTTTTTTTATTTTAAACATCGGGCCAGACATTTCATTTTCTTTTTCTAAACTCTTTTTAAGTTCTTCAGCATTTACTACCATAGATCTAAATTTATACATTGAAAAAATACGTTCATCTTTGCCTACTCTATCCTGCTTGAAAAATATAGGTCCTTTTGAATCCATTTTAATAGCAATCGCTATAATTAAAAGTATAGGACTCAATACTATTAATCCTGCTAGTGAGCAAACAATGTCAGTAATTCTTTTTGCTATTAAATAAATTTTTGATTTGCTTTCGATATTACCATTCATTGTATTAATCATAAATATCTTCCTTCTCCTAACTATAAATCATATAGCTACTTATTATTAATTAAATTTTTTAAAGTAATATTTATAATAAAATTTCATCATACTCTTTAAATGAACTATTGTCATTTTAGTCAATTTTTTGGTACTTTCTTGATTATGTAAATGTATCATTTCAGCATCAGCTAAATAAAATACTTTTTTACCAGCTTTTCTAACTTTATAACAAAGATCAACATCTTCAAAATACATAAAATATTCTTTACTAAACATACCTACTTTAAAGAAGAAGTCTCTTCTCATTAACATGCATGCCCCCATAACCCACTCAACTTCACATGATGAATTATGATTAAAATCCTTCATTAAATATTCAAAATTATACTTATCTTTAATATTTTTGGAAATAAATTTAGATAAAGGCGTTCTACAGCATAAAAATTTACCTAATGGTAATATTCTTCTGCATGAATACTGAATACTTCTATCATCATTTAAAAGCTTACATGATACAAGGCCTACTTCTCTATCTAATTTTATTTTATTCAACATTTTATGTATTCCATCATCAACTACAAATATATCCGGATTTAAAAATAAAATATACTTTCCTATTGCTTTTTCAGCTCCTAAATTATTTGCCGCACCAAATCCTGCATTACTACTATTTTTAATAATTGTAATATAATTCAATCCTTTAAACATCTCACTAATTTTTTCATAACTATCATTTGGAGAGTCATTATCAATAACTATAATTTCATAATTTATGTTATTCTTAATACTTTTTATAACAGAATCTATACATTTATTAGTTAACTCATAATTTTTATAATTAACAATAATTATTGATAAACACTTCTGTTTCATCATAACTTAACTCCATTCTCTTACCTAATGTTATATATTAAGTAATTTCCAAATTACTTATTTAAATTTACAGTTTATTACTTCATCTTTCAACTTATAAATTATACCTCAATTTAATACTCATTACAATTTAAATTTCCTCTAATTCCAGTCATCAACTATTAAAATTCTCTTAAAACTTCATTATCTAATATACTTTTAAATTGTAAGGCACTCTTCTTCCAACTTAATGACTTTAAATAATTAATTGAAATATTGTATCGTTCCTTTATAATATCTGGATTATTTATAGCTATTTTGAACTGTTCATAAAAATTATCATAGTTAAAATTTGTTATTATAGCAGAATTTTCTGGAAAAAAATACGAAAAAGTCCCTTCTTCAAATTCAATAATTGGTAATCCTGTTGCTAACATTTCATATGGCACTAATGATATATTAGTTAATGATCCAACGAAGCCAAAGTCTGAATCATTATATAATCTTACAAGTTCCTCTTTCTTTAACTTTCCTAAATTTATTCCACCTTCGCATTTAAAGCCCTTATCTTCACCATAATATTTTAAATTTAATGTTATGCCATCTTTATTTAAATCTGATTTCAATCTACTACATAAATATTGAACCACATATGGTGCTCTTTTTCCTGTATCCTTAATATATACTGCCATATTAAATTCTTTTTTATTTTTATACTGTTCAAAATTTCTATTTTTATCAACATACTCCTTACCTTCATAAGGAAACTCAATAAAATCGATTCTCGAATTAATCTTACATTCCTTTTCAATCATATATTTATTCCATTGACCTAAACTAACCATATGATATCCTAATTCATATGTTTTTTGAGCTAATATAAAGCTTTCACCATACAAACTAAAATAAGGTTCATAATCCTGCACAAAATACATTTTATATCCATTTATTTTCCTAGAATAATATACCGTATCCCATGCTGTAGCAATTACAACATCTGTTTTTACATCTTCAAATTTTTCAGATATAAACTTTCCTTTAAATCCTGACAAATTAATCTTAGCATTATTAATCATATCTTCTACGCTTTGATTATCAATTGATATATATCTAATTTCATATCCTAAATTAACAAGTTCTGTACCCAATCTAAGAATTGATGTATGACCACCACTAAATGCTGGCATTCCAGGTATTACAAAAGTTATAGTTTTTATACTATTTAATCTTTCATTGACAACTGGATTAAAATCGGCAACATTTAATATATCACATAAATACTTTTTTAATTTTTTTTGTCTTCTTAAAGAAATTGCCCTTTTAACAACCTTAACTACTTTATTCATTAATATTCACCTACATATCAAAATTCGATTTTATTTTTTTTCGTTCTTTCAAACCATCTTTTATCCCACTTACTGTTAATTTTATAGCACTAAAATTATTAAAATTTTTAATTAAAGTTTTTGCTATTCTCATATAATAATATTTGCTATTTAACTTAAGTGCTTCTTTACTTTGATTTCTTTTTGTATACATAAGCATATTTCTAGTTAAATAATATTCTTTAAATCCATTAGTTCTATTTCCTGTGGCTGAATGCATATGATATACTATACTGTCTTTTAATAATTCAAACTTAAATCCTTTTGCCCTTAATCTTAGCGATAAATCAACATCTTCATAATAAGCAAAAAAATTACTATCAAAATAATCTCCATTCTCTAACTTAACGCTTTCCAAAGCTTTAACACTGTATATTGCTGCTCCAGCGCAAACGCCTTCTAAATCATACTTTTCTTTTTTTATTATTTCCTCTACTGAAGTACCATACCCTATTTGTATTGGAATCAAACTTTTATCAAACTGTAATCCTGCTGCATCACATTTTTGTCTATCATAGTAATTAATCATAAATAATTGATAAATATCTGCACTTCCAGCTTTTATATCTTCCATTGCTCTACTTAAACAATTTTCTGAAACTTCAATATCATTATTTAAAGTTAATATATATCTACATCCTTCATTGATAGCTACATTAATTCCTAAATTATTTGCCACTGCAAATCCACTGTTATAATTCATCTTAATTAAATTTATATTTATTACTTTTTTGTACTCATCAATAACACGTATAGAATTATCTTTTGAATCATTATCAATTATATATATTTTAAAGTTCTTAAATTTCTGATTTGATAAGCTTAATAAACATCTATCGAGTATCTTTTCTCCATTCCAATTAGCTATAACTATACCTAACATTATTTCTCCTTAATATCCTAATATAAATTTTTAATACCATAATAAAATACCATTTAGTATTTTACTCAAATCAAATTTACAACATTATATCATACTTAAAACTTTTTTTAAAATTTATTATATCTAAATGAATATTCTCACCTAATTAACTCCTTATATAAACCTATTATTAGTTTTTCACTACCTAATAATACTAAAAAAATGATTTAATAAAACACTTAATAATAGTAAAAGAGTTGCATTTGCAACTCTCTTCTCTAATTATCAAATTCACTTTTAACACATCTTAAAGCCTGTTCAATTACATTATGCATATCATAATACTTATATTCTGCTAATCTTCCACCAAATATAACCTTACTTTCTCTATCAGCTAATGCTTTATACTTTAAATAAGTACTATTATTCTTTTCATTATTTATAGGATAATATGACTCT
>UMCP01106130.1_pt1 | contig 10303 bp, 7 predicted proteins | sample 1964261 | NCBI WGS metagenome assembly UMCP01 (sample SAMEA4835971, study PRJEB28245) | human gut metagenome | biome: gut microbiome; material: fecal sample | place: Denmark | collected 2008
TGGCGAATCGTGATATAATGTGAACACTTAGCGAGATGTTTTAAGGAGGTATCAGCATTCATGCGGGAAATTCCAAAGCCGGGCGAGCGGTACCGGCATTTTAAAAATAAAGAATATCAGATTCTGGCGGTGGCGACCCACTCGGAAACGGGGGAAAAGATGGTTGTCTATCAGGCGCTCTATGGAGAATATGGCGTCTGGGTTAGACCGCTTCCTATGTTTATGGAAGAGGTAGATCGGGTAAAATATCCGGAGGCGGCGCAGAGATACCGGTTTGAGCGGATTGCGGCGGGTCCGTGGGAAAATTCGAAACAGCAGGAAATAAGGACAACCAGAACGACTCATGTCGTAAATGAAGGTGTACGCCGTTCGAAAATGTCTGACGCAGCCACTCATTCCTGGGACATACCGCAGGAGGAACCGGAGCTGCATCCGCTTGTGGCAGAATTTCTGGATCAGGAAACGACCGAGGGCAGGCTGGAGGTGCTCCAGAGAATGAGCGGCAAGGTGGACAAGCGGGATCTCGACAGTCTCTGCTTCTGTCTGGATATGAATCCGGTCGGTGGAAGCGTGGAGGAAGAGCTGGACGCGATCCGTCAGTGCATCCGGATGCAGCAGAGGTACGATGCACCGCGCCTGCGGTATGGAAAGTGAGCGGCTGTCTGGCAGAAGAGTCTGGGTAACTGTTCACGGGTAGGCACTTTTGGAACCGAAAGTGCCGTAAGAAAACGTGGTGGCAGCAGATTAGAAAACAGGATGGTTTGAGATGTTTCAAATAGAAGAAGAACTGAAAAAACTGCCGGGGCAGCCGGGTGTTTATATTATGCACGATGCGAAGGACGCGATCATCTATGTCGGCAAGGCGATCAGCCTAAAAAACCGAGTCCGCCAATATTTCCAGAGCAGCCGGGATAAGACGGCGAAGATCAAGCAGATGGTCTCGAAGATAGCACGTTTTGAGTATATCGTGACGGATTCGGAGCTGGAAGCGCTGGTGCTGGAGTGTAACCTGATCAAAGAGCACCGCCCACGCTACAATACGATGCTCAAGGATGACAAGACGTACCCGTACATCAAGGTGACGGCTTCGGAGGAGTACCCGCGGATCTTGTTTTCACGCCAGATGAAAAAGGATAAAAATAAGTATTTTGGTCCTTTTACGAGCGCGGGAGCAGTCAAAGACACAATCGAGCTGATTCGGAAGATATACCGGATCCGGGCGTGCAGCCGGAAGCTGCCGCAGGATATGGGAAAGGACCGTCCGTGCCTCTATTACCATATTCACCAGTGCGACGCGCCATGTCAGGGGTATATTTCACAGGCAGATTATCAGAAATCGGTGAAGCAGGCGGTCGGGTTTTTAAATGGACAGTATGAGCCGGTCATGAAATATCTGGAAGAAAAGATGAGGACGGCGTCCGAGACGATGGAGTTTGAGAAGGCGATTGAGTACCGGGATCTGCTTGACAGTGTCAGAAAGGTGGCGCAGAAGCAGAAGATTACGAGCCAGAGCATGGAAGATCGGGATATTATCGCGATGGCGAAGGATGAGCGCGATGCGGTTGTGCAGGTGTTCTTCGTGCGCGATGGCAAGCTTATTGGGCGGGAACATTTCCATATGAATCTGACCGGCTCGGAGAGCAAGGCAGAAATCTTAAACAGCTTCGTCAAACAGTTTTACGCGGGAACGCCGTTTGTGCCGCATGAGATCTGGGTGCAGGAGGAGTTAGAGGACGCGGAGGTTATCGCCAGCTTCCTGACGGCGCGCCGGGGACAGAAGGTGCGCTTTGTCGTGCCAAAGATGGGCGAGAAAGAGCGGCTGGTCGAGCTGGCGGAGAAGAATGCGAAGATGGTGCTCTCCCAGGATAAGGAGAAGATCAAGCGCGAGGAGCTCCGGACGATCGGGGCGATGAATCAGATTGGATCGTGGATCGGGCTTTCGGGAATCAAGCGGGTAGAAGCCTACGATATTTCCAATATCAGCGGTTTTGAGTCGGTCGGTTCGATGATTGTCTACGAAAATGGACGTCCGAAACGCAATGATTACCGCAAATTCCGTATCCGGACGGTTCAGGGACCGAACGACTACGCTTCGATGCGCGAGGTGCTGCTGCGGCGGTTTTCCCATGGTCTGGAGGAGACGAAGAAACTGCAAGCCGAGGGCGGCGATCTGGCGATGGGAAGTTTTACGCGTTTTCCAGATCTGCTGATGATGGATGGCGGACGCGGACAGGTTAATATCGCGCTGGAGGTATTAAGAGAGCTTCAGCTGGAAATCCCGGTCTGTGGCATGGTAAAGGATGATAACCACCGGACGAGGGGATTGTATTATCAGAATGTGGAAATTCCAATCGATCGCCATTCGGAAGGATTTCAGCTGATCACCCGGATTCAGGACGAGGCGCACCGGTTTGCGATCGAGTACCACCGGAGTCTCCGGGGCAAGGAGCAGGTGCGCTCCGTGCTGGATGATATCAAGGGCATCGGACCAGCGCGCCGTAAGTCTCTGATGCGGACGTTCAAGACGATCGAAGCAGTCCGGGAGGCGAGCGTGGAGGAGCTGGAAGCTGCGCCACAGATGAACCGGGCAGCCGCTGAGGCAGTCTATATATTTTTCCGTGATGACAAGCAGGGGAAGATGTGATAGGATGTAGACAATAGTAAAAATAAAAGGAGACAAAAGTATGGGTGGAGTGACGATAACAGAACTGATCGATAAGATGGGGCTTCGCAATATGACGCCGGAGCTGGAGACGGACAATGTTATGCTGGTGCATGCGGATGTGAACCGTCCGGCATTGCAGCTGACTGGATTTTTCGACCATTTTGACAAGGACCGTGTGCAGATCATCGGTTATGTGGAAAATGCGTACATCTCGACCCTGACTCCGCAGCGCCGCCGGGAAATGTTTGACAAACTGCTGTCTTCGGGTATACCATGTCTGGTATATAGCCGCGGCATGGCACCGGAGGAGGAAGTGCTGGAGCTGTGTAACCATTATGGGGTTCCGTGCATGGTATCGGAGAAGACGACTTCGGATCTGATGGCGGAGATCATCCGCTGGCTGAACGTCAAGATGGCGCCGATGATCAGCATTCACGGCGTACTGGTCGATGTATTTGGCGAGGGTGTCCTGATTATGGGCGAGAGCGGTATCGGCAAGAGTGAGGCAGCGCTGGAACTGATTAAGCGCGGTCACCGTCTCGTCAGCGATGATGTGGTCGAGATCCGCCGCGTCAGCGATGAAACCCTGATCGGTTCGGCACCGGATATTACCCGTCATTTCATCGAGCTTCGCGGTATCGGCATTATCGATGTCAAGACGCTGTTCGGTGTAGAGAGCGTAAAGGATACACAGTCGATTGACATGGTAATCAAGCTGGAAGAGTGGGATAAGGACAAGGAGTATGACCGCCTTGGCATGGAAGATCAGTATACCGAGTTCCTTGGCAACAAGATTGTATGCCATTCAATCCCGATTCGTCCGGGACGTAACCTGGCAATCATCGTAGAGTCGGCGGCAGTCAACTATCGTACCAAGAAGATGGGATATAATGCGGCGAAAGAACTGTACAAGCGGGTACAGGCGAACCTGGCAAGAAGAGATTAATGGAACGATTCACGCAGTCTGATTCGTGTGATTTAGTGCGGAAATCCTGACTTGCAAGGGATGGAGCCGTTATGAAATGAATAAAGGAAAATAGATATGTCTAATTTTTATCAGAAACTTTGTGATGCCATCGGCGCTGCTTCCGTGCGGGAGCAGGAGCCGATGAGCGCACATACGACCTTTCGGGCTGGTGGACCAGCCCGCTATTTTGTGACCCCGGAGGGCGAAAAAGAGCTGGCGGCAGTGCTGGCGGCGTGCCGGGAGGCAGAGAAAGCGTATTACATATTAGGAAATGGAAGCAATCTGCTTGTCAGTGATGCGGGCTATCCGGGCGTGATGATCCTTCTGGGAAGCCAGTTTACAGAGGTGGTCTGTCCGGAGGGCGAACCGGGCGTCTATGAGCTGGGCGCCGGTGTGCTGCTTTCGCGTGCCGCCAGGGAGGCGCAGAAAGATGGAATGACCGGATTTGAGTTTGCAGCCGGGATTCCTGGAACCGTGGGCGGCGCGGCGGTCATGAATGCGGGCGCTTACGGCGGAGAATTAAAGGATGTGCTGGAATCTGTGCGCGTGATGACGCCGGACGGCGAGGTAAAAGAGCTTAAAACGGAAGAACTGGATCTGGGTTACCGCCACAGCTGCATCCCGGAGCGCGGATATATCGTTTTATCGGCGCGGATCCGTCTGGAGAAAGGTGATCCGGAAGCGATCCGGGTGCGGATGGATGAACGGGCAGCCAAACGGCGGGAAAAACAGCCGCTGGAATATCCGAGTGCCGGAAGCACCTTTAAGCGCCCTGAGGGCTATTTCGCCGGAAAATTGATCGAAGATGCCGGACTTCGCGGCTATCAGGAGGGCGGCGCACAGGTGTCGGAGAAACACTGTGGTTTCGTTATCAACCGCGACCATGCGACGGCTTCGGACATCGCAGGGCTGTGTGGGACGGTGCAGAAGCGCGTGTATGAGCAGTTTGGGGTGAAGCTGGAGACGGAAGTAAAGATGCTGGGCTTTTAAGATATCATATATAGAGTATGGAAAAGGGAGGAACAATATGCGGCTTGTGATCGTAACCGGTATGTCGGGAGCCGGAAAGACGGCGGCACTGAAAATGCTGGAGGACATGGGATTTTACTGTGTTGACAATCTCCCGATCCCGCTGGTGGGAAAATTTGCGGAGCTGGTGCAGAGCAGCAGCGGGGAGGTAAGCTGTGCAGCGTTGGGAATCGATGTCCGCAGCGGCGACGAGCTGGCACAGCTGGAGGGAACACTGAATGATTGGAATAACATCCAGTTTCCGTATGAGATCCTGTTTCTGGATGCCAGCGATGAGGTGCTGATCAAGCGATATAAGGAAACGCGCCGTTCCCATCCGCTGGCAGGAAAAGAGCGGCTGGACCGCGGTATTGCGAAAGAGCGCCTGAAACTCGATTTCCTGAAAAAGCGGGCGGACTATATTCTGGACACCAGCACGCTTCTGACGCGGGAGCTCAAGGCGGAACTGGAACGGATTTTCATGGGGCGCGAGCGCTTTTCCAGCCTCTTTGTGACGATCTTAAGCTTTGGCTTTAAATATGGGATTCCGTCGGACGCGGATCTCGTGTTTGACGTCCGTTTTCTGCCGAATCCTTATTATGATGAGAATTTAAGAAGCCATACCGGCAATGAGAAGGCGGTGCAGGACTTTGTGCGCCGCGGCGGGACGGCAGACGTATTTTTGGATAAACTCTATGACATGATTGACTTCCTGTTTCCGTACTATGTAAAAGAAGGAAAGAATCAGCTTGTCATAGCCGTCGGATGTACCGGTGGAAAGCACCGTTCAGTTACGGTGGCGAACCGGCTCTATGAGCGCCTCAAGGAGCACTCGGAAATAGGGCTTAAACTGGAACATCGGGACATAGAGATGGATAACCGGACAAAAGGGTAAACGGAGGTAGAGGACTTTGTCATTTTCAGCCCGGGTAAAGGAAGAGCTGTCGCATCAGCTGAGCAAGGCGAGGCACTGCCAGATTGCAGAGCTGGCGGCGATTTTGAGCCTTTGCGGCAAGATTCATATCGATGAAGAGGATCATTTCAGCATACGGATCCACACGGAAAACGTAGCGGTTGCACGAAAATACTTTACATTATTGAAAAATACATTTAATATTAAGGCGGACATTTCGATCCGGCGCAATGCATTTTTAAAAAAGAGCCGTTCTTATACGCTTCTGGTGCGCGATCACGAAAATGCACTCCGGGTGCTGGAGGCGGTCAAGATGGTGGATGCGCAGGGAAATGTCGGGGAAAACCTTTCGGTGGTGCGGAATCTGGTGATTCAGAATGCGTGCTGCAAAAAGGCATTTATCCGGGGCGCTTTTCTGGCAGCCGGATCCTTAAGCGATCCGGAGAAATTTTATCATTTTGAGATCGTATGCGCGTCGCTTGAAAAGGCGGTGCAGCTTCAGAATGTGATTCTGACATTCGACATCGATGCGAAAATAGTTGTCAGAAAGAAGTATTATGTGGTATATATAAAAGAAGGCAGTCAGATTGTGGAACTTCTGGGGCTGATGGAAGCGCATGTGGCATTGATGGAGCTGGAAAATATCCGGATCCTGAAAGAAATGCGAAACAGCGTCAACCGTCAGGTCAACTGCGAGACTGCTAATATCAATAAGACTGTTTCGGCGGCAGTTAAACAGCTTGCGGATATCACATACATCCGTGATACGGTCGGGCTGGATTACTTGCCGGAGCTTCTTTCAGAGGTAGCACAGGTTCGTCTGGAGATGCCGGATGCAACCTTGAAGGAATTGGGGGAGAATCTGAGCCATCCAGTTGGAAAATCGGGAGTCAATCACAGGCTCAGAAAGATAAGTGCAGTAGCTGAAAGTCTCCGCGAAGAGCGGGGCGAGTAAAGTTAGGTTATTGTTCACAGGCAGGAATTTCCCGGATGGAAAATTCCGTGCGATACAGTAGTGGCAGCGGATTTTGCCGTTTTTTTCGAGCGGGGCTCGATGAGGAGGATATTATGACAAGTAAGGAAATCAGAATTGGTTTGAGTTCAGGTCTGGAGGCACGTCCTGCGGCGATGCTGGTGCAGGTAGCAAGCCAGTATGAGAGCAGCATCTATGTGGAAAGTGAAGAAAAACGCGTCAATGCAAAGAGCATCATGGGCATGATGACGCTGGGACTGGCAGAGGGCGCGCACGTAAAGGTAACGGCTGATGGCAGCGACGAGGAGAGTGCGATCGAGGGAATTGAGAAATATCTGAGCAATCAGTAGAAATCCAGATTTCTGACCGTTTTTCGGAAAGAGACAGGGACGTAACAGTTACATAAAACAAGAGCTTTGATAGATGAGGGGGTGTCGTTTCGCGGGAAACGGCAGTCCCTTAAAAGATCTGAATGGGAGGAAAAAGGTGGCATTTACACATCTGCATGTGCATACAGAGTACAGTCTGCTTGACGCATCGAGTAAAATAAAAGAACTGACCGCCCGGGCGAAGGAGCTGGGGATGGACAGTCTGGCGATTACTGACCACGGCGTCATGTACGGCGTGATCGATTTTTACCGGGCAGCCAGGGAAAATGGGATCAAGCCGATCATCGGCTGTGAGATCTATGTGGCGCCCGGATCGCGTTTTGACCGGGAGGCGGGAAGCGGCGAGGATCGCTATTATCATATGATTCTGCTGGCGGAAAATAATACCGGCTATCAGAATCTGATGAAGATCGTCTCCAAGGGCTTTGTCGAGGGCTTTTATTATAAACCGCGTGTGGATGACGAGGTGCTGAGAACCTACCATGAAGGCATTATTGCACTCAGCGCGTGTCTGGCGGGCGAGATCCCGAGGTATTTGTCGAGAGGCATGTATGAGGAAGCGTGCAAGTCGGCGCAGAAATACCGCGATATCTTTGGATCGGACAATTTCTTTCTGGAATTGCAGGATCACGGCATCCCGGCGCAGCGGACGGTCAACCAGGGCTTGATGCGGATGAGCCAGGAACTGCAGATTCCGCTGGTGGCGACGAACGACTGCCACTATATTTATAAAGAAGATGTGGAATCGCACGATATTTTGCTCTGTATCCAGACGGGCAAAAAAGTCACGGACGAGAACCGGATGCGCTATGAGGGCGGGCAGTTCTATGTCAAATCCGAGGAGGAGATGCGTGCGCTGTTTCCGTATGCACAGGAAGCACTTGACAACACGCACAAGATCGCCGAGAGGTGCAATGTCGAGATCGAGTTTGGCGTGACGAAGCTGCCGCAGTATGATGTCCCGGACGGATATACGTCCTGGGAATATCTGCAGAAGCTCTGCGGGGAGGGCTTTCACAAGCGCTACCCGAACGACGATGGGACGCTGCGGGAGCGCCTGAGGTATGAGCTGGACGTTATCCATTCGATGGGATATGTCGATTATTTCCTGATTGTGTGGGATTTTATCCATTTTGCAAAATCAAACGGTATCATGGTCGGTCCGGGACGTGGTTCGGCGGCGGGCAGTATCGTCGCGTACAGTCTGGAGATCACGGACATTGACCCGATCCGCTATCAGCTGATTTTCGAGCGTTTCCTGAACCCGGAACGAGTTTCCATGCCTGATATCGACGTCGATTTCTGTTTCGAACGGCGTCAGGAGGTTATCGACTATGTCGTGCGGAAATACGGAAAAGACCGCGTCGTGCAGATTGTTACCTTCGGTACGCTGGCGGCAAAGGGTGTCGTCCGCGACGTGGGGCGCGCGCTCGATATGCCGTATGCACAGTGTGATGCGATCGCAAAAATGATTCCGGGTGATCTCGGCATGACGCTAGACAAGGCGCTCAAAGCCAGTCCGGATCTGCGTGAGGCGTATGAGTCGGATGATTCGGTCAAATATCTGATCGACATGAGTAAACGTCTGGAGGGGCTGCCGAGACATACCTCCATGCATGCGGCGGGCGTTGTCATCAGCCGTGCGGCGGTCGATGAGTATGTGCCGTTGTCCAGGGCATCTGACGGTTCGATCACGACCCAGTTTACGATGACGACGCTGGAAGAGCTGGGACTTCTGAAAATGGATTTCCTGGGTCTCAGAACCCTGACGGTTATCCAGAATGCGGTTCGCCTGGTGGAGAAAACGACCGGAAAACCGCTTGATATAGATAAGATCGATTACAACGATAAAAAGGTGCTGGATTCGATTGGAACCGGCAAAAATGACGGTGTGTTCCAGCTGGAGAGTTCCGGCATGAAAGGATTCATGAAAGAGTTAAAGCCGGAAAACCTGGAGGATCTGATCGCCGGTATTTCCCTGTATCGTCCGGGTCCGATGGATTTCATTCCACGTTATCTGAAAGGCAAAAATGACAAGGCTTCGATTGTCTATGAGTGCCCGCAGTTAGAACCGATTCTGGCGCCGACCTATGGCTGTATCGTCTATCAGGAGCAGGTTATGCAGATCGTGCGCGATCTGGCTGGCTATACCTGGGGACGAAGCGACCTGGTGCGCCGTGCGATGGCAAAGAAAAAAGCGGCAGTCATGGAGAAAGAACGCCAGAATTTCGTCTACGGCAATGCACAAGAGGGCGTAAAGGGCTGTATTGCGAATGGGATCGACGAGAAGACGGCGAACCATATTTACGATGAGATGATCGATTTTGCGAAATACGCCTTCAACAAGTCGCACGCGGCGGCGTATGCGGTTGTCTCCTACCAGACGGCATATCTGAAATATTACCATCCGGTCGAATTCATGGCGGCGCTGATGACCTCGGTCAAGGATAATGTTACGAAGGTATCGGAATATATCATGAGCTGCCGTCAGATGGGTATGAAGATCATGCCGCCGGATATCAATGAGGGCGAGGGCGGCTTCTCTGTTTCGGACGGCGCGATCCGCTATGGTTTATCGGCGATCAAGAGTATCGGTCAGTCGGTGGTGGATGAGATTGTGCGGGAGCGGACCGAACATGGAAAATTCCGCTCGCTGGAAGATTTCATTGACCGGATGTCGGGCAGGGAGGTCAACAAACGCACATTGGAAAGCTTTATCAAATCCGGTGCGATGGACGGGCTGCCGGGAACCCGCAAGCAGAAAAGTATGGTCTGCGGTTCAATGGTCGATCAGAAGAATAAAGAGAAGAAAAATACAATGGAAGGGCAGATGTCACTCTTTGATTTTGCAGCGGAAGAGGACAAGAAGAGTTTTCAGATCACATTTCCGAATGTCGGAGAGTATTCGAGGGAAGAATATCTGGCATACGAGAAAGAAATGCTGGGCGTCTACGTCAGCGGGCATCCGCTGGAGGAATATATCGGCACCTGGGAGAAAAATGTGACGGCGAAGAGCTCCGATTTTGTTGTGGATGAGGAGACCGGTTCGGCGGTGGTTCACGACGGCGCGTATGTGACGATCGGCGGAATGATCACCGAGAAAACGGTTAAGACGACCCGGAATAACAAGATGATGGCGTTCCTGACGGTGGAAGATCTGGCGGGAAGTGTGGAAGTGCTGGTATTCCCGAAGGATTATGAAAAACGGCGCGATATGCTGATAAAGGATGAAAAAGTCTTTATCCGCGGGCGCGCATCGGTCGGCGATGAGCCGGTCGGAAAACTGATCTGCGAGCAGATTATCCCATTTTCGCAGGTGCCGCGCGAGCTGTGGATTCAGTATGCGGACAAGGACGCGTATCTGGCGGGAGAGAAAGAACTTCTCGAC
>UMCP01085912.1_pt1 | contig 10297 bp, 7 predicted proteins | sample 1964261 | NCBI WGS metagenome assembly UMCP01 (sample SAMEA4835971, study PRJEB28245) | human gut metagenome | biome: gut microbiome; material: fecal sample | place: Denmark | collected 2008
GCCCTCATTCACAAGCTGCACCACAGTTTTCAGCCGCCGGGTATCGGGGGTATCGGCAGGGGGCAGGTCTCCGGCGCGGCCCACCAGCGCCGCCAGAAACAGCAGCAGCTCGCCCTTTATACAGAGTTCATATCCCACGTCTTTGATCTTGTTGAACTCCTCCGCCGCGTGCAGGCACCGCACTGCCCAGTTGTAGCCCCAGTCTTCCGGGCCAAGGCGCATGGGCAGAGCCAGACGTCCGCTCTGCAGCGGCAGCAGGTACTTCTCGGCACAGATGTCACCGGCGCCGCCCAGCAGCTCCAGCTCAAAGATGATGTTTTCATATTCCATTGCCTCACCGGGCAGCTGGCGCAGGGCGTGCAGCACGCCGGGGGCAAACACGTAAATGTCGCCCGCCTGTGCCGTGTAGGTCGTCAGCCCGGCCTGCACGATGCCGCGCCCTTTTTTGACAAAGACCAGCTCCATGCTGTCCTGCCAGTGCAGCGCCACCTGCGGGAAGTCCTTCGGGATCGTGCACGGGTAGATATTGAACGGGAACCACGCGGCCCCGTGTTGCTTTGCTTCGCGCAAACGCTCTTGTTTCGCCATATTTTCACCTCGCGTGATAGTATTGTACCATAAGTTGCGGGTATTTTGCAAGTCAGATGCACGTTTTGTGTGGTATAACCAAGTTGTACCCAAGAAGCTCATACACAAATGGAGGGAACCTCTTATGAATATGACTGCTGCGATGGAAGCCAGAACCAACAAGCCCCTGACCGCCTGCACGGATCAGGAAATCTATCTGGCCCTGCTGGACATCGTCCGCGAACAGAGCGCCGCCCGCGTCCGTCCCGTCACGGGCCGCAAGCTCTACTATATCAGCGCCGAGTTTCTGATCGGCAAGCTGCTGTCCAACAACCTTATCAATTTAGGGCTGTACGACGACACCCGCGCCGCGCTGGCCGCTGTCGGGAAAAATCTGTCCGATATTGAGGAGGTCGAGCCGGAGCCAAGCCTTGGCAACGGCGGACTGGGCCGTCTGGCCGCCTGTTTCCTTGACTCCCTCGCCACGCTGAACCTGCCCGGCGACGGTGTCGGCCTGCGGTATCACTTCGGCCTGTTCCACCAGTCCTTCAAGGACGGCGTCCAGAATGAGCTGCCCGACCCGTGGCTGACCGCCCACTCCTGGGCGGAAAAAACGGATACGGTCTATCCCGTCGAGCTGGCCGGCAAGACCTACAGCGCCCGTCTGTACAAGCTGGCCGTCACGGGCTACGAGGGCCGCACGAACACGCTGAATCTGTTCGATCTCGACACCATTGATGAGAGCATCGTCCACGACGGCATCACGTTCGACAAGACCGACATCGACAAAAACCTGACGCTTTTCCTGTATCCCGATGACTCCGATGAGGCCGGACGCCGTCTGCGCGTCTACCAGCAGTACCTGATGGTTTCCGCCGGGGCCCAGCTGATTCTGGCCGAGTGCGCCGCCCGCGGCTGTGATTACCACGATCTGGCCGACTACGCCGCCATCCAGATCAACGACACCCACCCCAGCATGGTTATCCCCGAGCTGATCCGCCTGCTGGGGGAGAAGGGCATCGACTTTGACGAGGCCGTCGAGATCGTCACAAAGACCTGTGCCTACACGAACCACACCATTCTGGCCGAGGCGCTCGAAAAGTGGCCCCGCGCCTATCTGGACGCCGTCGTGCCGCAGCTCATGCCCATCATTGAAAAGCTCGACACGCTGGCCCGCACCCGCACCACCGACGAGAGTCTGGCCATCATCGACGGTGATGACCGCGTTCACATGGCCCACATGGACATCCACTTCACCCACTCGACGAACGGCGTTGCCCATCTGCACACCGAAATCCTGAAAAACAGCGAGCTGCACGGCTTTTACCAGCTCTACCCCGAAAAATTCAACAATAAGACCAACGGCATCACCTTCCGCCGCTGGCTGCTGGAGTGCGACCCGGCACTGACCGCCGAGATCGAAAAGCTCATCGGTTCCGGCTTCCGCAAGGACGCCACCGAGCTTGAAAAACTGCTGCCCTACACGGAAAATGTCGATATTTTGCAGCAGTTCTCCGCCGTCAAGGCGCAGAACAAGCGCGCACTGGCCGACTGGCTGCACCGCACGCAGAACATCACCGTTGACCCGGATGCAATGTTCGACATCCAGTCCAAGCGCCTGCATGAGTACAAGCGCCAGCAGCTGAACCTGCTCTACCTGATCCACCAGTATCATGAGATCAAGGCCAGGCATCTGCCCGCCACGCCGCTGGTCAGCATCTTCGGTGCCAAGGCCGCCCCGGCGTACACGATTGCCAAGGACATCATCCACGCCCTGCTGACCCTGTCTAAGGTCATTGCGGCGGACCCGGTTGTGTCGAAGTATCTGCAGGTTGTCTTTGTGGAAAACTACAACGTCACCGCCGCTGAGAAGCTCATCCCCGCCTGCGACCTGTCGGAGCAGATCTCGCTGGCCTCCAAGGAGGCGTCCGGCACCGGCAACATGAAGTTCATGCTCAACGGTGCGCTGACGCTTGGCACGATGGACGGTGCGAACGTCGAGATCTGTCAGCAGGTCGGCGATGAGAACATCTATATCTTCGGCCAGACGGCCGATCAGGTCATCCACCGCTATGAGATGGGCGACTATCAGGCCAGCCAGTGGGTGGATGGTGACCCCAACATCCGCCGCGCCGTCGATTTCCTCGTCGGGCCGGAGATGCTGGCCGCCGGGCATGAGGAAAACCTGCGCCGCCTGCACGACGAGCTGGTCTGGAAGGACTGGTTCCAGACGCTGCCCGACTTCAACGCCTATGTGGTGCGCAAGGGTCAGGCCCTGAGCGACTACGCCTGCGACCCGCTGGGCTGGCGCAAGAAGTGCGTCATCAACATTGCCAAGGCCGGCCTGTTCAGCAGTGACCGCACGATTGCCGAGTACAACAAGGACATCTGGCATCTGGGCGAGTGATCCACCTCTATAAGCAACCGCATCCCCTGTCCGCACGGGCAGGGGATTTTTGCTTGCGGATGGCTTCTTTACATGGGATACCGGATGCAAAGGTTTCCGCTGGGCGGTGAAACGTTTCCCTTGCAAACTGTCGCTCCACCTGCTACAATAAATGCAGATTATTTGTAAGGAGCGATCACTCATGAACTGGCATCAGGCCTGTGAGCTGCCCTATTACCACGGCAGCGACCTCGGCGCAAATCCAACGGCGGAGGAAACCACCTTCAAGCTGTGGGCTCCCACTGCCTGCGGGGTCGTGGTCTGCCTGTATGCCACCGGCACCGACGCCGAGCCGGGCGCGAAAGAGCTGGGCGTACACGAAATGCGCCGCGGCGATGGCGGCGTCTGGGCCATTGCGCTGCCCGGCAACCTGCACGGGACGTACTACATCTACCGCATCTACTTCCCGGATGGCCGCGTGCATGAGGTCGTGGACCCCTACGCCCGCAGCGCCGGGGCCAACGGCACCCGCGGCATGGTGGTGGACCTGACCAAGGCCGCCCCCGACGGCTGGGAGCAGGACCGTCGCCCCGACATCCCGGCCCACGCCCGCAGCGTGTGGGAGGTGCATGTGGCGGACTTTTCCGCTGACGGGCACAGCGGTGTAAAACCGGAGTGGCGCGGCAAATTCATGGGTTTTACCCCCGACGACACGACGCTGGACAACGACGGCGAACACCCGACCTGCCTGAATTATCTGAAAAATCTGGGCATCAGCCATGTGCAATTACAGCCCATCTACGACTACGCCACGGTGGACGAGTCCCGCCCCGACGGCGGCTACAACTGGGGCTACGACCCGCAGAACCACAACGTGCCCGAGGGCAGCTTTGCCACCGACCCGTTCCACGGCGAGGTGCGCGTCAAGGAGTGCCGCGCCATGGTCGCCGCGCTGCACCGCGCGGGGCTGGGCGTCGTGATGGACGTCGTCTACAACCACACCTACCACGGCGAGAGCAATCTGGAGCGCACCGTGCCCGGCTACTGGAACCGCCGCTGGCCCAACGGCATGATGACCAACGGCTCCGGCTGCGGCTGTGACCTGGCCAGCGAGCGCCCGATGGTGCGCAAATACGTGGTCGAGTCGGTGCTGTACTGGGCCACAGCCTACCACATCGACGGTTTCCGCTTTGACCTGATGGCGCTGGAAGACGTGGACACGATGAACGCCATCCGCGCCGCGCTGGACAGTCTGCCCGGCGGCGAGAGCATTTTACTGTACGGCGAGCCCTGGATGGGCGGCGGCACGAACCTTGAAGGCGGCGCACGCCCCGCCGACAAGCGCGCCCTCGACGCGCTGCATGAACGCATCGGATTTTTCTGCGATGACACGCGGGACTGCATCAAGGGCAACGTCTTTGACGCGGCCAACGCGGGCTATGTCAACGGCGCACCGCAGCATGGCTACGATGTGCTGCACTCGATCAGCGCGTGGCGCAGCGGCGCACACGGCTTCTGGCCCAAGCGCGCCGGGCAGGTCGTGCAGTACGTCTCCGCCCATGACAACTACACGCTCTGGGACAAGCTGGCCGCCGTGGGCCGCCGTGGCGATTACGACTGCCCCGACGCCGATTTGCTGGCACAGAACCGCATGACGGCGGGCATCTACCTGACCTGCCAGGGTCTGCCCTTTATGCAGGCGGGCGAGGAGTGGGGCCGCACCAAGCACGGCGACCACAACAGCTACAAGGGGCCGCTGGCCACGAACCGGCTGGACTGGACCCGCGCCCACCGCCCGGAGTTTGCCGCGCTGACGGCGTTTTACCGCGGCATGCTGGCCATCCGCCGCGCCTATCCGCGGCTGAGCGGTGCGGCAGGGGAGCCGGAGCCGTTTATTCTGGCGCTGCCGGGCTGGCTCATCGGCTTTGTGCCGGAGAACGACGGCACGGCCACGGCGGGTCAGCTGGCTGTCTACTACAACCCCGAGCGCACCCGCCAGTGGGCCAGCCTGCCCGCCGGTACCTGGCGCAAAGTAAGCGACGGCGTCCACGCCGGTGTGACACCCTTCGGCCCCTGCTTCCGGGATGCGTTGGAGCTGGCCCCGACGAGCGTGACGGTGCTGGTGGCGGAGTAAAAGTATAATCACGTTTCATGGGAGAGGGAGAGCCTCTCCTTTTTTGTTTGTCGCCCCTTTTATTGTGGCCTTGTAGGGAGGGGTCTTGACCCCTCCGCGGGGCGTCGAGGACGCCGCCCCCTACAGTGTGACAACTTGTCATTTTGTTCACAAAAACTTTGTTTGACAGACTGTCCAATTTCCCTGTATAATAGATTTATACGTTATACGATTTGTAGAATAGCCCGCCGCTGCTACAAAGTGTTTACCACACACGGACAAGAAAGGGAAAGGGAGGCCGTCACCATGAGCGACTACGCAGCCATTGAAAAGGAAGCCCGCATTTTTACTGAGGAATGTGTCACCAACAACCGCATTGATCCCACGCTGTTTGCCCAATACGACATCAAGCGCGGTCTGCGCGACAAAAACGGCAAGGGTGTGCTGGCGGGCATCACGAACATTTCCCGCATCGACGCCTTTGAGGAGCGCGACGGCCAGAAGGTTCCCTGCGAGGGCAAGCTCTGGTACCGCGGCTACAACGTCTACGACCTGATCCGCGGTCTGCGCGGCAAGCGCTATGCGTTTGAGGGCGCGGCCTATCTGCTGCTGCTCGGCGACCTGCCGAACAAAGAGCAGCTCGAGAGCTTCACCGCCTGCCTTGCCAAATGCCGCGACCTGCCGACAAACTTTGTGCGCGACGTCATCATGAAGGCCCCCAGTCACGACCTGATGAACTCGCTGACCCGCAGCGTGCTGACGCTGGCCAACTACGATGACGACATCGGCAAGACCGACCTGCAGACCCAGCTGGAACAGTGCATCAAGCTCATCAGCGTTTTCCCGATGCTGGCGGTCTACGGCTACCACGCCTACAATTACTATGAGTGCGGCGGCAGCATGTACATCCACCGCCCCGACCCGAGCCTGTCCACGGCGGAAAACCTGCTGAAGATGCTGCGCCCCGACCAGAAGTACACCGACCTCGAGGCCCACGTGCTGGACATTGCTCTGCTGCTGCACATGGAGCACGGCGGCGGCAACAACTCGACCTTCACGACCCGCGTCGTCACCTCGTCCGGGTCGGACACCTACTCCGTCATTGCGGCGGCGCTTTCCAGCCTGAAGGGCCCCAAGCACGGCGGCGCGAACATCAAGGTCATGAAGATGATGGACGATATCCGCGCCCACGTCGCCGACCCTCTGGACGAGGAGGCCATGGCTGATTATCTGGGCCGCATTGTGGACCGCCAAGCGTTCGACCAGAAGGGCCTGATCTACGGCATGGGCCATGCGGTCTACTCGCTGAGCGACCCGCGCGCGGTGGTGTTCAAGAGCTTTGTCCACCAGCTGGCCGACGCCAAGGGCCGCAGCCGCGACTTTGAGTATTACAACACGATCGAGCGGCTGGCCCCGCAGGTCATTGCCGAGAAGCGCCATATTTATAAGGGCGTCTCGACGAACGTGGACTTCTACTCCGGCTTTGTGTATGACATGCTGGGCATCCCGGTGGAGCTGTACACCCCGATCTTTGCGGTTGCGCGTATCGTCGGCTGGTCCGCCCACCGCATGGAGGAGCTTGTCAACGTGGATAAGATCATCCGCCCGGCCTACCAGAGCATCATGCAGACAAGGGAGTATGTGCCGCTGGAGGAGAGATAAAAGAGAAAAAGAGAGAAGAATTTTCACACAGGGCGAAGGTTCTTCTCTCTTTTTTTGGTATAAAGCCCCTTTTGGGGCTGCTTTGCAGGGCAGAGTCTTGCCCCCTCCGCGGCGGGGTGAGGGCACCCCGCCCTACATTCTCCCGGAAAAGGGGGCGTAGGGGAGGGATTTATCCCTCCCGGGACGTGTACGGCATCCGCGGGGCGTCGGGGACGCCGCCCCCTACAACAGGTTACGTGAATCCGTCCAAAACCACCTTCAGTTCTGCCCAGATGTTCTCCTGCGAGGCACTGTAACAAAGGCTATCCGTATAGGGACGGCAATAGACTTGGTACAAAATGCCGTCCTGCGCAAAGTAGGCTCTGGACTGGATGTAGGGCCTCGAGTTCGGGTTGCTGGTACAGTGGGGGATCAGCGCGGTGTTGCCGTTGGCCATGGGGTAGCTTTCACATTGCCACGTCAACCCGGCACTTTTTTGCCAATACAAATCCGTTGCCATCTCCTTGGGCACATCCCCAAGATAGGCAACTGCCATGATTTCTACATTGTAGCCATCCAAAAGCACACCCGTGCGTAGGTAGAGCTTGTCCGGTGTATCGCCGCGCCCGATGGGGATAAATCCGGCGGGATATTCCTGAAATTTCGGCGTATAGGGCATACCATCGTCATATTCATCCGGGATGTCGATCATGCCGGACGGATACATGGCAATCGACGGGAAAGTGCTTGTATCTCCCTCATCCAGCAGCGTGTTCTGCGCCAGCGGCAGACCAGTCGCGGCGGTCATTTCCACCCAGCTGTCGTACCCGCGTGCAGCCCGGGCGTACCAATCGGCGTAGTCCGCGTCGGTGGGGTGCAGCTGGCCGTTTATGTTGGCGTTCATCGGCAGCCAGCCATCGTCTGACATCTCCCCATTATGGTTTGCCACCATTCCCGCCAGCAAATCCTCATCCAGCGCAAAATACTGCCGCTCATACGTGATGGCGTACCCGGTGTTGGCCTCCGGCGCAAAGGACGGGCGCGGGTTTTCGCGCAGGTTCGTGAACTCTGCCGTGCCTGCCAGCACTCCGGCGGCAATCAGCAGCGGCGCGGCCAGGCAGATTGCCAGCTTCCAGCGCGGGTGCCGTGCGGGGGGCGCGTCGGGCAGGTGCTCAGCCACGGCGGGCCATAGGTCAACGCCTGCCGGGTGCAGGCCGCCGGTCAGCTTTTCGTGCAAATACGCTTCTTCGCGGTCATACTTCATAGTGCTCCCCCTCCTTCAATCGCTGCGCCAGATGCTTTTTGGCGCGGTGGTAGCGTGTGCGCAGATAGGCGGCGGGCCGTCCGTGAATGCACGCCAGTGCGGCGTAATCCAGCCCATCCAGCACACGCTCTAAGATCAGGGCCCGATCCAGCGGGGCCAGCGTGTTCAGCGCCGCGCGCAGCTCTTCGCTGATGCCGGGGTCCTGCTCCAACGGCTCCGGGGTGGGGTAGGCCGCCGCGCGTTTGGTTGCCCGCAGCATGTCCAGCGAGGTGCGGTAGGCGATGCGGTAGAGCCACGCGCGCTCGTTGTCGGTGCCGTCATGGCGCAGCGTGTGGCGCTGCTGCCACGCCTTGATGAAGGTTTTCTGCACAGCATCCTGTGCGTCGGCCTCGCACCCCAGCAGGCCGGTGCAGTACCGCAGCAATGCAGCGGTATGGGCATGTACGAGCTTTTCTAAATCCTGTTCGTTTTGCATCGGCTCGCCTCCTTTCACCCTTATAACGCCGACGGGAGCAGGAATGTATCACAAATCAAGCATTTTCTTGGCCCCCTCTGGCGCAAGCGCCACCTCCCCCGTATCGGGGGAGTCTGTCTCTCAGAGGGAGGCAAGAAAAAAGAGCCCCGCGGGGCTCTTTTTTTACATCAATGCGCTAAGACGGTATTTTTTATTTTCTTGTACACCGCATTTGCTGCCAGCGGCAGAACCAGGCCCGCGGCGGTGTAGGCAAGCCACCAGGCACCGCCCATAAAGTAAATCGGGAATGCGGCCAGAAGATACGGCTCTCCGCCTGTGGCCAGCAGGCCAAGCCAGGTCACGAGCTTGAAGCTCAAAAAGTGCAAAATCACAATCGGCATCGTCGCACGGCCCAGATAGGCCAGCACCGCCCGGACACAGGGCAGGGGAGCGGTCAGGCACGCGGCCTCCCGCACCAGCACCCAGCCCGCCAGGCTGGTAACCAGCAGGAAAATCGGGCTGCTGTATCCATTGCCCGCCAGACCCACAGAGCCGAGCCGCCCCAGAATCAGCAGCACCACAAAGGCCGCTGCGGCAAAAATACCGCGCTGGTACGCCGGTATGCTTTCCCGCGTCGTGCGCCGCAGGACCGTGCCCAGGTAGAACAGGCAGTAGCAGCTGGCCGCAATGCCCAGTCCCCACACGTTCCATCCGGCCAGCCCGCAGCGCCAGCCCAACCACAGCAGCACGCCGGAAAAAAGTCCCTGCGGCAGCAGCGTATCGGCACCATGCAGCAGCCTTTGCAGAATAAATTCCACCAAAGCGTACAGAATAGATACTTGAAACAGTGCTTGGATGAACCACATCGCGCCGCCCAGCTGGGTGCCGCCGTCAAACACGCACCAGTGCACGGTGCGGCCAATCACATCCTTCACCGTCACGGGCGTTGTAACGGCATTGCCGGGGACCTGCAAAATGCGCTCATCACTCGTCAAAATATCCAGCTTTAAAAACAGGTTGTTCAGCACGGTAAAGGCGGTGTTTGCCAGCACAAAGGGCAGCCAGAGCGTGACGGCTTTGCGCTTGATAAAGTGCACCAGCCCGCCGCGCAGGCTGAAAAGCCAGCCGCTCAGCATAAAAAACAGGGCCATGTGGAACAGGTAGATGAAGTCCGTCCCGGGAAAGCCCGAATGCCCCAGCACCATAAGCACAATGCCGATGCCGCGCATACTATCTATTACAGGGTCACGCTGTTTTGCCATAAATCAGAACCTCACTGCGCGTTTTTGGCGCGGCATTTCGGGCAGATGTAGCGGATCGTCAGCGTGTAGCCGCGTACCTCGGTACCGATGGCGGACTCAATGTCGCGGATCAGCCCCACCACCGGCAGGTCGGCCAGGTCGCCGCAGCTGTCACACAGCAGGTGGCCGTGGGGGGTCGGGTTGGCGTCGTAGCGGTCCGGGCCGTCGGGCATTTCCAGATGACCGATCTCACCGTCCAGCTCCATCAATTTCAGGTTGCGGTACACAGTGCCGCGCGCAATGTGCGGCATGGCCTGCCGCGCATGGCTGAAAATTTCGTCAGCGGTCAGATGCTCCGGGCATTTTTCACGCATGATACCCAAAATCAGGGCGCGTTGGCGGGTCATGGGCAGACCTCCTTTTCTAATTTAAGAATATATCTTATTCAGATAGTACACTAAAATGTATGCTTTGTCAACCGTCTGTGCAAAATCGCCAAGATTCCATTCCGAAATTTTACTTGACAGGGGCTGTTTGTATGCTATAATAAAGTCATATTAAGACTCATTCCTATTTAAACGGAGGTATTTATTATGGAACTCAGAGGCAGCAAGACCGAGAAAAACCTGTG
>UMCP01070137.1_pt1 | contig 10248 bp, 8 predicted proteins | sample 1964261 | NCBI WGS metagenome assembly UMCP01 (sample SAMEA4835971, study PRJEB28245) | human gut metagenome | biome: gut microbiome; material: fecal sample | place: Denmark | collected 2008
ATACCGGAGCCGTCCTTCTACGTTTTTTCCGCATTCGTCACACCCCCGGTATTATTATAACCGTTCCCTCTATACTTTTGCAAACTGTATCATCCAGAGAAGCAGAAGATGCACCGGATAAAATCCGTAGAAAAACCATTTTTCCCAGCCGTGTGCTGTTTTGTCTGCTTTGTTATACATACACTGTATAACCACTCCCGATGCTGCCGGCCCGATACAGGCGCATGCAGAATGTATGAGCGCACTCTCCAGCCCGCAGTCCGCCCTGTATGACAACACATTCAACAGAAAGAAAAGTCCCGCTGCTTTTCCATATGCCAGTGATACTTTTTTCCTGTCCCCATATGCATTTGCAAACAGCATCGTAAATACCGGTGCCAGAAGTGCCCAGTCCGTCCAGAGCGAACAGATTACCAGCACGCACAGCCATAGCATTTTCTCCCCTTTATGTTTTACATGATCTGCAACCCACACCACTCCCAGACATAGAAGAAGGCTGAACATCATGTTCAGGTTCGTCTGTTTCAATGCCAGCATGAAGGGGATCTGTGAAAGGATCCCGAATACAAGCAGCCGCAGTGCATAGTTCTTTACAGATCTTGTGTAATGATATCCTTCCACAAGGAAATAGCACATAGTAATGGCTGTAAAATACCCGATATCAACCATAACTTCCTGCCCTGTACTGCCTTCTTTTAAAAATATATAGGCAAAATGATTACAGAACATAGCTGCCATTGCCAGATATTTTATTGCATTTCTACTCATACTTCCCTCTCCATTTTCATTCTTCGATATTTCTGATAAATCCGACATAGGTCGCTCCAAAATAAACTACATATACGCCAAAGAACAGGGCGAATGAAATTGCAAAATACTGTAACACCGGTGTACTGACTCCTGTATAGAAGTTAAATCCGGCACCCATATACACCGCTATGATCCCGCTGATCACTGCCGAAAGGATTGCCGGACACAGATAATACCCGGACAGCTGACGGAATACGGTCTGTTGGATCTCGCGTCTTCCAAGACCGATTTTCGAAAGCACCTGGTAGCGGAACCTATATTTTGCCGAATCACTCAGCTGCTGTACCGATAACACCGTCAATGCAATACACAAAAATACCAGCCCGATATACATACATGGGAATGTGATACAACTCATCATATATCTGACCTCAGCCGATGCATTTTCCCGCACAAGATTCACCGCAGCATATGTGACAATGGTATCCGTACCATAACATACATTATCATCGTCTTCTTCCATGTATGTATGACCGGCATAATCATGTTTATCTGACAGATCATCCAGCTTATTCTGCAGGTTATCCGGCACTTTTTTCTTCACACTTACCGCAAGTTCCGAATAGTACGGTGTCATCTGCTGTATCCGTTCATCCGGCACAACGATGATATAATCACCGCCGTTATGTCCGTCCTGCGAAAATGATTCGGTGCAGATCTTCCTGCAGGTCAGTGTCTCTCCTCGGTCCTGAAGCTTCACGTCATCCGTAAAATCTCCGGTTTCCTTATACACTCTTTGCTTCATCTGAAGGATATATTCATTTTTTCCAAGCGTTTCCGTAGAATATCCCAGCATTTTTCTCAGATGATTGTAATCACTCAGCCCCATATATGTATCATATCTGCAATATGCATCATCATCGGAACCTTTACGTATCTTCTTCTCATCCGGTGTTCCGTCTTCTCTGCGGTACTCATCTCCAAAATACCGCAGATGCGTATACAGCCATGTATTCATTGTGTTCGTATGATTTTCATAAATACGGTACACGCACGAATCCTTTACACCTGCTTCTTCTCCGACAATATCCAATTCCTTTGCAAAATCATATTCCGGATTCTGACTGTTCACCTGTACATCAAATGGAAATTTCATCTCTAAAACCTGATTCTGCCAGTCCGTAAACATTAATGCAACCGAGCACCCCAGAAATGCGACCATAAAAAGCACCGTAAGTGTTCCCATGGTAAACCGCATCGTTTTCAATTTAGATGCAAACTGACGCAGCAGGAACAGATTCTGCCCCCGGTAGACCGCATTTCCTTTTTTCTTCACATAGCAGATGATCCATGCGGAAAGCCCTGTATAAAACACATACATTGTAATAAACAGACCCGTCAGAAATACTGCTGCCCCTCCTGGCGACTGTATATTTCCGCTCAGTATCCAGACACCGAACGCAAAGATGAAAAGAATGGAAAACGGCAGTAATAACCGCTTTATTTTTTCATTCTTTTCTTTTAATTCCTCATTCTTCTGATTTTCTCTCATCAGATCATGAATGTTCATCTTGCGGAATTTCCGACTGCACCGGAACAGTGCCAGCAGATAACATCCTGCAAAGCAGCACACAGTCATAAGGAAACAATATCCATTGAATTCCAGATGGGGTCTTAGTTCCACCTGTATGACACTATAAAGGACAACGAGCAGCACCTGCTGAAGCAACATTCCAAGGCCCAGTCCTATCACAAAGGAACACACACCGAGCAGCAGATTTTCTTTCATATAAAGCCCGGACACTTCCTTTTTATTCATTCCGATCAACAGATAGATACCGAATTCACGGCTCCTTTTTTCCAGCATGAACCGTACCATATAATTGATCAGCCATGCAACGATCAGTACAATAAAGAATGTGGCAATACCGATCATCGCTGCCATTATCGCTGCCATTTCATACATTTTCTGAAGATCCTTCGAAAAAATGATACTGTTAAATGCAAACATCAATGATACCACAAATGTCATCGTCAGCACATACACCAGATAATCTCTGGCGGAACGTCTGACATTGCGCAGTGCAAGCTTACCGAACATCTGACAGTTCACCTCCTGTCAGAGATAATACATCCAGGATCTTATTCAGAAATTCCCGCCTTTCTTCCACTCCTCTTACCAGTTCATGGAATATCTTTCCATCTTTCAGGAAAAGAATACGGCTGCAGTAGCTGGCTGAAAACGCATCATGTGTAACCATGAGGATCGTAGAGTGCATATCACGATTCATCTTGCGGAATGTTTCGAGCAGCATCTGTGCCGCTCTGGAATCCAGCGCACCGGTCGGCTCATCTGCGAGGATCAGTTTCGGACGATGAATCATCGCTCTGGCACAGGCACAACGCTGCTTCTGGCCCCCGGATACCTGATAGGGGAATTTATCCCGGATTTCTTCGATATCAAGCAGCTTCAATATGTGATCACATTTCTCTTGGATCTCTCTTTTACTCTTGCTGTGCAGCGTCATTGCCAGCACAATATTCTCTTCTATCGTAAGTGTATCTAACAAGTTGTAATCCTGAAATATAAATCCCAGATTGTCTTTCCGAAATTCCGCCAGTGCCTCATCACTCAACTCTGTAATATCCGTTTCTCCGTAGTATATATGCCCTGCAGTCACACGGTCAATCGTAGACAGCATATTCAAAAGTGTTGTCTTTCCGGAACCCGATGCTCCCATGATTCCCACAAATTCTCCTTTTTGGACGCAAAAGCTTACCCTGTCTACCGCTTTGGTGATGTTCGTATCACTTCCGTAATATTTTTCCACATCACACACCCGGATCTCTCCATCCGGGATTCTGCCTCCTGCCAGGATTCTGTCTGTTTTTTTCTCTGTTGTCTTGCCATGCTTTCTTATTCTTCTCATCCATATCATCCTTTCCGGTCTTTTTGTAATACTCTTTTTCATCTCTACTTTACCCGTCCGGACCAGAAAGATGTATCGATGTATCTTTCAGTTATCTTACATTTTTGAAAGATAACTGCTGACCGGAAATGTAAGGATCATCTTCGTGCCTTCACCACGGACAGATTCCGCCTCGATGGCAATTCCAAGCTTTTCACACAGCCGTCTGCACAGATAAAGACCCATCCCCGTAGATTTCTTACCATTTCTTCCATTGGAACCGGTAAAACCTTTTTCAAAGATTCTGGACATCTCTTCTTCCCGTATTCCGGTTCCGTTATCTTCTACGATCAGCCGGACACCATGACCGTACCTTTCCGTGTAAATATGAATATACGGATGGACCTTTGGATTCTCACTTTTATATTTCACACTGTTCAGCATAAGCTGGTTCAGTATAAAAAGGATCCACTTTTTATCGGTATACGCAAGATCAGGGCACTCCACTTCCCCGCGCACTCCGTTACTAATTAGATAATACTTATTTTTTATCAAAATTTCAGAAGCCGCCTTCCCAAGGTCTGTCTCTTCAATCATATAGTCTTTGTATACCTTTTCCATTCTGGCATAATACAGAACCATATCTACGTCATTTTCAATCCGTTGATTCTCAAGACCGATCTGTCTGGTCACTTCGTCTTTATGATTCTCACACGCAAGCTGGATACTGGTAATCGGTGCTTTGATCTCATGCACCCAGCTTTCGATATAATCCCGATAATCATTCTGTTCATCTTCAAGCATACGGATCCGTTCGATCACAGATTTATTCGATCGTCTGATCAACTCTCGGTAGATCCGATCTTCCAGATATGGTGAAGCTGGCAGCAATTCTCCAAGCAGATATCTCTGATCTACATTTTCCAGAATATGTTCTGCCCTGTCAAAATATTTCTTCCTGCGATAATATCCTGTCACAATCCATATCCCAAGGATGATCCACCAGAAAATGAGAATCAGTGCAGCTGCGTTTCTGTTATACCCTGTAATATAGAAGAACCCCATCAGTAATATCATACACAGGAGGTGCAGCAGACATATCAGAATCTTATCTTTTATATATTCCGAAAATTTCATATGCGGTACCCCATTCCCCGTTTTGTCTCAATGAAATCCGTCACTCCGATGTCAGCCAGTTTTCCTCTGAGTCTTGTAACATTCACACTTAATGTATTGTCATCTATGAAGACTTCATTGTCCCACAGGTATTCGATCATATCCAGTCTCGGAACAATCTCACCCTTTTTCTGATATAGAAGATGCAGGATCTTCAACTCATTTTTCGTAAGATCTGTCTTTTTTCCTTCATGCTCTATGCAGCCTCCCACAACATTTAGGATTACACCTTTATATTCCATGTTCAAGGCATTACCCCTTGATTTCTCTGCATTTTTACCAGTAGTTCTTTTTAGTACTACGCCTATTCTTGCCAGCAGAATCGGGGGATTGAACGGTTTTGTGATATAATCATCTGCCCCTTTCAAGATTCCGGTCAGTTCATCCATGGAATCTGTCCGGCTGGTCAGAAATATGATTGGAATATCTGAATGTTCTTTCAGCTTCGTACAGATGTCAAAGCCGCTTTCCCCCGGAAGATTCCAATCCAGGAGTACCAGATCCGGTGCCGGTATCATGCTGCATATCTGCTCTGCCGTATTTTTAAATTCTTCGATTATCTCTGCTTCATAAAAAGCATTTTCCAGGAGCTGTTTTAATTCCTTTCGGATACCCGGATCATCTTCTACAATAACAATCTTCATGTCGTTCTCCTCATGATGTTCCTTTTATAATTATACTGATAAATACAGAACAGATTGTAGAAAATACGCTTTTACATTTTCCACAATCTGTTCATTATAGCATATAACATACGTTGAATATGTTTGTATTATTTCACAAGAAGTGATGTTCCAGTCATCTCAGCCGGCTGTTCCATACCCATCAGTTCGATCAGTGTAGGAGCAATATCTGCCAGGCATCCGTCTTCTTTCAACTTGTATGCAGGATCTGCGTTTACAAGGATGAATGGTACAGGATTGGTTGTATGTGCTGTAAATGGCTCTTTTGTCTCTTCATCGATCATGTACTCTGCATTACCGTGATCCGCACAGATGAACATCTGTCCGTCAACTTCTTTTAATGCTTCGTAAGCCTTTCCTACACACTCGTCAACTGCTTCAATGGCTTTTACAGCAGCCTCGATCACACCAGTATGACCTACCATGTCAGGGTTGGCAAAGTTAATTACGATAACATCATACTTATCAGACTTGATTGCTGCAACGAGCTTGTCACATACTTCATATGCACTCATCTCTGGCTTCAAATCATAAGTAGCAACCTTAGGAGATTTTACAAGAATTCTATCTTCTCCTTCATTTGGTTCCTCTACGCCGCCATTGAAGAAGAATGTTACGTGAGCATACTTCTCTGTCTCAGCGATACGTGCCTGTTTCTTGCCATTCTTGGCAAGGAACTCACCAAATGTATTAGTGATTTCTTCTTTCACAAATGCGACCTGTTTATTTTCGATTGTAGCATCGTATTCTGTAAAGCATACAAATGTTGTCTTAATTCTGTCTCCTCTGTCAAATCCGTCAAAGCTGTCGTCACAGAATGTTCTTGTGAGCTCTCTTGCTCTGTCCGGGCGGAAGTTGAAGAATACTACGGAATCATTTTCTTTGATCGTTGCAACCGGTGCGCCGTCCTTTGTTACTACAAATGGTACAACGAACTCATCCGTTACATCTGCATCATAAGAAGCCTGGATTCCCTCTGTAGCAGAAGCAGCTGTCTCGCCTTCGCCTGCTGAAAGTGCCTTGTAAGCCTTTTCTACACGATCCCAGCGGTTATCACGGTCCATTGCATAATAACGTCCGGAAACACTTGCAACCTCTCCTACGCCGATTTCTTTCATCTTAGCTTCTAACTGCTCTACATACTCTTTTCCTGAAGCCGGTGGTGTATCACGACCGTCAAGGAAGCAGTGTACGTATACTTTCTCAAGTCCCTGTCTCTTAGCCAGTTCCAGAAGGCCGAAAATATGTCCGATGTGGCTGTGAACACCACCGTCAGATACCAGCCCCATCAGGTGCAGTGCAGAATCATTCTTCTTGGCATTCTCACATGCAGCCAGAAGTGCTTTATTCTCGAAGAATACACCATCTTCAATTGCCTTTGTGATCTTTGTCAGTTCCTGATAAATGATACGTCCGGCACCCATGTTCATATGACCAACTTCTGAGTTACCCATCTGTCCGTCCGGAAGTCCTACTGCAAGTCCGCTGGCATTTCCTTTTACACATGGATATTCTGACATCAGTTTATCCATAACAGGTGTTTTTGCCATAGCAATTGCATTACCTTCTGTCTTTTCATTCAGTCCATAACCGTCTAAGATCATAAGTACTGTTGGTTTCTTACTCATTTTTAATATCACCTTTCGTCTTAAATATCACTTTTACAGCATAAAACCGCAGGAAGCAGTCAAACGAAAGCCTCCTGCGGCTGATTTTCTAAATCTTATTTGTAGTTTACGATCTTTCCGAAATCAGCTTTCAGAGATGCTCCACCTACAAGTCCGCCGTCGATATCAGCCTGAGCGAATAACTCTGCTGCATTTCCAGCGTTTACAGATCCGCCGTACTGGATACGGATAGCTTCTGCTGTAGCTTCATCATATACTTCAGCGATGCATGCACGAATACCAGCGCAAACTTCTTCAGCCTGCTCTGTAGTAGCTGTCTTACCTGTTCCGATAGCCCAGATTGGCTCGTAAGCGATCACTGCTGTCTTAGCCTGATCAGCTGTTACATTCTGGAATCCAACTTTAACCTGCTGACGGATGAAGTCCATTGTTACACCCTGTTCTCTCTGCTCCAGAGTCTCTCCACAGCACATGATTGGTGTAATACCATGCTCGAAAGCTTTCAGCATTTTCTTATTTACTGTCTCGTTTGTCTCTGCAAAGTATTCTCTTCTTTCAGAGTGTCCAAGAACAACGTATTTTACTCCTGCATCTGTAAGCATAGCCGGAGAGATTTCTCCTGTATATGCTCCGCTTTCTTCAAAATACATATTCTCAGCACCAACCTGGATATTGGTTCCCTTTACAGCCTCTGCTACAGGGATAATATCGATTGCAGGTACGCAGAATACTACGTCTACATCTTCATTAGCTACTAATGGTTTTAATTCTTCAACTAAAGCTACTGCTTCACTTGGAGTTTTGTTCATTTTCCAGTTTCCGGCTACGATTTTCTTTCTTGCCATCTTTCCAAATCTCCTTATTCTATTTATCGTTAGCTGCTGCTACACCCGGGAGTTCTTTTCCTTCAAGGAATTCAAGAGAAGCTCCACCACCTGTTGAAATGTGTGTCATCTTATCTCCATATCCCAGCTGGTTAACTGCTGCTGCAGAATCTCCTCCGCCGATGATTGTTACAGCGTCTGTGTCTGCAAGTGCTTTTGCAACCGTTTCTGTTCCTTTTGCAAATTTAGGCATCTCGAAGCATCCCATTGGTCCGTTCCATACAACTGTCTTAGCATCTTTTACTGCATCGCTGAAGATCTTAGCTGTCTCTGGTCCGATGTCGAGTCCTTCCCATCCTTCTGGGATCTCTCCAGCTTTTACTACCTGAGTATTTGCATCATTAGAGAAATCATCTCCGACAACGTTATCTACAGGAAGAAGGAGTTTTACACCTTTGGCTTTTGCTTTTTCGATCATGTCAAGTGCATACTGGCAGTAATCTTCTTCCAGAAGGGATTTTCCGACTGTTCCGCCCTGTGCTTTTGCAAATGTATATGCCATTCCTCCACCGATGATCAGAGTATCTACTTTGTCAAGAAGGTTCTCAATTACAGAAATCTTGCTTGAAACTTTTGCTCCGCCAAGGATTGCTACGAATGGTCTTTCCGGATTGTTGACTGCATTTCCAAGGAAATCAATTTCTTTCTGCATAAGGTATCCAACAACTGCTGTATCTACGTATTTTGTAACTCCTACGTTAGAGCAGTGTGCACGGTGTGCTGTTCCGAATGCATCGTTAACAAATACGTCGCAAAGAGAAGCGAGATCTTTACTGAATGCATCTTCATTCTTTGTCTCTTCTGCTCTGTAACGTGTGTTTTCAAGGAGGATAACATCTCCATCTTTCATCTCAGCTACTGCTGCTTTCGCATTTGGTCCAACAACTTCCGGATCAGCTGCAAATTTTACTTCCTGTCCAAGGAGTTCTGAAAGGCGAACTGCTACAGGAGCAAGAGATAATTCTGGAACCGGCTGTCCCTTTGGCTTTCCAAGATGAGAGCAAAGGATAACCTTTCCGCCATCAGCGATTAATTTTTTGATTGTAGGAAGTGCTGCAACAAGACGATTCTCGTCTGTAATCTTTCCATCGATAAGTGGAACGTTGAAGTCACATCTTACAAGTACTTTTTTCCCTTTTACGTTAATGTCGTCTACAGATTTTTTATTAAGCATAGTACTGCCTCCTGGTTATATATTTTATAACTGCAAAAAGGGTCCGGCCCAATAAGACCGGACCCTTTGTGAGTCTTAATTCATGCTCTAAATTATGCTAATTCAGAGAAGTATTTGATTGTTCTTACCATCTGAGATGTGTATGAGTTCTCATTGTCATACCAAGAAACAACCTGAACTTCTGTAGTTCCGTTTTCCAGTGGAAGTACCATTGTCTGAGTAGCATCGAATAATGAACCATATCTCATTCCAACGATATCGCTAGATACGATTTCATCTGTGTTGTATCCGAAGGACTCTGTAGAAGCGGCTTTCATAGCTGCGTTGATTTCATCAACTGTTACATGTCCTTTTACAACTGCTGTAAGGATTGTTGTAGATCCTGTAGGTGTTGGTACACGCTGAGCAGATCCGATTAACTTTCCGTTCAGTTCTGGGATAACAAGTCCGATTGCTTTTGCAGCACCTGTGCTGTTAGGTACGATGTTAACTGCAGCTGCACGAGATCTTCTGAGGTCACCTTTTCTCTGTGGTCCGTCAAGAGTCATCTGATCTCCTGTGTAAGCGTGAATTGTGCACATGATACCAGACTCGATTGGTGCAAGATCGTTAAGAGCTTTTGCCATTGGAGCCAGGCAGTTTGTTGTACAAGAAGCTGCAGAAATTACTGTATCTTCTGGTTTCAGTGTTTCGTGGTTTACGTTATATACGATAGTTGGCAGGTCGTTTCCAGCTGGTGCGGAAATAACAACTTTTCTTGCTCCTGCTTTGATATGAGCAGATGCTTTTTCTTTAGATGTATAGAATCCTGTACACTCCAGAACTACGTCTACACCAATCTCTCCCCAAGGAAGTTCTTCAGCGTTAGCTTTAGCATAGATTTTGATTTCTTTTCCATCAACGATGATAGAATCATCTGTTGCTTTTACAGTATCAGCTAAAGCGTATTTTCCCTGTGAAGAATCATATTTTAACAGGTGTGCAAGCATCTTAGGAGATGTTAAGTCGTTGATTGCTACAACTTCATATCCTTCTGCTCCGAAC
>UMCP01088834.1_pt1 | contig 10228 bp, 10 predicted proteins | sample 1964261 | NCBI WGS metagenome assembly UMCP01 (sample SAMEA4835971, study PRJEB28245) | human gut metagenome | biome: gut microbiome; material: fecal sample | place: Denmark | collected 2008
ATCTAGTAGCAACATTTTTCATAAACTGAGCGAAGATAAAAAGATTTCTGCATTTTCATTATCAAAATATTAAAATAACTATTGACGTATTCGTTTCTCCTATGATATACTCAATTCCGCTGGCCGGTTGGAGAAACGGTTAACTCACATGCCTTTCACGCATGCATTCACGGGTTCGAATCCCGTACCGGTCACCATATTAAATACTACGATCCTTCGGGGTCGTTTTTTTATGCATAAAAAAAGATAGCACAAAGGCTATCTGTATAAGTCATACAACATTCCATGCTTAAGGCTTGATGAATCAATACCTAATACATCTAAAAGTTTATAGGCAAATGCAAATGCTGTGGCTGGTCCTCTACTTGTAATAATATGACCATCTACAACCACTTCTTCTTCAACATATTTACCTGCTTTTAAATAACTTTCAATTTCTTCTCCTGGATAAGAAGTGACTTTCTTATTAGTGATTACACCTGCTTTACCTAAAGCCATAGGTCCTGCACATATAGCGGCAATATATCTTTCTTCATGATCATATTTCTTAATGAGTGAAATAATACGATCATCATCTCTTAAGGTCCAAGCACCTGCTCCTCCAGGAATCACAATCATATCATAATAATCCATGTCTGTAAGTGTCTTATCGGCACGTACAGGAATGTTTCTAGAAGAAATGACAACCTGCTCCTCTTTAATAGAAACAGTGTCTACATCCACTTCTGCACGTCTTAAGATATCTACTACACCTAAGGCTTCTACTTCTTCAAAACCATCTGCCATTAAAACTGCAACTTTAGCCATACTATTATCCTCCTATCAATGATTGAAACACATATCCTGCAATCATTAATCCTGCACTCGCTGGCACAAACACACTACTACCTGGTGTTCTCTGTCCTGTCTTTGCAGGAATCTCATCTGAATAAGCAACTAAACACTTCTTAATTCTTCTTGCTTTTAACTCTCTTCTCATTACTTTCGCAAGAGGATCAATCTTTGTCTTATATATATCAGTAATCTGTAAGTGAGAAGGATCAAGCTTATTTCCTGTACCCATAGAAGATATAATAGGTACATTCAATTCTGTACATCTCTTAATCAATTCTATCTTTGCAGTTACTGTATCAATTGCATCAATTACATAATCATATTGAGATAAGTCTATTGTATCAGCATTCTCTGGTAAATAAAATGTATCAAACGTATTTATATTTAAATTTGGATTAATATCTAACATACGTTCTTTAATGATATCTACTTTTTTCTTACCTACTGTAGAATGTAAGGCAATTATCTGTCTATTGAGATTTGTGATATCCACTGTATCATGATCAAATACATCAATTGTTCCTATACCAGAGCGAACCAATCCTTCAATGACATAGCCTCCTACACCACCACAGCCAAACACTGCAACATGTTTAGTCTTCATGATATCAATAGACTCATTACCTGCTACCCATCTTAATCTTGTAAACTGATCATCCATTAGTCCTGCTCCTTGTAGAAATCTAAGAAACTTTTCTTTGATTCATCCCAGTCAGTATAGGCAATAATTGTTTTAAGATTGACATTCTCTACACTCTTAAAGATATTCTGTTCCACTTTAGGATTGATTTCTCTTAGTTTCTTAATCAACATCTTAGTTTCTGCACGTTTAGATGTATGTTCAATTTCTCCACGTGCTTCAGATTCTTCTGTAAAACGACATGCACACTGTAAGAATTTTAAATTAAACTTCTCAGCCCAGGCAATAATATCTTCTTCATGAATCAAATACATAGGACGGATTAATTCCATACCTTTAAAGTTCTTACTATGAAGTTTTGGCATCATAGTCTGGACCTGAGCCCCATACATCATACCCATTAAAATAGTTTCTATTACATCTGAAAAATGATGTCCTAAGGCAATCTTATTACATCCTAATTCCTGTGCTCTATTATATAAGAACCCTCTACGCATTCTTGCACATAAATAACAAGGGTTCTTTTCTATTCCATGTACGACATTGAATATATCTGACTCATAGAATTGAATAGGAATACCTAGCTTTTCTGCGTTCTCTTCAATCAATTTTCTATTGGCAGGATTATAGCCTGGATCCATACAGATGAACTCTAAATCAAAATGAAACTTACCATGTCTCTGTAATTCCTGTAATAGCTTCGCAAGAAGCATTGAATCCTTTCCACCTGAAATACATACCGCAATCTTATCACCAGGTTCAATGAGTTCATAATCCTGAATACCCTTAATAAATCTACGCCATAAAGGTTTTCTAAAATTTGTAATAATACTACGTTCTATCGCTTTTATGTTATCCATTATTTCACCTCTTGTCCCTACTAAACCAATAGGAATATACTCTAAAATTCAAGGTTATCCTATAAGGATAACCTTATCAAAAAACATTATAAACAGTTAATAGGCGTGAATGCAATTATTATCGACCAAAATAAGCGTCAATACCATTCGCAATACCTTCCGCAATTTTCTGCTGGAAATCACTGTTGTTTAACTTTCTATCTTCATCACCATTAGAAATGAATCCCATCTCAAGTAAGCATACAGGTGTCTTACACCAGTTGATTCCACTTAAATCATTACGTGCTGCCATTCCTCTATTTCTAATACCTGTTGTACTACAATAATGATTCAGTACTGTTCTTCCTAAAGATTGTGAAGCAGACACATTACCTGCACTCATATAAGGATTTCCATTAGCTGGTTCCTGTACACTTGCACCAGTGACACCGCTATTACCAATACCATCACAATGTAATCTAATAAAAGCACCAGCACCTGCATTATTAGCCATTTCAGCTCTTTCTCTATTAGAAATATTTACATCATTAGTTGTACGGATCATAACAACCTTATACCCTCTAGACTGTAATACATCTCTTAGTTTCAAACTCACATTAAGAGTTGTCTGGTATTCAGGAATACGTGTGGCAGTTCCTGTTGCTCCACCTGCGACCTTAGCCTTTTGTGTTGAAGCACCAGGACCAATAGGTTCCAATTGTGAATTACCTCTCGCCTGATGTCCTGCATCAATAGCAACCACATTATTATTTATCGCAACAGGTGCCTGTTGTCTTTTTACTTCTTCCTGTCTTTTAGCTTCCTCAGCTTTTTTCTGTTCCTCTAATTTCTTCTGTTCCTCTAGTTTTTTCTGTTCTTCTAGTTTTTTCTGTTCTTCTAATTTCTTCTGTTCTTCTATTTGTTTCTGTTCTTCTAGTTTCTTAGCTTCTTCTTCCTTTTTCTTTTGTTCTTTTAGTTTCTTAGCTTCCTTTTTCTTTTGTTTCTCTACTACTGCAGTATCTTTCTTTTTTGTCTCTTTTGTAGTACTACATGCCACAAACAATATACTACATAATAATAAACATAATAATCTTTTCATCATTTCACCCTTCCTTATCTTTAATAATATACTATTTTAGAGGTAAAAAAAAGATAACAGATGTAACTCTGTTATCTTGTGAATAGTGTACCACTACCATCCTTAGATAATATTTCAATAAGAATAGAATGTGGAATACGACCATCAATAATGACTGCTTTTGACATATTGCCTTTTAATGCATGAGTAATACAATCCACTTTAGGAATCATACCTCCTGCAATAATACCTTCTGCTTTTAAGTTTTCTACATCCTGGATAGATACCTCTGGAATCAATGTCTTTTCATCATGAGGATCTCTTAATAAACCAGGAATATCACTAACTACAATCAGGTTTTCTGCTTCTAGACTATCCGCAATAGCTGCTGCTGCATAATCCGCATTCACATTATAACTATGACCTTCATCATCCATTGCGATAGACGCAATAACTGGAATATATCCACTCTTGATTGCATCCTTAATGATTTCATTGTTTACCTGTGTAACAGTGCCTACATAACCTAATTCGTCTTTTATCTTCTTCGCCTCTAATAACTTATTATCAATACCACAAAGACCTACTGCACGGCCTCCCCCATTCATTATTAGCTTTACAAGATTCTTATTGACTTTACCGGCTAATACTTCCTGTACGATATCAATTGTTTCTTCATCAGTATAACGTAACCCATTAATAAACTTTGATTCTATACCAGAACGTTTTAATGCCTTATTGATTTCAGGGCCCCCACCATGAACCAATACTACATTAATACCAACTAAAGTCATTAGACATATATCAGAAATGACATTGTTCATCAATTCTTCATTGATCATCGCATTTCCACCATATTTTACTACTACTGTCTTACCATTGTATTCCTGTAAATAAGGAACAGCTTCAGATAAGATTTTTGCTCGATATATTTCTCTTTCTTCCATTATGTTCTATATTCCCCATTAATTTTTACATAATCATAAGTTAGATCACAGCCCCACGCTGTTGCATCCCATATTCCATCATTTAAATCAATATTAATATCAATTTCATCTTCAGATAAGACCTTTAATGCTTTGTCTTCATCAAAGATAACACCCATGCCCTTCTCACAAACATGAATATCTCCTGCAGATGAAGCCAATGTCACAGATACTTTATTGATGTCTAGATCAGCATCAGAATAACCAATAGCACATAAGATACGACCCCAATTCGCATCTCTACCAAACATCGCTGCTTTAAATAAAGTAGAAGTGATTACACTCTTTGCAACAATCTTGGCATCCTGTAGTGTCTTCGCATTCTTGACATTACATGTAAGAAGCTTAGTTGCTCCTTCACCATCTTTCGCAATACCACGAGATAATTGTTCACAGATATGATATAACGCATCCTTCATAATATTATAAGACTGATCCTTTAAGACAATCTTATTATTCTGTGCCATACCATTTGATAATACACATAGCATATCATTAGTAGATGTATCCCCATCAACACTGACCATATTAAATGTATCATCTACAACTTCATGTACCATTGCTTCTAGACATTCTTTAGAAATAGCTACATCACTTGTTACAAAGGCAAGCATTGTTGCCATATTTGGATGAATCATACCAGAACCCTTTGCGATAGCCCCAATATGACATTTTGTATTACCTAATTTAAACTCTACTGCATATTCTTTAGGCTGTGTATCAGTTGTCATGATTCCATAACAAGCATCATGAGACCCATCTACATTTAATCCCTTTACAAGTTCTTTCATATGATCTTTAAAAGGATCAATAGACATAGGCTGACCAATAACACCAGTAGAAGCGACAATAATATCATCTTCCTTTAAACCTAATTCCTTTGCAGCTAGAGCACATACTTCATTTGCAAGCTCAATACCATTTGAATTACATGTATTCGCATTACCTGAGTTACAGATAATTGCTCTTGCACGACCATTCTTTAAATGCTGCTTTGTAACTGTCAAAGGAGCACCTTTTACTTTATTTTGTGTATATGTTGCAGCTGCTGTACATAACTCTTCACTCACAATAAGAGATAAATCCTTCTTAGATTTATTCTTTCTCATTCCTGCATGAATACCATTTGCGCTAAATCCAATTGGTGCACAAACACCACCAAGTATATCTTTCATGATTTCCTCCTTAGAATGATGGAGCGACAAGATTTAAACCTGTATTCTCATCGAGTCCATACATAATATTCATATTCTGTACTGCCTGACCAGCAGAACCTTTCACCATATTATCAATTGTAGACACTACAATTAATGTATGATCACGTTCATCCATATGTAATGAAATATCACAATAGTTAGATGCTTTCACAAACTTTAAGTCTGCGACCTGTCCAAGAGGTAATACTCTCACAAACTGTTCATCCTTATAAGCTTCCACATATGTTTCATAGATTTCTTCTAGAGACTTATCTACAGGAACATAAATAGTAGAAACAATACCACGGTCTACAGGAAGTAAATGAGGGACAAATGTGATATGTACATCTTTTTCATTCATCTTACTTAATTCCTGTTCAATTTCTGGTGTATGTCTATGTACACCTACTTTATAAGGATGGAACGATTCATTACATCTTGGGAAATGCATACCATCACTTAAGTTCTTACCAGCACCTGTTGTACCTGATGCTGAATCAATAATGATCTTTTGTGATACATTAAGTTTATTCTTTAATAATGGATAAAGACCTAATGTAATAGTTGTAGGATAACAACCAGGATTTCCAATAATAGTGGCATCCTTGATCTTATCTCTATTGACTTCAGGTAAACCATATACCTGATTCTTATGAAGTTCTGGTAAGTTATAATCTAAACCATACCATTTCTGATAATCTTCTTCTTTATCAAGTCTAAAGTCAGCCCCTAAATCAATAAACTTCTTACCCTTTTCTACACATGTCTTGGCATACTTTTCAGATAAGCCATGAGGAAGAGATGCAAAAATAATATCTGCTTTCTCAATGACTTCTGTATCTTCAATAAACTCTAAATCACATACCTGATAGAAGTTAGGATAAAGATCATAAATCTTCTTACCAGTATAGCTATGTGAAGAAATAGCTGTTACTTCTGCTTCAGGATGCATTAATAAGATTCTTAATAGTTCACATCCTGCATAACCACTTGCACCAATAATACCTGCTTTAATCACAATATCCACTCACTTTCTGATTGATTCTATGAATATTCTCCATCTCAATTTTAGGAGAAGGTCCACCAACAACTGCTCTGTTGTTAAGACATGTTTCTAATGAAATAGCCTGATAAACATCTTCACCAAACATATCTGTATAACCTGTATAAACATCTAGAGGAAGTGTTTCTAATGTTTCTCCATGTTCAATACAATATCTTACAAGTTCCCCAGTAATCTTATAAGCATCTCTAAATGGCATACCCTTCTTAGTGAGATAATCTGCACAATCTGTTGCATTAATAAATCCTCTTGCAGCAGCATCTCTCATCTTATCTTTATGAACAGTAATAGTTGCCATCATATCTGTAAAGACCGGAAGACAAAGCTTAACTTCATCTATTGCATCAAATAATGCTTCTTTATCTTCCTGCATGTCTTTATTGTAAGCAAGAGGGAGTCCCTTCATCATTGTAAGTAATGTATTCACATCACCAATGACTCTTGCACTCTTTCCTCTTACTAATTCTGCAATATCTGGATTCTTCTTCTGAGGCATAATAGAAGAACCTGTTGCATAGGCATCATCAAGATCAATGAATTTGAATTCCCATGAACACCATAGAATCACTTCTTCTGAGAATCTTGATAAATGCATCATGATTGTGGCTAAGGCACTTGATAACTCAATCGCATAATCACGATCACTGACACCATCTAAAGAGTTATACATAATATCATACATACCTAATTCTTCTGCCACAAATGGTCTATCTAATGGATAAGTTGTTGTAGCAAGTGCACCACTTCCTAGAGGTGATACATAGAGTCTCTTATCAACATCTTCTAAACGATCAATGTCTCTTAAAAACATTGATGCATAAGCCATTAAATGATGTGCAAAAGTAATAGGCTGTGCTCTTTGTAAGTGTGTATATCCTGGCATGATTGTATCAAGGTTATGTTCAGCTAAATCTGTTAATGTATGAATCAGGTTCACTAACATCTTCTTGATTTCTAGAATTTCATCATGTGCATATAAACGAAGATCTAATGCAACCTGATCATTTCTAGAACGTCCTGTATGTAGTTTTTTACCAGCCACTGGATAACGTTTTGTGAGTTCACTTTCCACAAACATATGAATATCTTCAGCTTCAGGATCAAAGAGGAGTGTACCCTCTTCAATCTCTTTTAAAATTGCATTTAAACCTTCTACAATCTCTTCATAATCTTTCTCTTCAATAATACTCTGTTTACATAACATCTTTGCATGAGCAAGAGATCCTCTGATATCCTGCTTATACATACGATGATCGAATGAAAGAGATGAATTGAATGCATTCACTTCATGATTTAATTCTTTAGAAAATCTACCTTTCCACAATACCATATCTTAAACTCCTATTTCTTTTTCTTCTGATCTAACTTAGCTTTTACCTTGATTGGTAAACCGTATAATGTGATAAATCCTTTCGCATCATACTGATCATAATCATCATCTTCATCAAATGATGCTGTCTGTAAATCATGTAATGTATCTGGAGATGTTACACCAGCACCTACGATATTACCCTTATATAATTTAAGTTTAACATCACCATTTACGTTTTCCTGAGTCTTATCTACAAATGCAAGTAATGCTTCAGTAAGAGGTGTATACCACTGACCGTTATAGATATTATCTGCAAGCTTTAAGCTTACCTGCTGTTTGAAGTGCTGTGTTTCTTTATCTACAGTAATTTCTTCTAGGTTCTGATGTGCTGCATATAAAATAGTTCCACCTGGTGTTTCATATACACCTCTTGATTTCATACCAACAAGTCTGTTTTCAACCATATCTGCGATACCAACACCGTTCGCACCACCGATTTCATTTAACTTAGCTAACATTTCTACTGGTTCAAGCTTCTCACCGTTTAATGCTACAGCTACACCCTTTTCAAAAGTTAAAGTAATATATGTTGGAACATCTGGTGCCTTTTCTGGTGAAACACCCATTTCTAGGATTTCATCATACTTAGGTTCATTAGCTGGATCTTCAAGATCTAAACCTTCATGTGATAAATGCCATAAGTTCTTATCTTTAGAGTAGTTTGTTTCTCTATTGATCTTTAGAGGAATCTTTCTTGCTTCCGCATATTCGATTTCTTCTTCTCTTGATTTAATATCCCATTCTCTCCAAGGAGCGATAATAGGCATATCTGGTGCGAATGCTTTAATAGCTAATTCAAATCTTACCTGGTCATTACCTTTACCAGTACATCCATGACAGATTGCATCTGCACCTTCTTCTAAAGCGATATCTACTAACTTCTTCGCAATAATTGGTCTTGCAAGAGAAGTACCTAACATATATTTACCTTCATATAATGCATTAGCTTTAACTGCTTCAAAACAGAAATCCTTAACGAATTCTGGTTTACAATCTACACAAATATATTTAGAAGCACCTGTCTTTGCAGCCTTTTCATCAAGACCATCAAGTTCTCCAGCACCCTGTCCCACATCAGCAGCAACTGCAATAACTTCACAGCCATAATTTTCCTTTAACCAAGAAATAATAATTGAAGTATCTAATCCTCCACTATAAGCTAATACAACTTTCTTAAATGTTTTCTTTTCCATAATTTTCTTCTCCTTTAAATGTTTGATGTTTTATTTTAATACCCCACTACTTAACTAGATCGTCGTTCCTTCATATCAAACACCCCTTTAATAAACAAAAAACGCCTCTGGATTAATCCAGAGACGTATATAAACGCGGTACCACTCTAGTTGCTTGTATCATACAAACCACCTCTTCATTAACGCAGATTCACGTTCTGTTATACTCAATTCCAACAGACTCTCCCGAGTGCGTTTCTCTTATATCTTCCTGATGACCTTCCACTCTATGTCATCTCGCTGTAGGTGATTGTAAGATACTCTTCTCGTTCATCGATTTGTTTATTTAACTTGGGTCTATAATACAATCACTTTATTACTTTGTCAATAATTTTTCTTTAAATATAAACAAAATTATTTATTTTCTGTTTTTCATAAATTTTAGCTCTTCTTTGTGATTTTCTTCATTCTCGCAATATATACAGGACTGCCATCATATTGATCATAGCTAGAAATATAAACAGTTTCTTCACCTAAGTAAACTGCAATACCTAACTGTTTTTCACCTTCATAAAGGTTGTATTTGATGAGTGCTTCAGGAACTTTTTCTTTCTCATCTTTTGATAGTTCAACCTTCTTATACTGGATATTCTGATACTTTAGATCACTTTCAAATGTACATGCATCTTTATCGATTTCATAAACAAGATACGCATTATAAGCGTCCTTCTTCTTTATGTAATCCTTCTTATTCGCATATACGATTTTCTCTTGTTTGTACTGTCCATAGCTGTCTTTGAGTGACATAGGTTCTGCAGGTGAGCAGGCACATAACATCATTGTCACTAATAAAATTAATACTTTCTTCATATTCACCTCTCCATTCCCCTCTACTATATCATATCAAACAACTAAATAAATCAAACCTCATTAAAATACACAACACTTACATATTCTTTAAAAAACTAGGAGTATTCTGCCAGAAAAAAGGCTGTAACGAATAGTTAACTAATGTGGACCCCGTGTCAAGGACATTAAATAAAAAGGC
>UMCP01101492.1_pt1 | contig 10203 bp, 8 predicted proteins | sample 1964261 | NCBI WGS metagenome assembly UMCP01 (sample SAMEA4835971, study PRJEB28245) | human gut metagenome | biome: gut microbiome; material: fecal sample | place: Denmark | collected 2008
AAGTTTTATTCCAGACAATAGATACAATTCTGCTGAATCCGGGAAAAATAGATGAGTTAATAGTGATTTTGGATTCGGAAGAATATAATGAACAAGAACGAAAAAAACAGGTTGAAAACATTATCAAAGAATATATTGAAAAGAAGAATTGTGCTGTAGATTTTTCATATAAAGTTTTTGTCTGCAATCATTGTTTTGAAACATGGCTTTTAGGAAATGGTAATTTATATCCGGATATTAGACCGGAAGGAGATTTTCAGCCATATTACGACAAGTATAATATAAAAGTAAATGATCCTGAATTAATGGCTGTGCCGGACGATATAAAAGAAACGATAGCTGTTTATCATTTCCATTATTTACATGAAATGTGCAGATATAACAGAGTACGGTACAGTAAGAAAAAACCTATGGAGATGGCAAAAAAAGTATACTTTGATGCGCTGGTATCAAGAATAGGTAATAGTGATCACTTACATTCATTTGCTCAGTTTTATGAGTACTTTGTAAATGAACAAAAATGACTATTCAACCGATAATAAGATGCCGTACGATCAACCGACCATACGGCATTTTTCTATCTCTCATAAATCGTATAATGATGTTTCTTAAGCAGTGCAACCGCCAGCGCTAATGATTCCCCGTCATACATTTCAAGTCTCAAAACACCGCCTTCAAACTCACGGTTATGAATGATCCCGATATTTTTAATACTTAAATTATTGCTTGCAAGGATCGTTGCGACGGTTGCGATCCCACCGGTCTCATCGATCAGGTCTAAGTACAGTTCGTAAACATTCTTCAAAGCACCTTTTGCCGTGATCGTGATGGAATCACGGTAATCTTTGGCTGCAGTAAAGGCATCTAACAGTGCAGGGGAATCTGCATCTGCAATGTTCGTGCGCACTACCTCTAATGTATGGATATAGTTGTCCAATAATTTTAAAATCTGTTCCTGATTTGATAAACAGATATTTTCCCACATGACAGGGGATGAGGATGCGATACGTGTGATATCTTTAAAACCTCCGGCTGCTATAGTTTTCATAATTTCATTCTCATCATCCGATTCCCGTACCAGATTCACAAGGCTATATGCGATCACATGTGGAAGATGACTGATCGCAGCGGTTGCATAATCATGTTGTTCATAGCCTAAAACCAGAGGAATTGCGCCGAGGGAGCGAACCAGCTTTGTCAGTTCTTCCACAGCAGGGGAAGGACTTTTCTTAGTCGGTGTGATAATATAGTAAGCATTTTCCAAAAGCGTCTCTGAAGCATTAGAAAGACCGGTCTTCTCAGAACCCGCCATCGGATGACCGCCGATAAAATTGGCTTCAAGGCCGAGTCTTATCACTTCTCTGTGGATCTCCGTCTTGACACTGCCGACATCCGTGATGATGCAGTCCGGAGAAATTACATCTTTCAACTGCTGCAGATATTCAATATTTTTCTTGGTCGGCGTGCACAGAAAAATGTAATCGCAGTCTGCGAAATCCTTCAGTTCACATGGTGTATTGTTTATGATCAAATGTTCTTTATAAGCTTCGGCAACTGTTTCTGCATGGTGTGCAGTTGCAATCATTGTAAGTTCCGGATGAAGTGCATGCAGTTTTTTTACAATGGAACCGCCGATGAGTCCGAGTCCGATAAAGCCTATTTTCTGAAGTGACATATATGGAAATCCCCCTGTTAGATGTTAAAGTTCTGTTCTCATAATTCTTTACCTATCATAGACATAAATTGCAAGAAAGTCAACACGTTAAAGTATAAAAGTGCATATTGCATGAAAAAATAATCAAAGTATGGATGAAATGTGAACACTATGTAAATATTCCATGCAAATGGTTATAAAATATTTAAAATGCATACATAATATATAAACAAATTTCGGGTAATATAAAAATAGTTAGTAAATATGAATAAATAAGTTGTAATAAACGTGTAAATTTAGTAAAATATAACCATACAGCGAATGCCGTTTCAGAGGTATCGACTAAAAAATATGTATTGGAGGATTTGCTATGAACGTTTACACAACTGACAAGATTCGTAATGTGGTTCTGCTTGGACATGGTGGATGTGGTAAAACAAGTCTCGCCGAGGCGATGGCTTATCTTGCGGGGATGACAACACGCATGGGAAAAGTTACCGATGGTAACACAATCAGCGATTATGACAAAGAAGAAATCAAACGTCATTTTTCCATCAACACAACTGTGATACCGATTGTCTGGGGTGATACCAAGATCAATATCCTTGATACACCTGGTTATTTTGATTTTGTAGGGGAGGTAGAAGAAGCAGTCAGTGCTGCGGATGCAGCAATTATCGTAGTATCCGGTAAGGCTGGCATTGAAGTCGGCACAAAGAAGGCATGGGAGTTATGTGAGACATACAAACTGCCGCGTATGGTATTTGTTACAGATATGGATATCGATGAGGCAAGTTACCGGCAGGTCGTAGAAGATTTACAGCAGCTATACGGCAAGCGGATCGCACCTTTCCATCTTCCGATCCGTGAAAACGGACAGTTCGTCGGATATGTCAATGTATTACAGCAGCGGGCAAAACGCTGGAAAGATAACGGCGAAGTGGAAAAGGTAGAAGTGCCGGAGTATTCCAAAGAGAATCTTGGTATTTGCAGGGAAGCATTGATGGAGGCTGTTGCGGAGACAAGCGAAGAATTTATGGATCGTTATTTTGGAGGGGAAGAGTTCTCCGAGGATGAGATCCGCCAGGCACTCCGTGTCAATGTATCCGATGGAAGCATCGTTCCGGTGCTGATGGGTTCGAATGTTCTTGCACGCGGCATGTATACACTGATGGTCGACATTGTAAAATATCTTCCGAGTCCGGAAAAACGTTCCTGCACCGGAATCAATGCAAAGTCCAACGAGGTATACAATGCAGACTATGATTTTGCAAAACCAAAATCAGCTTATATTTTCAAAACGATTGCAGACCCGTTTATTGGGAAATATTCATTGATCAAAGTTAATTCGGGAGTTATCAAAACAGATGATCTTCTTTACAACCAGCATAAAGATACAGAGGAAAAAATCGGAAAGATCTATGTACTCTGTGGCAATAAGCCGGAGGAAGTAAAGGAACTGCATGCGGGAGATATCGGAGCGTTAGCGAAGCTGACTAAAGCAGCTACCACAGATTCCCTTTCTACCAAAGCGAACCCGATCCTGTATATAAGAACACAGATCTCCACACCATATACTTATAAACGTTATAAGGCAGTCAACAAAGGAGATGAAGATAAGATCTCGCAGGCATTGCAAAAGCTGATGCTCGAAGATCTTACATTAAAAACAGTCAATGACAGTGAAAATGGCCAGACATTACTTTACGGTATGGGAGACCAGCACCTTGATGTTGTGGCAAGCAAACTGTTAGAGAGATACAAAGTTCAGATTGAACTGAAAAAACCAAAAGTAGCATTCCGGGAGACCATTCGTAAGAAAGCGGATGTGGAATACAAGTACAAAAAACAGTCCGGCGGTCATGGACAATACGGTCACGTTAAGATGACCTTTGAACCTTCCGGGGATCTTGAAACACCATATGTATTTGAACAATGCGTTGTCGGCGGAGCAGTTCCAAAAAACTTCTTCCCGGCGGTGGAAAAAGGAATCCAGGAAGGAGTTGTGAAAGGACCGATGGCAGCTTATCCTGTGGTAGGAGTAAAGGCAGTATTATATGATGGATCCTATCATCCGGTAGACTCTTCTGAGATGGCATTTAAGGTTGCGGCTCTTCAGGCATTCAAAAAAGGCATTATGGAAGCATCACCGATTCTGTTAGAGCCGATCGCATCCTTAAAAGTTGTTGTACCTGACAAATACACAGGTGACATTATGGGAGACTTAAACAAACGCCGTGGACGTGTACTTGGAATGAATCCGACGGAACACGGTTATCAGGAGATCGTAGCTGATATTCCTTACATGGAATTATATGGATACAACACAGATTTGCGATCCATGACCGGTGGAAGCGGAACATTTTCCTATGAGTTTGCAAGATATGAGCAGACACCTTCTGATATCCAGGAAAAGGAGATCGCAGAGAGGGCAGGCAAACTTGATAATACGGATAATTCATAAAACAGTTTCTGAAAGAAACAGGTCTTCCCGAAAGCAGGATAAAAACACAGACTGGATGTAACATTTTCCGGTGTGTGTAATTAAAAAGAAAACGGGGAGGAATGGATATGCGGTATGGCAGAAAAATTTGCAAAGAACTATTTGTAATTTTATATGTATTTATTTTTCTTGTAAGCGATCCGAAACTGGTTCGTGCCTGCAGTATGATCATCCTCCCTGATACTTCAAAGGAAACCATTACCAGTGATGATGTTACATTTGATTTTTTTGATACACAGGATCCGTCAGAGTATCACATTGTATATGAGGTAAATGGCGGTATTAACAGCAGCAATAATCAAAAAACAATCCAAAAAGAAGAACTTCCTTTTACACTGGACGTGCCGGTTAAAATGGGTTACAATTTTGCTGGCTGGTATGCAGACTGCAGCTATTCCAGAAAAGTTACGAAAATAGATGAAGACAGTCCGGCGAATATGGTACTTTTTGCAAAATGGACAAAAAATATTGACAATCATTATAATGTGGAAATGTATTCTTATCAGACAGGCACGATTCGTGACAACAGTCAGAAAGAGTTAAAGGAATGTTCCTATACTTTTTTGGATGATCTTTCTATTCCGGGAATGCCTTCTACCAGGGAAAAAGACTATAAGGATAATCTGATCAGCAGTTCCAGCCAGTGTATGCAGGGACTTTGTTTCACACCGGATTATATTCTTATTACTGCATATTCGGAAGATCGCAAAAATCTTGGATCACTGATGGTGTTTGATCGTGAGAGCGGCGAATATCTGGTAACACTTGGCATGAAAAAAGAAAGTCATCTTGGCGGTATTGCTTTTGATGGCGAGAATGTCTGGATCTGCCATTCAAATTCCAATACCTTAGAGCGTATTTCCTATGAATATATTACAAAAATCGCACAGGATGCGCCGGAATATTGCATTGATGCATCGGCATTGTCAGACGAATACCGCCTGAAAAATACACCATCCTGCATTACCTGCTACGGTGGCAGACTCTGGGTTGCTACACACACCAGATTTTTTGATTCCGAGATGTATTCATACAGCTATGATAAAAAAGAAGATAAGCTGACGGCAGTCAGCAACTATAATCTTCCGAGTAAAGTGCAGGGAGTGGCATTCGATGATAACGGATCAATTTATTTAAGCACTTCCTATGGAAGAAATAATTCTTCTTATTTAAAAGTTTATTCTTCTCTTCTTTCATTGGACAAAAAACCAAATGAACCGAAGGTAAAAGTGGAGATGCCACCTTGTTCGGAAGAAGTTGCTATTGCAGATGGTACGGTGTTTGTTTTATTTGAATCGGCAAGTGCAAAATATTTTGAGGGTACAGATGGTATGGGAAAGAGTCCGGCACCGATCGATAAATTATTAGAGGTAAGTGTAGCTTCCATCTGGTAGACTTGAGAAAATGTTGAGAAATCATAAATAAATATGCAGATACAAAAGGGGTGGAGTGTTCCATCCCTTTTATTAGTTAATTTTGCTTCCGGTCTTTCATGAGCCGGATAATTTTATCGGCCTTCTCAGATTCCTCTTTTGACATGTTTTGTTTTAGCAGGGTGACAAGCAGCTCTGTTTCGGGGTCTGTGAACTGGATATTATTTGTTTTTGCTGCATTCATGGTGCCAAGAAGAAACGGCATCATATCTTTAATGTTTGTTGGTTTTTCTTTTGATGCAAAATTCATTAAAAACTGCAGTTTTTCCGGGGACATATTTTTTAACCCCGGATTATTCCAGAAATCATTTTCCATCACTATTTATTCCTTTCAAAAATGTAATGCTTTGTTTTGGCAGTTTTCTTACAATATATTATGCAAAAATAGTCTCATAGGTTTCCATCATAGAGATCATATTTGTGAGCATATCAAGTGTTTCAAGCTCTTTGTCTGTACAGAATTTCCGAAGGTCATTTAACATGGCAAGAGTAGAATTTTCATCCTCACTGACAGAGCACATGGACATGACTTTATCCTCCTGGTTGAATACTTGGATCGTATTCTGTAATTCCATATATTTGATCAGAATAGCAAATTGCTTTTTCTGGTCACCTTTCATATAGGGAATCGCAGTTTTTAACATTTGCAGTTCACGGGTCTGTGTCATATTATCAAAGGGCGTAAATGAATTTGGTTCCATAAAGATGCCTTTTTTCTTTTAGTTTATGAACCCGGAAAATAGATTATGCCAGATATCACATGGATGAGGGGACAGTTTTAGTGACGGTATCAGGCAGTCGGCATAAAATAAAACGGGAGGAGGAATCAAATATGCTGATTATTGATGGAAACAGTGTTTATGAGATAGATGAGGAATGTGCCAGAAAAAAGAAAGTGCCAAAGGAATGTGGAATCTACGAGAAGATGATGCAGCAGCAGTATCGGGAAAAAGACCGTGAGTATGCTGCACGGGATCAGAACACAAAGCGTCCGTAAATTCTGCTGACATATAAAAACGTCTCTTCCATAACAGGCAGAGACGTTTTTCTTTATAAATCTTATAGGGCGGCCGGAATATCCGACCGCCATTTCAGAACAGATGATCTGACTAGCAGAAACCACATCCATTGTTTCCGCCGCATCCACCACAGCAGAAGAGAAGCAGGATGATCCAAAGACAATCATTGTTGCCTCCACATCCATTGTTTCCACCGCAGAAACCACCATTGCCGCCACAGCAGCATAATAAGATGATGATCCAGAGAATGGAATTGCATCCTCCCTCGTTACAGGAACATCCACCACCACAGTTTGTTGCAGCTAAATCACTCATATAAAACCTCCAGGTTTTTTCTTACACTGTATCTTATGTGAGCGCAGAATAAGTGTTACAGATTTGAATAAATTTTTTTGACTATATGATTATGTATACTTATAATTTCAGGTTATAGAAAATATAAAATTTTATGCCTTGACAAATAAGCGAAGAAATGTATAGAATATAGAAAAAGTATAATTGTATACAATTATGCATGAAAAAATATTCACTCTAAAAGTAAAAATATGCATTCATGGCATAGGTGTCAATGGCACAAGTGCCATGGCAGAAAGAAGGATTTACGTTATGAGAGAAGTTGTAATGAATAAGAAAACGAATCTGCTGCAGCTTGAAGAGCATTTTTATCAGTTGGCAGATGTAAAGGAACCAAATGTATTCCACAATCTGTTTCCGTATGATGAGATCCCGAAGATCGCATTCAACGATCGAATTGTTCCGCATAATATGCCGGAAAATATCTGGATCACAGATACGACATTTCGTGACGGTCAGCAGTCAAGGGCACCGTATACCACAGAGCAGATCGTGACGATCTACGATTATCTGCACCGCCTGGGCGGCCCAAAAGGTCTGATCCGCCAGAGTGAATTCTTTTTATATAGTAAAAAAGACAGAGATGCTGTTTACAAATGCCTGGAACGTGGTTATAAATTTCCGGAAGTTACCAGCTGGATCCGTGCAAGCAAACAGGATTTCCAGTTAGTAAAAGATATCGGTCTGCGTGAAACAGGTATTCTGGTAAGCTGCTCTGACTACCATATTTTCTATAAGATGAAAATGACAAGAAGAGAGGTTATGAATCTTTACTTAAGTGTCATCCGTGAGTGCTTAGAGACAGGTATCAGTCCACGTTGCCACTTGGAAGATATCACAAGATCTGATATTTACGGCTTTGTCATCCCGTTCTGTGTAGAACTTATGAAACTGATGGATGAATATAAGATCCCGATCAAGATCCGTGCCTGCGATACTATGGGTTATGGCGTTAACTTCCCGGGTGCCGTGATCCCGCGAAGCGTGCCGGGTATCATCTACGGTCTGACCACACATGCAGGTGTGCCTTCTGAACTGATCGAGTGGCATGGCCACAACGATTTCTACAAGGCAGTTAACAACTCCACGACCGCATGGCTTTACGGTGCAAGCGGAGTCAACTGTTCCCTGTTTGGAATCGGAGAGCGTACCGGTAACACACCGCTTGAGGCAATGGTATTTGAATATGCACAGTTGAAGGGAACACTCGATGGCATGGACACTACCGTGATCACAGAACTGGCAGAGTATTTTGAGAAAGAATTAGGCTATGTACAGCCGAGCCGTACCCCGTTTGTCGGCAGCAACTTCAATGTCACAAGAGCCGGGATCCATGCGGACGGACTTCTCAAAAATGAGGAGATTTACAATATTTTTGATACCGGAAAATTTTTAAACAGACCACCATTAGTATCTGTTTCCAACACATCCGGTCTTGCCGGAATCGCTCTCTGGATCAACTCTTATTACCATCTTCCGAAAGATAAGAGCGTAGACAAAAACTCAGAGCTTGTGAAAAAAGTAAAAGTATGGGTAGATAAACAGTACGAGGATGGACGTGTTACGGTATTGACCGATAAAGAATTAGTGGAAGAAATTGAAAAATGCTGCAAGGAATTAAATGTAACAATAGGAGCATGAGGTGTCATATATGGGAGAGGATAATTATTCCTTAAGTTCCCGTGTGTTTCATACGATCCGTGAAAATATTTTGTCCGGAAAATATGCGACAGACGAGGAGTTAAAGGAAAAAAATATTGGTGAGGAGTTAGGTGTCAGCCGTACTCCGGTGCGTGAGGCACTCCGCCAGCTTGAACTTGAGGGACTGGTTACCATTATCCCGAATAAAGGTGCTTATGTCGTAGGTATTTCCAAAAAAGATATTCAGGATATCTACGAGATACGGTCGCGTCTGGAGGGACTGTGTGCAAAGTGGGCAGCGGATAAGATCACCAAAGAACAGTTAGATGAACTGGATGAAAATATATATCTGTCGGATTTTCATGCTGCAAAAGGAAATTCGGAACAGGTTGTGGAACTTGACAACCGTTTCCATGAAATTTTATACAATGCTTCCGACAGCAAAGAATTAAAACATGTGCTGCTTGATTTTCATCATTATGTACAACGCGTGCGAAAAATCACACTTGCAGATCCGAAGCGTTCTGTACAGTCAAATCAGGAACACAGACAGATCGTGGAGGCATTAAAGAAGCATGATGCCGGTCTGGCAGAGAAACTGGCAAATGAACACATGATGAACACCATTCACAATATGGATAATTACGGATGGGACAATTTATTTCAATAGAAAAGGAGAACACAATGGAAAAAATCAAAATGACAACCCCACTGGTAGAGATGGACGGAGATGAGATGACAAGAATCCTCTGGAAAATGATCAAAGATGAGTTACTTCTTCCGTTTATTGATTTAAAGACAGAGTATTATGATCTTGGATTAGAGCATCGCAATGAAACAAATGACCAGGTAACCGTTGATTCTGCCAATGCCACAAAAAAATACGGTGTTGCTGTAAAATGTGCAACGATTACACCAAATGCAGCGCGTATGACTGAATACAACCTAAAAGAAATGTGGAAGAGTCCGAATGGTACGATCCGTGCCATGTTAGACGGTACGGTATTCCGTGCACCGATCGTTGTAAAAGGCATTGAGCCATGTGTCAAAAACTGGAAAAAGCCCATCACGATTGCACGTCATGCCTATGGTGATGTATACAAAGCATCCGAGATGAAGATTCCGGGAGCAGGTAAATGTGAGCTGGTTTATACTGCAGAGGACGGCACAGAAACAAGAGAACTGATTCATAACTTTACCGGAGCAGGTGTCGTTCAGGGACAGCACAACCTTTGCAATTCGATTGAGAGTTTTGCAAAGAGCTGTTTTAACTATGCACTTGATACAAAACAGGATCTGTGGTTTGCAACAAAAGATACGATTTCCAAAAAATACGATCACACATTTAAAGATATTTTCCAGGAGATCTTTGATGCAGAATACAAAGAAAAATTCGAAAAAGCAGGCATTACTTATTTCTATACTTTAATTGATGATGCGGTTGCCCGTGTGATGAAATCTGAAGGCGGTTATATCTGGGCATGTAAAAATTATGATGGCGATGTTATGAGTGATATGGTTTCCAGCGCGTTTGGTTCTCTTGCAATGATGACTTCCGTACTGGTTTCTCCGGATGGCTATTATGAGTATGAGGCTGCA
>UMCP01006554.1_pt1 | contig 10097 bp, 11 predicted proteins | sample 1964261 | NCBI WGS metagenome assembly UMCP01 (sample SAMEA4835971, study PRJEB28245) | human gut metagenome | biome: gut microbiome; material: fecal sample | place: Denmark | collected 2008
TATCTCCTCATCTTTGTAATCTTCTCCGAAAAGAGAGGTCGAGCTACCCAATTCAACCGTCTTGCCGGGCTGTACCATCGTGACGATTCCACCAACATTTTCACCGATAATCCAAGTCGGTCTGATTTCCCGAATTGCTCGTAGCATTTGCGGCCAGAGGTAACGGTCGTCATCTGTTCCCTTTCGTTTACCTGCAACGCTGAAAGGTTGGCATGGGAAACCTCCGCTGAGTACATCGATACGTCCTCTATATTTGGAGAAGTCTGTTTTTGTGATGTCTGTATAGTGTTCTGCATTTGGAAAATGATAGTTTAAAATTCGTGTACAAAATTCGTTTATCTCACAATGGAATGTGTTATGCCATCCCATCCATTCGGCTGCAAGGTCAAAACCGCCTATGCCGCTGAATAAACTGCCATGGGTTAGCATTACACAACCTCCATTAAGTCAAACAATGTCGGTGCTGTTACCTGCATTTCAACCTCTTGCAGATAAGACAGACCGTCTTTCCAATAGTCATAATTCAGTTCTGTCGATAGCCCTCTGCGTCCCATCTTGATTGCGCAATAGGGTACTGTCTGAATGCCGCCGAATGGGTCAAATACCACATCGCCCTTGTTGGAGTATCTTTCAATGAGCCTTTCCACGATGTCAAGCTGCAAGGGGCAGATATGGTTTTGGCGTTTCTTCTGTGATTGCTTTGTGTTCAGGGTGCGCATCCGGGTAACATCGTCCCAAATCCAATCCTTTTTGCTAACAGGGTCTATCGCCATGAATGTTTTAGGTAGCTTGCCGTATGCTTCCAGTTCTTCCGCAAATGCGATATGTTCCTCGTAGTTGTAGATATGTTCCCTTTCGTATTTCCTGAACAGGGAACGTATCTTGTCAATACCCAAGCCTTTCATGTCCTCGTAGCTCAACAGGGAATTACCGGATGATTTCCAGCTTGCGTGAGCGTCAATCTGCCAACGTGCAAGCGAATATTCGTCTCTGCTTTTCTCCACACGCACATCCGCATAAGCCTTTGAGGTGTCAGTAGGCAATTTGCGGAATAGCAAAACGTATTCAGGACAACCTATGCCCATTTTAGAGCCGTCCTTGCACATTTCGCCATATCCCAAACGGTAGGTTTGGTTATTCTCCCGTACCACGTCTGTATCAACCGTGATGCGCCCCATGTATCTAAATCCATGCTTCATGTAGTGGAATACTGTCATATCGGAGAATGGGTCTATTGTCGGCATACCGTCTCCTGTGGCATTTCCGAACAAAACACGGTCTTTCACATGGACGCAAAGTAACCGTCCGGGTTGAAGTATGCGGAACAGTTCGGGTGTCAGGTAATCCATCTGTTCGAAGAATTTACCGTTATCCTCGTTATGCCCGAAGTCGTTGTATGTCGGCGTGTATTCGTAGTGGTTTGAGAACGGTATGCTTGTTACCATTAGACCGACCGAGTTGTCCGGCATATTCTGACATTCCAGCACGTTGTCGTTGTTGATGGCTTTCCACATCTTGCCGGAACGCTCCTCACGGCACGAGAACATATAGCGCATCATCTTTTCTTCCGCTTGAATACCGAACAGACCGTTCTCCCTGATGATATTCGCCATGTTTTCTACCATGTAGTTATGCTGTTCCCATTTCTGCATGAAGCTCTTGAAAATCTCCTGTTCGCTTTCGGCATATACCAAGTACAGTTCAACAGGATATTTTTGCATGAAGCGATGGATACGTGCCACTGCCTGAAACTTGTCGTTGAAACGGTAATCTATAAACATGATAGCCTTATGGCAGTGGTACTGGAAGTTCAAACCCTCTCCAAGCATTTCAGGTTTGGCGGCAAGGTATTTCAGCCGACCTTCCTTGAAGTCTTTTATAACCTCATCAGCTTCTTCATCATCCTGTGAACCATACACAGCCTTGCATCCGGGAATAGCCTTGCAAAGTTCCACACGTTCCGCTTCCAAGTCGTGCCACAAAAGGAAATGGTCATCCTTGTTCTCCGGGCGGTTGATGATTTCCACTACACGGTCTATTTTCAGGCTCATGTTCTCCCGTCTTTCACGTGAAGCGTCAGCCAATCCCAACGCTGCGGAACGGAACATCAAAGACTGGCCGTTACGGTCAACTCCGGCAGTTGAGTTGTCAACCGCCACCACTTCTTCGTGGACTCTCAATTCGGGCAGCTCATATCCTGTGTCGGGATAGCCCAAATCGGACGGTTTCGTCAGGAACAATGCCCATGTGCTGACCCACAGCCAAAACTCCTTTTCCTTGTGTGGGTATAGCGTAAGGTTGTTCGCTTTTGTGCTGTCACGTTGGAAAAACCTTGTAAGAGCCTGTCCTGTGTCCATCACGCCAAGATAACCTGCGTAATGTATCAACTCCTTATATCGGTTGGGAGAGGGCGTAGCGGTGGCTACAAAGCGGTACGGTACATTTCTGAACAACGGAAGAAACTCCTGATAGGTTTTTGTGCCGAATCCACGCAACACGCTCGCTTCATCCAAAGATGTAGCCGTGAAATAGGATGGTTCTATGCGTACACCGTCCTCACCGTCACGCACACGCTCGTAGTTGGTAATCATTATGTCGGTTGGGCAGTCTTTCACTTCCTGCATGGTACGCACGTAGGTTACATCCATCTGCAGGTGTTCCTTTGCCTGATGCAAGAACTCCATGACCACACGCTTGGGGCAAACAATCAGTCCTTTGCCGCCCTCGTGCTTTAGAATGACACGGATAATTTCAAGTTGGGTTACAGTCTTCTGCATACCGAAACTGCTGAATATAGCCCTGCAACCGCCTTGTACAGCCCAACGTACGGAATCTTTCACATGGGGATAAAGTGTCGGTATCAGTTCTTCGGGTGATACATCAAAACCTGTGTTGTGGCTTATCGCCATCTTATCTTTGAGAAATTCAATATAGGGTTTCATTATTCTATCAATTTTAGAAGTAAACATTAGTGAGGGTCTTGCCATTGGTTTCAATCTGGTACATACCCTTTTGCCGTTCTGTAAGCATGAGGTCTTCCACACGCCCGAACCTCCAATAGTTGTTGCATAAATCCACTATCCAAGCTTCGGGTTTGTCCTTGTGAGGTCTTATAGCCCTGCCGACCATTTGGTAATAGAGCGAAAGGCTCATCGTTGGTCTTGCAAGTACGACTGTGTCAAGCTCAGGATAGTCAAATCCTGTGGTGAGTACCCCTACGTTGGCGACCACTTTTATTTCCCCGGCTTTGAATTTGCGTAAGATTTCTTCACGCTCGCTTTTTGGGGTTGTTCCTGAAATGATGGCGCAACAGCCGAAAGCCTTGTTCAATCTTTCCGCTTCCCTCAAAAAACGTGTGAATACCAATATTCCCCTGCGGTTTACCCTCAAAAGCCGTTCTATGATATTGCACAGGTGCTGGTAGAAGTTCACACGCTTGTATTCGCTCAGAACTGACTTCTCCGAAAAGTCTGCACCTGTCGTGTTGTGCCGTAACTTCTTCATGTCAAGCAAGCTCTCCTGATAGTATTTCATGGGGGATAGATATCCACGCCTTGAAAGCTCGCCTATCTGAACGTGGTACAGGACGCTTGAAAACACGCATGGTCTTGTACGGGTAATGAATTTCAGCATCGAGCCAAAGTCACGGTTTGAATAAAGCCTGTATGGGGTTGCCGTAAGCCCCAATACCTTACATTTGATTGCGGCAAGGAAATTCTTGTACATTCCCTCTTTGGGGTTTACCAAATGGCATTCGTCTATAATCACATATCGGAATGCCCGGAACAGTTGTGGATTGCTTTTTACGCTGCCTATGGTAGCGAAAGTTATCCGGCGTATTTCCTTGCTGTTGAATGAAGCGGAGTAAACGGAACAATCCCAAATGCCATACGATTGCAGCTTGGCAAAGTTTTGTTCCAAAATTTCCTTGCTTGGTTGGAATATGAGTGTCGGAGCGTCAAGCCGTGAGGCAATATCCGCTATCACAAGGCTTTTGCCGCTGCCTGTGGGTAAAACGATGATTGCGTTCTTGCTGTCGTTGCGGTTCTGAAAGAATGCAGTTGCCGCATCGCTTGCCCTTTGTTGATAGTCTCTTAACTGATACATATTATTGCGTTGATGATTTATTTTTGGTTTCTGTAAGTCTCGTTCTCGAATATCACTACCTCCAGCATTTCGTTGAACCTGTCGGCTATTCGTTTACCGTACTTTTCTCTGATGTCTTTAGGTGTCAGGTTGGTTGTGATGAATGTGAACAGTTGGTTGTTGTACCTGTATTCAAGCAAATCTATTACAGGGTTCAGCAGGTTTCCATAGTCAAGTACACCTGTTTCCTCCCTGCCCAAATCCTCAATGCCAATCATGTTGCAGGTCTTGATTTGGCGGAATCGTTCGAAGTCTTTGCCGTAATGCAGCACGTCTTTTGCATCAATGATGCGTATTCCAAATTCTCGTTTTACATAGTCGTTTGCAATCAGATAGTTCAAAGCGTTCTGAAAGGCGTACAGCATGGTCGTTTTGCCATTGCCGCATACTCCGCAAAGAATAATCCCGAACTTGTTGCTGTCATCGGTAATGAAATCCGATACACGTTCCAAATTGGCGATGACATTCTTGTCCTCGATGTATTTTCTTCTTCTGAACTCAACTTCGGCTATGTATGCGGCTTTCAATATGCCGAAAGCCTGTTCCTTTGTACACGGAAACCTAAAATGTTCCCTTGTAATCTTCAGCCGAAGTAGCACTGACTTCAACGCCTGTACGTTTATCGTTTGTTCCTTTTCCAAAATTCGTTGCATGATTGTTGTTATTACGTTGCAAATATTTATCTACACACCAGTTTAGGATTGCCCTGTAATCGTCCTTGTACCGTTTGCCTGATGAAGCCTTGTAATTGTCAAGTATGGTTACAAGTTCCTTTGCACCGTTTTCTCCGTAATCGTTTACAAGTTTTGCGTATTCGGTTTCCGTCATGCTGACAAAATCCCCATACTTCACTTTTACCTTTTTAGGTGGTATCGGGTTCGGTAAGCGATTTGCTTCATTCGCTCCCATTTGCCCCGAATTGCTTGTTTCGCTTTCTTCTGCAACTTTCGGTTGTTCAGGCTTTTGCTGTTTTTTTGCTTTGCCGCCCTTTCGTCCGTTCTCACGGTTTACCTGAACACGGTGCTGGTGCTTCATGTCTTCAATTTCAAATTGGCTTCTGAAAAACTCGAAAGCCATACACACATCCTTGTCTGTTCCGATGTCCACTTCCAAACCAATCTGATATTGGAATATTGCCCGGAACAATTTCCCTAACTGCTCATCTGACAACATCGAAATTGGCTTGTAGAATGACAGATTGATTGTGAATGATGATTTTGCCATAGCTTGATGATTTTATAAGCCCCCGACACGAAGTCAGGGGCATTGTCGGTTATCAGATTTCTATGACTGCGATATCGGGTGCTGTTTCTTTTATAGACGAAACCACCTTGTCTATCTCACCATCCTTGATTTCCTCTACTTTGTCGTTCGCTTGTGGGGAAACGAGCGTACAGGTCAAATCGTCCGGGTTGAAGTATGTCTCGCATTCGATTACTGACGGTTTGTGTCCTTTGAATACCGGGACTATGATTTTGAATGAATCGGGCAGGTTACTGTCAATCTTTTGCGCCACAAGAACCCTGCGGTCGCCTTTCTTTAGGTCTATGTCGGCTTCGACTTCTTTGTTGATTTTTGCTTTGAAGTTGCGCAACAGGGAAACAAGCTCCATTGCGGTCTGCCTGTTCTCGAAGTAAGAGCGGTTCATTTTGATTAGTTCCGACATTTCGACAGGTGTGCGGTAGTTGCCCTGATTGATTCCGAATTTCAGGAATGTCGGGTGAAGCTGCAATTTTCCGCTGATGACAGTGCGGTAAAAATCCCTTTCGTCAATGACCAACACGATAGACATATTCTCACGGTCCACTATTACGTGGGCTTTCTTCTGGTCAATTTCGGAAACACGCTTTTCAAGCCATCTAAGGGGAGCATCGAGTGTTCCGAGTATTTCTACCTTTTTAGGCTCTTTTGGTTCAAGGGAAGCCCCCGTAAGCACTTCTATGGTCTTGATTCCGTTATCTACTGTAATGTTCAATTCTTTTGGTTGCATAATTCTAAATTTTAATCGTTAGTTCCTGTTTTTTCCCTGTTGTTGGTTTCGGGTCTCAATCCCTGAAAAATCGTCTTTTGCCGTTCGTCAGGTCTCATCGGTCTGCTATGCACGAGTATTCCCTGCTCATCGTAATAGCCGACCATCTGTGTGCTGTGGTCACAGAACTTGTAACAGTCTTCCAAAACATATTCGGATTTGCTCTTGATATTGGCTAAAAGCTCTTGCTTTTCTGTTTCCAGCGGTTTCTTGCGGAGCTTGAACTCATCGTTAGCCGCTTTCTTCTCCTCCTCAATGTCGTTGATGTCAATCACGATTTTTGAAAGCCTGTCTTTCATTTCTTCCATTTCGTCAGAGGTAAAGGCTTTCATGTAGCCTATTTCCTCCATGCTGTCCGCATTGTCGGACAACATCTGTCTGCGTTCCTTTTCGGAATATTCAGCGAATAATACTTTTTCCATACTTGTGTATTTATGGGCAGCGACATTGCCGCCCCTGTTGTTTATTTCCCTTGTTTTTCTTCCGGCTTGAAAACGTAATCAGCCCAAATCTCAACAAACTGTTCGCCAGCGTATTTCGCAAGTTCGCTTGACTTGAAGGCAAGCCGAGAACCAATGCTCGCACCCGTGTTCGATGAATCGTAGTGCGTGTACGCATACGCAACACCGCCACTCGCATACGCATTGCTGTACGACCGAAACACCACACGGCTTTTATGTTCTTCGTCCATTTCGTCTATTTCTTTTTGAGTGTATAGCACGAACCAAGGAAAATATCGCCATTCATCCTCTGTAAATTGTGGTTCCCATCCCTCATTAAGGGCTGCTGCGATGATGCGTAGTTTCATGTAAGCCAAGATGTCGTCACTCAGACCTCCGCAACGGCATGTAATGGTTTCGTATTCTTCCACAAGCGGATGTGCGCTACCGAGTTCACTTCTCGCATCTTCGAATGTCTTGATGCGCTCTTTGATGTCTTTCGGTTTGAATATTTCTTTACCGAAAATGGCTTCCAGCGTTTTCTTTGTTTCATTGTCCGCTGTTTTGTAGCTATTGATTAGCTGTTCTTTTGAAATTCTAACTTCACTCATTGTTACTGAAATTTTGATGTTAATTATTTTTGTTATTTAATTTGTTAATTCTCCAAAACTTATCGGGGTCGGGTATTTCCACATTCAGGAACTCCCTTGCAAAATCCCTGATTTTATCCACGTATGTAGAGAATGTTACCGTGTCCATGTTTGCGGTTGAGTGGGGGAACTCCACTATCTCGCCTGTAAACTTGTTCACTGCGCTTTCTTTCGTGAATTGTGATTTGCAGAACTCATGCACCTGTTCCGTGTTTGTAAAATCATCCCAACCAGCATCAATCAGGGCATCAAGCATGAGCGGATATACACATCCCCATAGGTATGAGTTTTGGTCGTTGCTCCGGTTTTTCCTTATGCGTTTAGCCGTCAGCATATACACACCGTCTGCAAATCCCCTGAAAGCCTCGTAAACCGTTTTGAGGTCAAATCGTCCGCCTTTCTTGATAACCTGTATCTTCATGTCAGTATGGATTTTTGCATAAATTCAGTTCCATGCCTGTGGCTGCAACGTAAACAGGCTTCCCGGTTACTTCCTGCACCTCACGGATAAACCTCTTCTCATCGCTGTTTCCGTTTGAAAGATGTATGAGGACTATCTCGTTCACACCAGACAGGTCGTTGGCTTTAAGTATGCCTTTGGCTGTTCTGATTTCCATGTGGGATTGTATCAACCTCGGTTTCATTGAAGCCGGAACGAGACCTGCATCTATCTTCGCATCCAAGATGTCATCCGCATAGTTTGCTTCCAAAAGTATGTGGTTAAGCCCCGGAACGCTGTATTCAAGCATCATTGTATCAGTCACGAAAAGTAACCGCCCCATTTCTTCATGTTCGATTATGAAACCCAAACATGGCACATCGTGGCATACAGGTATGGCAAATACCTTGAAACCTCCGATTATGTAGCCGTGGCTGGCTTCTATGTCTTTCCTGAATGACAGGCTTTCTATGCCTTTCGCACGGAACACATCAGGAAGAGCCAATACCGTGATGCCGTTCTGCATGAAGTCTTTGATGTATTTGGCATGGTCGTTGTGGCAATGGGAAATGACAGCCCCTGCAACCTTTGAAATGTTCCATCCAAGGGCTTTTTTTACATCGGACATACGTACACCTGCTTCAATGATTAAAGCCTCCGTATCGGTCTGCAATATGTAACAGTTGCCGTTACTATCACTCCCAAGAACGTTCAGTCTCATCTTTTATCCTCCATGAGTTTAATATCCGGGACCATCTGAAACAGGCGTTTCCTGTTTGGCGTTGCCATTGTCCAATACCTCGTAGCTTGAAGCATCGATATTAATCACTTGCGGATTTGCGTTTCCAAGCATTGTGTCACGCTGGAACGACTGTTCATCGTCATTAGCCATAGCTCCTTGCATTTCCACCGATAGGTAGCCATATTTTGACAGCAATTTGCGGATAACCGTTTTCAATGCCATATCATTGAAATTACCCTCCCAACCGACCTTTTTGCTTACGGTTGCAGTGTTGGCGAGCTGTTCGAGCATTTCCACCGTTGTAGCCGCTTTCATGGATGGCGAATAGCGTTTGGCGTATGCTGCCATATCGTGGACGGTCATGTACAATGTCTTGGCAAAGCCGTTCAACAACTCGAAGTAGCAAAAGTAGCCGACTACCTTGTCCGATGTCTTTTCACCGTCAAATGCGATTTCCCCGGTCAGCTTGTTCACCTTGCGTACCTCACCCTCATACACGACATCTGCATTGATAGTTCTGTATTGCCCTGTTCTCATGGCAAGTTGGATATAGCCCTTGTAACCGGGAACGAATGTCGGGGTAGGCACTTTTACCCAAGTTCCGTCAGGCTGTTTCACGTTGTTGTTGAAAACCACGATGTAAGCAAAACCGAGCGCACGGTTAATCGGCAGGTTCATCGTTGCCGCTTTCAGGGCTTCCGATACGACCTGTTTAGGGTTACAGGCTTGCAGTTGATTGTCGCTGTTGTAAAGGTCAATGATAGAAGCCACGAATGCGTCCTTGTGGTCTTTCAGTGCGTTTGCGAACTGCTCCTGTACAGATGGAGCGTTTAGTACGCTTTTCAGTACATCGATTTGTCGGGGCTGTTTTGCTACCGTCCCTTGTTGGGTGGTAGCAACTTGATTTTGATTGTTTTGCATAATGCGTTGAATTTATTTGTTGTCAATATTGAGCTTTGCGGCTTTGTCCGCTATGCCCTGTAAAAATTCTGTATATTCTGACAGGTGGAAGCCGTCGTGCCTTTCAATCACGTTGCCGTCCTGTTCCACGTTAACGATACCTGTGTTCAGGTCGGATTTGACGATGACCCTGCCTCCGGGCATAGTATGCACCATGAGGTTTTCCGCTGTCTCGAAGTGGGTTTCCCAATTATAATTTCCCATAGCCTCATTCGATTACAAGTTTCTTGTCTTTTGATACCACGAGCCTTATCTGCTGTGATTTGGTAGGAAGCAGTTCGTTTACGCTTTCCGCATTGTCTATCACGATTGGGGCATATACACCCTCGAAGTCGCATATTGCATTGATGATGTCAAGCCCGGCATTGATTTTCCCTGCATCGTTCAGGTCGGAGAACGGAACACCACCTACAATGGCTTCGCAGGTTTCAACCTCTCCACCGTTAATCTGCTGCTCGAACATCTTGAATTTTACGGTTTTGAACATTCCGTTAATCTTGCGTTCCACCGCTTCGATACGTGCCTTTGAGAATGACGTGATTGTAAACTCTATCCCCTCAAGCTCCGCATATTCCTGTGATTGCTTGCGCATCATGGTTTCCAGTTCTGATATACGTGCATTGTTGCGCTCTATCGCTTCTTTTTTTGATAACATCTTCTTCAATTCGTCAATGGACGAGATTATGGTTCT
>UMCP01053040.1_pt1 | contig 10060 bp, 7 predicted proteins | sample 1964261 | NCBI WGS metagenome assembly UMCP01 (sample SAMEA4835971, study PRJEB28245) | human gut metagenome | biome: gut microbiome; material: fecal sample | place: Denmark | collected 2008
ATCCTTCAGCAGGAAGCCTGTGGCCGGATCACCGAAGACACCGCCGACCGAAGTGCCTGCGTAGGCGATGGACCAGCCCCACAGCACCCAGATCACCATTGTGACGGACAGAGCGGCCGCCTCCATAATCATCATGTTCAGCACGGCCTTTGCGCGGACCATGCCACCGTAGAAGAACGCCACACCCGGCGTCATGAGGAACACAAGGGACGCGGACGTCAAAATCCACGCGGCATTTCCAGAATCAAGCTGACCCATGTCACCCTCCTCTTTCTTTCTTTTTGAGTTCACATTTCCGGCCCCATCGTATGGGGCTGACAAAACGGTATGGAACGCCGCCCGCGTTTTGAAAACGTTACGACGTGTTACAGCAAGGTAACGCCATCTCGCCATTACGTCAACCGAAAACGGCGGAATAAAGCGGCTGGCACGTTTTGTTTCAGATTGCGCACCGCTCTCAGGCCAAACCACTATCAGCTCATTTTTCAGCGTATCTGCCTTATGTATGGCAGATTTGGAGGACTGACACGAGACATTTCGCCCATATATGGCACTCTCACTCGCAAAAAAGGTGCTTTCGGGGGTAAACATATACCTTCTAAGTCGACTTTCTCCAAAAGCATCTGCCATATATAAGCGAGAAACCAGCGGACGAACCGGCAAATCTGCCATATATAGGCGAAATAGGACTGGTCGGGGGTAAAAAGAAAGCCTCCCACGCGGGGAGGCTTTCTCGGGAGCGCAATCAGCTCAGGCGAGGATGCCGTCGACGAAGCCTTCCGGATCGAACGGGGCGAGATCGTCCGGACCTTCGCCAAGGCCGACGAGCTTGACGGGCACGCCAAGCTCCTTCTGCACGGAAATCACAATGCCACCCTTTGCGGAGCCGTCGAGCTTGGAGAGCACCACACCGGTAATGCCGATGGCTTCGGCGAACACCTTGGCCTGGGTCATGCCATTCTGGCCGGTGGTGGCGTCGAGCACGAGCAGCACCTCGTCGACCGGAAGGTTCTTTTCGGTAACGCGGCGGATCTTGCCGAGCTCGTCCATGAGGTTCGCCTTGTTCTGCAGGCGGCCCGCAGTGTCGATGATGAGCACGTCGGCGTTCTCTTCCTTGGCCTTGGCACTGGCCTCGAATGCGACGGACGCCGGATCGGCGCCGTCCTTGTCGGAACGCACGACCGGGACACCGACCTTGGCACCCCAAGTTTCCAACTGGTCGGCGGCCGCCGCGCGGAAGGTATCGGCAGCGCCCAACATGACCTGCTTGCCTTCGGAAACAAGCAGGCGGGAAAGCTTGCCCGCAGTGGTGGTTTTGCCCGTGCCGTTCACGCCGACCATGATGATGACGCTTGGTTTGTTGGCACCCTCCTTATTGGCATTGAGGCGGCGATCCGTGTCAGTGCCTACGAGCTTCAACAGCTTGTCATTCAGCGCGGCACGCACTTCGGCCGGATCGGACTGGCCTGCGATTCGGGCGTCGTTGCGCAGTTCCTCGACGAGCTGTTCGCTGGCTTCCGCACCCACGTCGGCAAGCAGAAGGGTGTCTTCGACGTCTTCCCAGTCGGCTTCGGAAAGCTGATCCTTCGCAAGAATGTTGAACAGAGCCTTGCCGAACGGATTGCCGGATTTCGACAGGCGCGCCTTAAGACGCTGCATGCGCGTGCCGGCGGATTCGGGGGTTTCATGAACCGGTTCGGGCTTGGCTTCGGTGGCTGGTGCAGGAGCTGCCGTTTCGGAAGAGGAAGCTTGAGCTGAGGACTTCTGCTGACTTTCAGCCGGAGCTTTTTCAGCTGCATCAACATTGGAATCAACGGACGGCTTCACCGTGGAAGAATCAGCCGCAGCCGACTTTGCTTCCGCGGCAAGACGGGCGTCAGCCTTGGCTTTCGCATCCTCCGTGGACTTATCGACGGCGTTCTTGCGGGTCTTACCGAGCCACCAACCGCCAATCACCAGAATTGCCGCGATAACGACAACGGCGACAATCGCAATAATCACATTCGTATCCATGACTCCAGCCTAAAAAGCGCAACGGACACACCGGCTCCGCCCCGCGGACGCACCACGAATGTCCGATTCTGCAGAATCGGACAACGAACCGTCCAAATACCGAGCCCAAGTGTCCGATTCACCAGAATCGGACAGACTATCCACGGGGCATGAAAAACTGGACGGCATGGCCAATACATCCAGAATGACGTCGTATCAGCGGCGCGAGCAGCTCATCGAAATCGGTCGTTCGCTGTTCGCGTCGAAGGGGTTCGAAGCAGTGAGCGTGGAGGAGATCGCCGCCACCGCGAAAGTGTCGAAACCCATTGTGTACGAGCATTTCGGAGGCAAAGAGGGCCTGTACGCTGTGGTGGTGGACCGTGAGATGCGCGCGCTTACCGACACGCTCGTCAACGCGCTCTCCGACCCACAAGCGCACCCCCGTCAAATCGTGGAACGCACGGCGCTGGCACTGCTCACCTATGTTGAGGAGAATGCTGAAGGATTCCGAGTGCTCACCCGCGATTCGCCGAAAACCGATCCGGCCAGCTCGTTCAATTCGCTTTTGGGAGACATCGCCCTGCGCGTGGAAGACATTCTCGCCGAAGCGTTCAAACGCCAGCACCTGCCGGCCAAGGGCGTGCCATACTACGCGCAGATGCTCATCGGCATGACCGTATATACCTGCCAGTATTGGGCGGACCAGCGCAAACTCAGTAAAGAGCAGATTGCCGCGCACATCGTGAATCTGGCCTGGCATGGCTTGAGCCGCATGGAAGCCAAGCCGGAACTGCGTTTCGAAAGCGACAAAGCCACAAAAGAGGCGGAAAAGCAGGAAAGGCGCGAAATCAAGGAAATCGCGAAACGCGAGCGCAAGGCCGCAAAAGAGGCACAATCACAAAACAATACGGAAAGCCCAGCCGAGCAGAACGCTGAACAGAATACCGAACAAGGCGCAGCCGGAAGCCAAGGCACGCAAGCCGAACAGCAGTCGTAAAACCCAGCCGCCCCCAGTCATTGTAAGCATCGCAGCCAACGCCAACAGGCGCCAGACGCAAGAATCGAACAGTACCAGCAACAGGGGAATCGCAAGCATCGCACAAGCCAACAAGCATCGACGAAAACTTACAAATTGTCAACAACGGTACCCTTAAGGGAAATTTCAGGTGCAGATTGCGCTATTCAGGGTGCCTATTGCGTACAAACCGTTCCCCTGAAGCGAACAAGGTGCTACGTTAGTTTCGTTACGCAGTGACCACGCGCCGCGCGCGGCAGGTCACCTCGGCCGACCAAGGAAGACTATGCAGGAGAAGAAGACGCTCACCTTCGTGGTGCCCGCGTACAACATGACCGAATATTTGGAACGATGCGTCATGTCGTTAATCGCAGCGAAGCGCAACGACGACATCGAAGTGCTGATCGTGGATGACGGCTCGTCCGACGGCACGCTGGAAATGGCACAGAAATTCGAAGCCCGCTATCCAGGCATCGTGCGCGCCATCCGCCAAGAGAACAAGGGGCATGGCGGAGCCGTCAACACCGGCATCGCGGCGGCAAGCGGCATGTACGTGAAGGTTGTTGACGCCGACGATTGGGTTGGCCCCGAATCGCTCGAACAGGTCATGGCCGTGCTGCGCGAAGAGGCCGATTCCACCGAGCCGATCGACATGCTCGTCACTAATTATGTGTATGACAAGGTTGGCAAACGCAACAAGCATGTGGTGAACTTCCGCCATGCCATGAAGGCCGGCGAGCGCCTGACCTGGAACGATCTTGGGCATTTCGGCTTGGCTGAATACATTCTCATGCACGCGCTGACGTACCGCACCGCCGTGGTGCGAGAGTCCGGCATGCAGCTGCCGGAGCACACGTTCTACGTGGACTTCATTTACGCGTATCAGCCATTCCCGTGGGTGAAGACCATGAAGTATTTGGATACGCCGTTCTACCACTATTTCATCGGTCGCGACGGCCAGAGCGTGCAGACCGACGTGATGATCCGCCGCGTCGACCAGCTGCGCCTCGTCAACCAGTGCATGGTGCGTGCAACTCCGGAACGCGGCACGGTGCCGGACGGCCTGTACCGTTATATGATCCACTTCCTGGCGATTGAAAGTTCCGTGGCAAGTGTGTTCATGATTTTGTCTCGCGATCCGGAAAATTATGAGAAGAAAAAGGATATGTGGGACGACATTAAGGCGTACTCCCCCACTATTTACAAGGATGTGCGCAAGAAGGCCATGTCTCGTGCGTTGAATTTGCGCGGGTCGATCGGTCGTTTCGTGATTCGCAAGGGGTATTTCGTGGCGGAACACGTCGTCGGGTTCAACTGATCGCGATTTCCGACGATTTGATGGTCAATCGACGGTCTAGATAGCACTATCTGCCTTATATATGGCAGATGCCCTTGATAGCAAGGTGACTTAGAGGGTATATTTTACCCCCGAAATCGCCTTGCCTACAAGCACGAGTGCCATATATATATATAAGCGAAATGCCTCGTGTCAGCTCTCGAAATCTGCCATATATAAGCGAGATATGGGCAAAAACTGACGTACGAGAATGCGGATGCAGTCGTGAGGCTGTCGGGAGCAGCACTGACACTTCCAACAGCCTACGTTCATGCGGAACCTCCCCGAGCGCGGAAACTTGGCCCATTGGGACGGGTTTTGCCGAATTTCGGGGCTTTATGCTTAGTTCCAGCGGTCGGACATGGCGAAACTGTTATGCATGAGATTGCTGGACGTGTAGAGCACGTCGTTGAGCAGTTTCGTAACGTGAGTGCGCAAATATTCCGCCATTTCTTCGTTGGACTGCTGCAGTCTGGCGATGGTTGCAATACTTGCGTTTTCCGTAATCTCCGCGGCCCCTGCACGCTCCTGCGATTCGGACACGCTCGTTTGCGCGGACATCTCACGCAATTCGGCATCAGTACGTTCCACCAGACGATGGCCGTAAGCGCGGGCCGATTCCGCAAATCCTTCGATCGCATTGCTGGTTTCGTAGAAATGCGCGTCGGCGAGCGCGGCGATCAAACGGTTCGCCCAGTACAGGTTGCCGGTCGAGACTTCCGGCGTGGTGTCACGCAGGTAGGCGGGCGTATCGTCGACGTTCGCGTAGAACGGCGTGGCCGCGGTGAAGGGGCCGGAACCGTATGAGATCCACATGATCGAACGGCTTGCCTCCGGCGCGTACGGACGAATCTGCATGGCCACCATATGCCCGGTGCGGTTGATGCCGATCGGACGGTAGCGATGGCGGCTTTCCGGCGTCCCGAGCGTACCGTACGGATCGTAAGGGGTCCCCTCGAAGTGTGCACTCATCAGGAAGTCGACGTCTTCGAGCGTCACAGCGTTCTCAGGCACACGACACCACGGAATATCGTCGGACGCGGGCGTGTAACGGGCGGCCGGCGAATCCCAATCCTCGCTTGGATTGAGGTAGCGCTGCATGTACCAGGCGCGCGGCGTGTTGTAGATATGGTCTTTGGTGGTGGCGGTACCGAAGGCTGTGCGCGGATTGAAATGGTTGTGGCCCAGCGCCGCGCCGCTACTGCTATTGCCGCCACCGTTCATGCCGCCGTTTCCGAAAGCGCTCGTCGACTGGAATCCGAAGCCGCTACTCGCACCCGCGCTCATAGTGCGGTCAAGGTGGTGCGCGTCCATGAATTCGCGCAGATCGGCACTGCACATGAACTCGCGTTGGGTGCTGAAGGCGTCGTCGAAGTCGAAATCGTCGATGCCGAGCTGGTTGGGGATGGTCGCATAGCAGTCGTCCGGCACGCGGCGGGCGATCCAATGGTGCCCGCCGATCGTTTCGACGTACCAGATTTCGTTTACGTCGGAAATGATGATGCCGTTCGATTCGTAGGTGCCGTATGTTTCAAGCAGTTCGGCGAGACGTGCGACGCCTTCGCGCGCCGTGGTTACGTAAGGCAGCACAAGGGTGATGATGTCTTCCTCTCCGATTCCGCCCGGAATTTCAGGGGTATCAGCGGCTTCGTTCGCCGGTTGCAGTTCAACGAGTGGATCAGCGGCTAGCACGCGCTCGTTGACTGCGATGGTTTCAGTGGCGCTCATCGCCACATTGCGCTCGTTGACGCCCGCTTCCGCGAGAATTCCGCGGTTCGGCAGCACGTTCGGCACAATGCTGTATCGGCATGGATTGTCGGGAAGGTCGATTTCGACATGACTGAGCACACTGCGGTAATGCCGCGGTTGGTCTTGCGGTGCGACCGCAATGAATTTCTTGGGGTCGTAACGGCCGGAACCGGAATCATCGTCGCGTGCGATGATGGTGGAGCCGTCGTAGCTGGCTTTCTTGCCTACAAGAATCGTGGTACATGACATGCGTTCCACTGTACGAGCAGATATGCAGAAATGATATTGCGATTCGCGAGAATTCGATGATGATTCGGCGATGACTTGGTGATAATCCACGTTTTTCGTTACTTACAACTGATTCGTGTGGCGTTTTGCATAAATATGCTGTATACTGTCTCACTGTTGCCCCTCTAGCTCAACGGTTAGAGCAGCGTCCTTTTAAGTCGTGGGTTGTGGGTTCGAATCCCACGGGGGGCACCGCGAAACCCTTGGAAACATTAGCTTCCAAGGGTTTTTCGATTCCCGCGATTTTTTGGCTCCAGACGCGATTAGTCGCACTCACATTGTTCGCGTCCCAAACACGGATTGTCACATCATCATCCGCGCCGGTAAACACCCTGCCGTCGCCATCATCGGATTCCTCACCCTTACAGGCAAGACGCCTTGCCGGGATGGCGCCTTGCCGATTCCACAAGGCTTCCGCCAATACAGCGGCAATAGGAAAGTGGGAAATCGAGAAAAGATTGCAATTCCAACGAACACGCCCTAGCCTCTTGAAAAAGTCGCTAGGGGCAGCTATCATAGTCCTTCGGAATTCTTATGAGGGGGGACTCCACGCATTCAGGGCGGTATTTCGAAGGCATCGCTTTGGGGCAATTAGTTACGTAACTAAGAAAGGGTTTCCCCAAATGTCTTTTAGCAAAAAGATCATTGCGGGCGTTGCAGCTGTAGCGACTCTGGCTGCCTTGGCACCGGCAGTCGCAATGGCTAATACTGCCCAGAATCAGAATTCTGCAACTTCCACTCAAGCTGAAGAAGAATTCGCCACGGTGACGTTCTACGCCGCTGACGGACACAGCATCCAGGGAGTCACCTGGCAGAAAGGCACCGCCTTCTCCCAGTACGCACTCGGCATCCAGGCACCGACCATCGAGGGCAAGACCTTCACCGGCTGGGCTTACTCCGAGGGCACCATGCTCAAGGACACCGATCAGGTGTTCGCGGACATCGCCGTATACGCGACGTACGCGGATACCCCGACACAGGATGACAACACCCAGTACACCGTCTCCTTCTACGCAGGCGCCGACCAGCTCATCCAGACCGTCAGCTACTACGCCAAGGACAAGGCAAAGTTCTCCCAGTACGCACTCGGCATCCAGGCACCGGCCGTCGAAGGCAAGACCTTCACCGGCTGGGGCTTCGCCTCCAACGACGGCGACGTCGCAGTCAACCCGGACGCAGAAGTGACCGGCAACTGGGCCGTCTACCCGATGTACAAGGACACTCCGACTTCGGAAGATAAGACTCTGAACACGGTCTCCTTCTACAACACCAAGAACGAGCTGATCCAGACCGTCAGCTACTACGCCAAGGACAAGGTCAAGTTCTCCACCTACGCCGCAGGCATCCAGGCACCGGCCGTCAAGGGCAAGACCTTCACCGGCTGGGGCTTCGCCTCCAACGACGGCGACGTCGCAGTCGACCCGGACGCAGAAGTGACCGGCAACTGGGCCGTGTACCCGATGTACAAGAACGCTGAAAAGAAGGATGACACCACCCAGAACGTGGTCTCCTTCTACGCAGGCACCGACAAGCTGATCCAGACCGTCGGCTACTACGCCAAGGACCACGTCAAGTTCTCCCAGTACGCGCTGGGCATCCAGGCACCGGCCGTCGAGGGCAAGATCTTCACCGGCTGGGGCTTCGCCTCCAACGACGGCGACGTCGCAGTCGATCCGGACGCAGAAGTGACCGGCAACTGGGCCGTGTACCCGATGTACAAGGACGCTGAAAAGAACGACTCCAAGAAGGATGACAGCAAGCCGGCCGACACCACCAAGAAGAATGACACCAAGGGCAACACCAAGAAGACCGTTGCCCAGAAGATCAAGAAGGCCGTTCTCGGCAACACCGGCGCTACCGTTGGTGGCGTTGCGGTGTTCGCCGTGCTTGCCCTGCTCGGCTTCGCTGGCATCACCGTGCTCCGCAAGCGCGCCTGAGTCTAACTCAGTCAAGGTGGCATTCGCCTGAAAGCGATTAATTTGGCTCCGTGCAACGACTTCCCCTGGAGTACTTGCGCGGAGCCAAATTGCCGTATTTAATGGCACGTTATGGCTTCATTGAACACACCCTGCAATAAGGTCGCCGACATAGCTAAGGGTGTATAAGATAAGACTTGGCTGGCTGCCGGCGAGGGCTATACCTCAAACGCAGTTGATAGGTGAGGAAGAGCCTTCGAAAACACTTCTTCACCCTGATGCGCTGCCCTAGCCAGCGACCAACCATCCACCCCTGGGAATCGTACGATTTCCAGGGGTTTCCTGTATTCAGCGGAAAACCGCCGAACCTCAGCATACCGTAGAGCCAATTCCCGCGAATATGCTCACAGCCCCCTCAGAATTTCCTGTCAGTCCAACAGTCCTTAAGACAGTAGGCAAATCGGAATCATCAAGGTTGTTCAACACGCCCACGCAAATTCGCGCTACGCATACTCATCATTTTAGGGGGGGGGTGACAACTGAGGTCATTTGCGGTATATTACCGGTGTTTTACATATGAATAAACAGTTTTCGCCGTGCCATCAGGCAGGCATTGACGTCACCAAGCCACCCCCCCCTATATACAACCCTCTCCATAAAACACGCACGACATGCGCGCGGACGTGAATTCCGTGGTTTGGGGTACACTAGACATATTCGAACAAACGTTCGTATTTTGGGGAATTCTGGGGAATTCCCCACTATATACAGTGAGGAAACTCACGACACACCACTACCTGTAGTGTGTATGCTAGATAGTGGCTTGCGTAAGCGAGCATAACCGAAGAACGTGGCCGACACGGCTTTCGCAAACGACGGAAGCCATTTTTGCATAGGGAGGAAATCGAATGACCGTGACCGTCTTCACCAATCCGAGCAACCCGCAATGCGAAGCCACCGAACAAGAGCTCGCAAAGCTGGGCGTGCGTTACGACACCGTTGATCTGACGAAGAACCCGTCCACCTTCGAACAGATCAAAAACGCTGGCTTCAAGCAGATTCCGGTCGTCATCTCACCGAACTCCTCATGGAGTGGACATAGGCCGGATCTCATCCGCCAGCTCGCGCAAAGCTTCGCCGCCTAAGCGCGTAGAAGTCGCAGGGCACCGAGTCCACAAAGGCAGTGCGGGCACAGGTCACATGCAGCCGTGCACGGCGCAACCAATAGCGGACGCACCATACACGTTCTTCCACAAAGCTTCGCCATCTAGCCCATAAAGCAGTCATCCATAAAACAGTCAGACACTACATGCGGCCGGCCGTGGACGGGTCGAGCGTCATGGTCTGGAACCGATTGGCCATGAAGTCGTCGTCGAAATACGTGGCGAAGAATTGCGAAACGGGCGAATCCTGCGCAATACCCGCCATACGCGAATACCAGGAATCCAGCGCCATCAACGTCATCACGCCGTCAACGAAAATCAGCGCGAAACACACCGCCGTCAACGTATAGCGAATCTTCCACGGAATACGCTGAATCATCGCAAGCAAATGCGGCAGAATCAGCTTCACCCACACCAAGCCGAGTATTCCCCAGAAAAACATGTATTTGCCGGATGTGCGCCCATCAATCGACAGCCATTGACCCGTGTAATCCCACGCGCGAATACCGAACGCAACCTCCATGAACCAGCTGGTGAAATATTCGAACGCGCCGCCAATCACCGCGCTGGCGCAGAAGATCAGCATCCAATTCGACCGCCA
>UMCP01009670.1_pt1 | contig 10057 bp, 10 predicted proteins | sample 1964261 | NCBI WGS metagenome assembly UMCP01 (sample SAMEA4835971, study PRJEB28245) | human gut metagenome | biome: gut microbiome; material: fecal sample | place: Denmark | collected 2008
TGTAAAGACAATGGAAGAGCTTGGAATCGGACGTCCAAGTACCTATGCACCAACCATTTCGCTGATCCTTGGAAGAAGATATATTACAAAAGAAGGCAAGAATCTTTATCTGACAGAGATTGGTGAAGTTGTTAATAATATTATGAAACAGTCATTCCCAAGTATTGTAGATGTTCATTTTACAGCGAATATGGAAGGGCTTCTTGATATGGTTGAAGAAGGAAAGGTTCCGTGGAAGGAAGTAATCCGTAATTTCTATCCGGATCTTGAGGAAGCTGTTGAAATTGCAGAGAAAGAGCTTGAGGAAGTTAAGATTGAAGATGAAGTAACAGATGTGATCTGTGAAGAGTGCGGTCGTAACATGGTGATCAAATACGGTCCGCATGGTAAATTCCTTGCATGCCCGGGATTCCCAGAATGCAGAAATACAAAACCATATCTGGAAAAGATCGGAGTTCCGTGTCCTGTGTGTGGAAAAGAAGTTGTTATCCGCAAAACAAAAAAGGGAAGAAAGTATTATGGATGTGAGGATAATCCGGAATGTGAATTTATGTCCTGGCAGAAGCCATCCAGTAAGAAATGTCCGGAATGTGGTGGATACATGGTAGAAAAAGGCAATAAATTAGTTTGTGCTGATGAAAAGTGCGGATATGTGGAAACAATTAAGAAAGAAGATTAAATATTTCAAAAAACAGAAAAACACAACGTTGCTATTTTCTGAATTGTATGATAATATAAGCTAGTAAGGAATTTGAAATTTGATTTGTGTATACAACTTGGAAAATAATAGTTACTGTTTGCTAGAAGTAGTGAATAAGAGCAAATCATGTGGAGGAGACAATGAGCGTACAATTATTGGATAAGACCAGAAAGATTAATAAGTTGCTGCATAATAATAACTCCAGCAAAGTTGTGTTTAATGATATCTGTGCGGTACTGACAGAGATTTTGGACTCAAATGTGCTGGTAGTCAGCAAGAAGGGAAAGATTCTTGGAGTCAGCAAAAGCAATAAGGTGAGAGAAATCAGTGAACTGATCACAGAATGTGTAGGATCTCATATTGATAATATGCTTAATGAAAGATTGCTGAGTGTTCTGTCTACAAAAGAGAATGTTAATCTGGAGACACTTGGTTTTTCTTCAGATGCTGTGGAAGGATGTCAGGCAATCATCACACCGATCGATATTGCCGGGGAGCGTCTCGGAACATTGTTTATCTACAAACAGGATGCAACGTATTCTATTGATGATATTATTCTCAGTGAATATGGTACTGCTGTAGTAGGACTTGAGATGCTTCGTTCAGTGAATGAAGAAAGTGCGGAAGAGACAAGAAAAGAACATGTCGTTCAGGCAGCAATCAGCACACTTTCTTTCTCAGAGCTGGAAGCAATCATTCATATCTTTAAAGAACTTGATGGTACAGAGGGAATCCTGGTTGCCAGCAAGGTAGCGGATCGTGTGGGAATTACAAGATCGGTTATCGTGAATGCACTTCGCAAGTTTGAAAGTGCAGGAGTAATTGAATCACGTTCTTCAGGAATGAAAGGAACTTATATTAAAGTTCTGAATGATTATGTATTTACAGAGCTCGAGAGGATTGAGAAAGAGCGGATGTAAGCAGAAGGAGAAGACAAGATGTACGAGGGAAATCCGGTTGATCTGCAGATGGAAAAAGTGATTTCAGCAGATGCTATTTTTGATGATACAACAAGAGTCTGTAAGGTGGATCATTATGATACAGAAGAAGATTACATTTATCTTGAAGTGATGGAAGATCCTCTGACAACGATTCTGCTGGATGCAAAATACAGATGTTATATTTCAACGGGGACAGAGCTGTTGTGCTGCTCCGGTGTTGTGAAAGAGAGATACCAGTCGGAAGACAGGAATCTACTGAAGTTTAAAATTGAGAACGGATTCTATGAGATGAACGAAAGAAGATCATAGAGAAGTTTTAGAGACGAAAGAAAAGCTGTGAGGCAGAGAAAGCCCCATGGCTTTTCTTTTATAAAAAATATGTAAACTGTGTTGACAAATGAAATGGGGAGTGCTATTTTATATTCATGGGTTAGCACTCAAGAGAAATGAGTGCTAATAAAGTAAGGAGGAATTACAATGAAATTAGTACCATTAGGTGACAAGATCGTTTTAAAACAGTTAGAAGCAGAAGAGACAACAAAGTCCGGAATCGTATTACCGGGACAGGCAAAAGAGAAACCACAGGAAGCAGAAGTAATCGCAGTCGGACCTGGCGGAGTTGTGGATGGAAAAGAAGTTGTAATGCAGGTTAAGGTTGGAGATAAAGTAATTTATTCCAAATATGCCGGAACAGATGTAGAGCTTGAAGGAGAGAAATACATCATTGTAAAGCAGAATGATATTCTTGCAATTGTAGAGTAATACCCAGACAAATATAAAGGAGATGCAGTTAAAATGGCAAAGGAAATCAAATACGGATCAGAAGCAAGAGCAGCACTTGAAAGAGGTGTGAATCAGTTAGCTGATACAGTTAAAGTAACATTAGGACCAAAAGGAAGAAACGTAGTACTTGATAAATCATTCGGTGCTCCGCTTATTACAAATGATGGTGTAACAATCGCGAAAGAGATTGAACTGGAAGATGGATTTGAGAACATGGGTGCACAGCTGATCAGAGAAGTTGCAGCTAAGACAAATGATGTTGCCGGAGATGGTACAACAACAGCTACAGTTCTTGCACAGGCAATGGTTCACGAAGGAATGAAGAACCTTGAGGCAGGAGCAAACCCGATCGTTCTGAGAAAAGGAATGAAGAAAGCTACAGATAAAGCAGTAGAAGCAATCCGTGAGATGAGCAGCAAAGTCAACGGAAAAGAGCAGATCGCAAGAGTTGCTGCAGTTTCTTCAGGAGATGATGAAGTTGGACAGATGGTTGCAGATGCAATGGAAAAAGTATCCAACGACGGAGTTATCACAATCGAAGAGTCTAAGACAATGCAGACAGAGCTTGACCTTGTAGAAGGTATGCAGTTTGACCGTGGATACATTTCCGCATATATGGCAACAGATATGGAGAAGATGGAAGCAGTTCTGGATGATCCATATATTCTGATCACAGATAAGAAGATTTCCAATATCCAGGAGATTCTTCCGGTTCTTGAGCAGATCGTTCAGTCTGGAGCAAGACTTCTTATTATCGCTGAAGATATCGAGGGTGAGGCACTCACAACTCTGATCGTGAATAAACTGCGTGGAACATTCAACGTTGTAGCAGTAAAAGCACCTGGATATGGTGACAGAAGAAAAGAGATGCTTCAGGATATCGCAATTCTGACAGGTGGACAGGTGATTTCTGAAGAACTCGGATTCGACCTTAAAGAAACTACAATGGATCAGCTTGGACGTGCAAAATCTGTTAAGGTTCAGAAAGAGAATACAGTTATCGTTGACGGATGTGGAGACAAGAACGCAATCGCAGATCGTGTTGGACAGATCAAGAAAGCAATCGAAGAGACAACATCTGATTTCGACAGAGAGAAACTTCAGGAGAGACTTGCAAAACTTGCAGGCGGAGTTGCTGTTATCCGTGTAGGTGCAGCTACAGAGACAGAGATGAAAGAAGCTAAACTTCGTATGGAAGATGCTCTGAATGCTACAAAAGCAGCAGTTGAAGAAGGAATCATCGGTGGTGGTGGATCCGCATACATCCATGTTTCTAAGAAGGTAAAAGAATTCGCAGAGACTCTTGAGGGAGATGAGAAGACAGGTGCCAAGATTATCCTGAAAGCACTGGAAGCTCCTCTGGCTCAGATCGCAAAGAATGCAGGACTTGAGGGAGCAGTTATTGTAAACAAAGTAAGAGAGTCTGAAGTAGGAACAGGATTTGATGCTTACAATGAGACATATGTAGATATGGTTGAGAAGGGAATCCTTGATCCGGCGAAGGTTACAAGAAGTGCTCTTCAGAACGCAACAAGTGTTGCTTCTACACTTCTTACAACAGAGTCTGTTGTATCTACAATTAAAGAGGATACACCGGCTATGCCAGCAGGCGGAGCAGGTGGAATGGGAATGATGTAATCTATCCATCAGGAAGATTTGCAGAATTTCTATAAGAATAGAATAAAAGAGCTGTTACATAGAGATCTGTAGCAGCAGGAACAGAGGGTTCTATCACATTTTCGTAATGTCAGATAGAACCTTTTGTTTGTTCTAAAAAAGGCTCAGTTTGTCGCATAGATAATAAATAAAGGAGTACTTATAAGTAAAACTTAATAATAAAGGTTAAAATAAATCAATACAAATTATGAGCACATCAGGGAAAATACTCTTGACATCCTTCGGGAATTTCTGTAGTATATCAGTTAATAATTACAAAAGATTTTTAGATACATTAACTGCCATTTCAAAGCAGTTTCATGGGTTCTTAAGAAAGAGAGGTAAAGTATAATGGGTAAGATTATAGGGGAAGGTATTACATTTGATGATGTTCTTCTTGTACCGGCTTATTCAGAAGTAATTCCGAATCAGGTAGATCTGTCAACACATCTGACAAAGAAAATCGTATTGAATATTCCGATGATGAGTGCAGGAATGGATACTGTTACAGAACATAGAATGGCAATCGCTATGGCTCGCCAGGGTGGAATCGGAATCATCCATAAGAATATGTCTATTGAAGCACAGGCAGAGGAAGTTGATAAGGTGAAACGTTCTGAGAATGGTGTTATTACAGATCCTTTCTTTCTTTCACCGGAGCATACACTTGAAGATGCAAATGACCTGATGGCAAAATACCGTATTTCAGGTGTGCCGATTACAGAGGGACGTAAACTTGTCGGAATCATCACAAACCGTGACCTGAAGTTTGAGACAGATTTCTCTAAGAAGATCAAAGAATCCATGACTTCAGAAGGACTTGTTACAGCAAAAGAAGGAATCACATTAGAGGATGCAAAAAAGATTCTTGCCAAAGCAAGAAAAGAGAAACTTCCGATCGTAGATGATGAAGGTAATCTGAAAGGACTTATCACGATTAAAGATATTGAGAAACAGATCAAGTACCCACTGTCAGCAAAGGATGAGCAGGGAAGACTTCTCTGTGGAGCAGCTGTTGGTATCACAGCAAACTGTCTGGAGCGTGTAGAAGCACTTGTGAAATCTCATGTAGATGTTGTTGTTATGGACTCAGCACATGGTCATTCAGCGAATGTTATCCGCACAGTGAAGATGGTTAAGGATGCATTCCCGGATCTTCAGGTGATCGCTGGAAATGTGGCTACAGGAGAGGCTGCAAGAGCACTGATCGAAGCTGGTGTAGATGCAGTTAAAGTTGGTATTGGACCTGGATCTATCTGTACAACACGTATCGTTGCAGGTATTGGTGTACCTCAGGTTTCAGCTGTTATGGATTGTTACGAAGTTGCTAAAGAGTATGGTATTCCGATCATTGCAGATGGTGGTATCAAGTACTCAGGAGATATGACAAAGGCAATCGCAGCAGGTGCGAATGTATGTATGATGGGAAGCATCTTTGCAGGATGTGATGAAAGCCCGGGAACATTCGAACTGTACCAGGGAAGAAAATATAAAGTATATCGTGGAATGGGATCCATCGCAGCGATGGAGAACGGAAGTAAAGACCGTTATTTCCAGGAGAATGCAAAGAAACTTGTTCCGGAAGGAGTAGAAGGACGTGTAGCTTACAAGGGATCTGTAGAAGATACGGTATTCCAGCTCATGGGTGGACTTCGTTCAGGAATGGGATATTGCGGAACACACACAATCGAAGAACTCAAGGAGAACGGAAGATTTGTGAAGATCTCTGCGGCATCACTGAAAGAAAGTCATCCACATGACATTCATATTACAAAAGAAGCTCCGAACTACAGTGTAGACGAGTAATTGGGAAGTTTGCAGATTTTATGCAGACTGATAATTTGGAAGTACTGCGGATATTCCGCATTACCTGACGGGATGAAAAATCACATCCCTGATATAATAAAATAATATATAGGAACGCCTTGAGGAATTCCCGGAGGTTCAGTGAGAGCTGGATCTGCCGGGAATTTCTCTTTTATACGAATATAAAACAGTTAAGACAAAATTCATAAATGGTTAAGAAACATATGGTATAATAGCTGAAATAAGAAGATGTTTGTTTTAAACGATGGAAATGAGAGAATTAAAAATCAGGAGAAATACCGAATGAGTACGTCAAGACGAAATCAGCTGGCAGGGCGGAAAACATTGCCGAAGAATACACGAAGGAAGAAAAAGCGAGGCAGGAAAATGCTGCGGATCATAATGATCCCATTAATGATTTTACTGCTTTTTCTTCTTTTTAAATCCTGTATACAAAAGAAAAATCAATATGCTGATGTGGATGCTACGCAGCCGGAGATGGATGTACAGTTGTTAGATATAAATCCGTATTCCAGACCAGGGACAACAATTGACCATGTGAATGGGATTGTTGTCCATTACACAGCGAATCCGGGGAGTACAGCGCAGGATAACAGAGATTATTTTAATGGTCTCAAAGATAGCCATGAGACTTCGGCAAGCAGTAATTTTGTGATAGGATTGGAAGGAGAGATTATTCAGTGTATTCCGACCTGGGAGATGGCATATGCTTCAAATGACCGCAATGCGGATACGATTTCGATTGAATGTTGCCATCCGGATGAGAATGGAAAGTTTACTGATGCAACATACCGCTCACTTGTACAACTTACAGCATGGCTTTGTGCAAAATATGATCTGACAGCAGATCAGGTGATCCGTCACTATGATGTAACCGGAAAAATCTGTCCGAAATATTTTGTGGAGGATGAGGACGCATGGGTAGAATTCAGGAGAAATGTGCAGGATGCGTTGGAAAAACAGTAGACATCATTTCACTGAATTGTTATAATGAAATCAATTCTTGGGATCATAGAAGAATTGATTTCAAAGCTTACGGAGTTAGATGAAAATAATGTTTGAAAAATTTTTTCCAGATGAATATTTGGGGTCGACTTATAAGATCCCTTTTGAAAAACTATATGAGCAAGGATACCGGGGGGTAATCTTTGATATTGATAATACATTAGTTCCTCACGGTGCACCGGCAGATGAACGTGCAAAGAGACTGTTTCAGAGACTGAGAGAGATTGGCTTTGAAAGCTGTCTGTTGTCCAACAATCAGAAAAAACGTGTAGAGATGTTTAATCAGGAGATCCAGTCACATTATATTTATAATGCGCTGAAGCCTGCAAGAAAGAATTATCTTCATGCGATGGAGATCATGGGAACAGATCAGACGAACACGCTGTTTGTCGGCGATCAGCTTTTTACAGACGTATGGGGCGCAAAGAGGGTCGGAATACACAACATTTTAGTGCATCCGATCAATCCAAAAGAAGAGATTCAGATCGTTTTAAAGCGGTATTTGGAGAAGATTGTGCTTCATTTCTATAAGAAGAGCAAAAAAAGATTGAAAAAAGTCGCAAATTAGTATAGAATGGTAGAAGCAAAAAGTCTGTAACGAACAGTTACATTGTCTGAACGAAATGCAATTAAGGAGGATTATACATGGTTTCAGCAGGAGATTTTAAAAATGGTTTAACAATTGAGATTGAGGGAAATATTTTCCAGATTTTGGAATTCCAGCACGTTAAACCTGGTAAAGGTGCAGCGTTCGTAAGAACAAAACTGAAAAACATCATCAGTGGTGGTGTAGTAGAGAAGACATTCCGTCCGACAGAGAAGTTCGAGAATGCACACATCGAGAGAAAGGAAATGCAGTATCTGTATCAGGATGGAGATCTGTATAACTTCATGGATGTAGAGACATATGATCAGATCGCTCTCAACGCTGATGTAGTTGGAGACGCTCTGAAATTTGTAAAAGAGAATGAGAACGTTAAGATCTGTTCCCATAAGGGTAACGTATTCTCAGTTGAGCCGCCGCTGTTCGTAGAACTGGCAATCACAGAGACAGAACCGGGATTCAAGGGTGACACAGCTCAGGGAGCTACAAAGCCTGCAATCGTTGAGACAGGAGCTACTGTTATGGTACCGCTGTTTGTTGAGACAGGTGATGTTCTTAAGATCGATACACGTACAGGCGAGTATCTGTCAAGAGTTTAATTACGAATTTAGTACAGTTTAAGCTGTATTTCAAAAAGGAATCTGTATCATGCAGGTTCCTTTTTTCTTTGACAAAATCAGATGAAAATCTCTGTTTTCACTAAAAAAATCAATTCGGATTTATGCAAAATTCTGGCTTGCTTTTTAAGGAAGGCCTGTCTATAATAAAGAACACATAATATTTGTTCTAAATTTTAAGAAATTCTATTTGGAGAGCTTCTGAACTCTCCGGGAAATTCTAACTCAATTGAAATAGTACATTTCGTACTGGTTTCTCATTTTAATTTTATGAACCGCAATCAGGAAGGAGAAGAGTGAATTATACAGAATTTGTAAATGCGGTAAAGGAAAAACTGACTCAGGAGTTAAATGGAGGTGTCAGGGTAAACATCTATACGACGAAAAAAAATAATGCAACAGAGCGTACAGGACTAATCCTGGAGACGCCGGGTGTTAATATATCGCCGACAATCTATCTGGAAGAATTTTTTGAACTATATGAAAAAGGGAAACAGATGGATTGGATCATTGAAGATCTGGTGGAACTATATGAAGAAATCCGACAGGAAAAATCATGGGATTACGAGAGGATGCTTTCTTTCGAAGGGGTAAAAGACAGAATCATCTTTCGACTGATCAACACAGAGAAAAACAAGGAATTACTTCTGGATGTTCCACATAGAGAATTTTTGGATCTGTCACTTGTGTTTGCAGTACTTGTAGAAGCGGACAATGATGGGACGGCAGTGATGCTGATCAAAGATCTGCATATGAGACAATGGAAGGTGACAAAAGAACAGCTTTGGAATGTGGCAAAAGAAAATACAAAGCGTCTGCTTCCGGCAGAATGTTTCGGAATGAATTTTGCAGTGTATGAACTGCTCAGCAGATCAACTCCGGGGGAACATGATCGGGAGAATCTGTTAAGGAGAACCTGGCATATTCATGAAGAACTGGAACTTCCGGAAAAAGATAAAATGTATGTTTTGTCTAATAAACTGAAAAATTATGGGGCGGCCTGTATTGCATACCCTTATATTCTGGACATGCTTGCAGGAGTCTTAAAGGAAAATTTCTATGTTCTTCCAAGCAGTGTCCATGAAGTGATCATTGTACCGGAATCCTCTCAGATCCGTCAGTCAGAATTAGAAAGAATGGTGCGGGAAATCAATGAAACGCAGGTGCCTGAGGAAGAAATCTTAAGCAATCATGCTTATTTTTATTATGCACAGGAAGGGAAACTTCAGCTGGGGAAAGAGATGTGTATCGACAGGGAGGACAATGAATGAAAGGACGCGGAGAGATTATAACAATCCTCTGCATGTCAGTCTTTTTGATCTGTATTCTCTATGCAATGACATATGGAGGCATTGTCAAGGCCGAAGAACTTGAAAAACAGCCTGAAGAGGCCGGAGAAAAAACGGAGGTTGATATTGAAGAAGAACTGCGCTGGGCAGAAGAAGTAAAAAAAATCCTGAAAGATATCGGTGTGGGATTTTGCGACGAAACGGAGGATAAACAGGAGGAAGACAAGGAAGAAACTTTTGATCAGACAGATGAAAAGGAGATACAAAGCATAGGTGTATATACAGCGGCAAGGGCAGGAGAAACTGTTTATACAAAGGCGATCGAAAGGGGAATCGGTGCAATCGATGTAGTTGACTATAATGACCCAAACTGGCCTGTGCTACAACATTGGAATGAAGGAAGACTTGGTACGAAATCAGGAGAAAGTCTGTATTGCACCAATCCAACATTAAAGTTTCAGGAGGGCAACAAAACAGCAGTAGATGCTTCAAAACGTTATAACAAACAGACCATTCAGATGATCGCGGCAATGTTCTATTACTACGATAAGAATAAATGCAACGGTGTGAGTTCGAATTACGATTATCTCTTAAAACAATGCGCAGTATGGTGGATCATGAATGAAGTACATCAC
>UMCP01028213.1_pt1 | contig 10038 bp, 10 predicted proteins | sample 1964261 | NCBI WGS metagenome assembly UMCP01 (sample SAMEA4835971, study PRJEB28245) | human gut metagenome | biome: gut microbiome; material: fecal sample | place: Denmark | collected 2008
GTTAACAAACCTAAAAAAGAACTTTCTTACGTTGAACAATTGGAACAAGAAAATTATCAATTAAGGATGGAAAATGACCTATTAAAAAAGTGGCATGCCTTAATGAAGCAATGGGAAAAGGAAGGAAGACACTAGTTTTAGTAATTGCTAAATTAAGGAAAAAATATACTCTAAAAGCCCTATTAAACTATACAAAATTAGCTAAAAGCACATATTATGATGCATTAAAAAAATTATCTAGAGAAGATAAATATAAAGGATTAAAAACATTAATTCATAATATTTGTAATAAAAATCATGGAAGATATGGATATAGAAGAGTAACTATGCAGCTGCATAAACAAGGAATAAAAGTCAATCATAAAGTAGTTATGAGATTGATGAAAGAAGAAAATTTAACATGCAAGATAAGAGCAAAGAAATATAAATCATATAGAGGGCAAGAAGGGAAAATAGCTAAAAATATATTAAATAGAAATTTCAAAGCAGAAGTAAGTTTATTTATTTTTTTCATGAGAAACAGAAAGAAAACTACTGAGCATAATACTTATACAGCTTATACTTGTAAATACAATAAGGATAGCGATTGCTTTAGTATAATAGCAAGTAGGATAGATATCGCCATAACCTATTGTGCCAAAAGTAATGACTACATAATAAAATAAATCAAAGATATTTGGATTATTTATAGAGTAAGCATCAACATAATAAATACTGCCAATATAGCAAAATAATGTTAAGGTACTGAGAAAATAAAAAATGATAAGTAGGGCTACTTTCCATAAATTGCTATGATTGAAGATATTTGTATAAGCTAAGATATTTTGCAAAATAAATTTTAATGTATTAGCTAAAAGTAAGTAGCAGAGAATTAGATTGATAAAAGATAAATAAAAAGCAATATTGTGAATTAAAAGATTAGAACTCAAGGGATAAGCAAAATAGATTAGACATAGATTTATGTAGATTAAGGCAAAAATGAAATTTAGACTAAAAGAACCAACATTGATGATTTTTATCAATATAATAGAAAGTAAAGAAATCAAATAATAAAAGATGTAAATGATAAACAAAGATAGAGGTATTACTAATATTGTAGAGAAAATAAGAGAAAAATTTTTAGTGAGATAGAAAAATAGACATAGACAAAGACCACATATTAAAATGAGCGATAATAAACGAAATAAGATAGAGCTTTTGCAAATTGTCGTATATAAAAATTTAATAGGCTGTTTGGCTATGATATGAGCCTTGATAAATAGTGTTGTACTATCTATAGTGAAATAAATTTCTTTATGATAAATATTAATCAATAAGAAAAATAACATGAAAATAGTACTTAAACATAAAATAGAGAGTTCTTGAAGAATTTGTATCAAAGTAAATACTCCTTAAAATAAATAAAAACCAGTATTACTGTTTAGTATACTGGTTTTTTATGTTAAAAAATTATTGTTGATTTTGGTGGAGATGAGGAGAATCGAACTCCTGTCCGAAAGTATTGTTTCACAGCTTTCTCCGAGTGCAGTCTATATTTTAATTTTATAAAATCATCGCCTATAGACAGGCTACAATTTTACTATCTCGATAAAATTCCCTAAAAATCTCCGAGAATTGATTTTTAAGTATCCCACTGTTGGCCTCTTTTCTATTCACGTGGGAAAAGAATAGAAAGAGGTTAGCATTAAGCTGCTAAAGCGTATTCTTTGTTAGCTTTTATATTTAAATAAAAGTTTCACCTTACTAACGGGTTGATGACCTCCCGACTCGCTTACCATGCACCAACTACCCCCGTCGAAACCATTACATCCCCGAGAGTTAATATATTATATCATAAATAATAATTAAAATCAATAAAATAAGGCGAATATAGATATTAAATGAAATTTTATATCAAAAAATCAGTAGATTATATTTGAAATGAAAATGCTTTTACTAATGAAAGGTTTTTTCTAAATTGAAATTTGTTGCATAAAAGAAAGTATTAACGCTAAAATCTTGATTTTAAAAGTCTTTTTAGTTATATATTTATTTTAATAATTTTTATTATGTTAAATAAAATTGCTATTTATAAAATTTTCTTAAAAATATTTTGAAATAATATTGCATTTTAAAAAGCGTAGTATTATAATAAGCTTGTAAGAAAAAACATAAGGAATAAATAATAAATTTAATTTAAATATAGAGAGGAGTTATCAATATTGTTAGAACAGTTTAAAAGAAAATTAATAATTTCTTGTCAAGCTCTTCCTGATGAACCATTACATAGTCCGTTTATTATGGGACGAATGGCGTTAGCAGCAAAACAGGCTGGTGCAGTGGGTATACGAGCACAAGGTGTAGAAGATATAAAAGAGATTAAAAAAGTAACAGGTCTTCCTGTTATCGGTTTGATTAAACGAAACTATGATGATTCTGAAATTTATATCACAGCTACAAAAAAAGAAGTAGAAGAATTATTGGAAAGTGGTTGTGAAATAATAGCTTTAGATGCAACATTGCGTAAACGTCCAAATGATGAAAAATTAGAGGATTTAGTTAAATTGATAAAAGACAATGGTAAAATCGCTTTAGCTGATATCTCTAATGATGAAGAAGGGATTTTTGCTCAGAAAATAGGTTTTGATTGTGTATCTACAACATTATCTGGATATACAGATTATACACCTAAATTAAAAGGCCCTGATTTTGGGTTGGTAGCAAGAATGGTGGATAGACTTGATATCCCAGTTTTTGCAGAAGGTAGAATAAATACACCAGAAGATTTAAAAATAGCTTATGAATGTGGTGCTTTTGGTGCGATTGTCGGTTCAGCAATCACAAGGCCACAGCTGATAGCTAAAAACTTTGTTAATGTTTTAAAAGATATTGATATAAAATAATTGGAGAAAATAAAATTTTAGATGATTTTTTACCTATGGAGAATGATATTTAAATTAGTGTAACTTTAAAAATAGGTTATTTCTTATCTAGAAGATGCACATCGTACAGGTGTTATAACAACAAAAATAAGTAATTTGAAGGAAGATATTTTTTTAGTAAATTTTTAATTTTTATAAATATATGAGATAGTTTAATATGAAAAAAATATTGGCTAGCTTGATTGTTTCAGCTACAGTAGCAGCTACTTTACTATTGACTTTAGTGCTAGTAACTCTAGAAATAGCGGGATAGCCGTAGATTCTATGACAGTCTGTAGGAATTTTATCACTAATACAAGGTTAGATGGAAAATATCGATATAGTTGGTTAGGCAAATAGAGCATGTTATATTGGTCTTGGTAATCAAGATGGTAAAGCAAGTGCAGATTTTTATAAATTTGATTTAAAATCAAAAAAATTAACAAAATTAGCAAGCTTTACCGGTGCTTTACGTGAACAGTCAGTATCTCAAATTTTGAATAATAAATTATATGTATTTGGTGGCGGTACAAATACTGCATTAACAGATGGATATGTATATGATATTCAAAAAGATGCATGGGATAAAGTAGCTAGCGTAGAAGTTGATAATAAAGCTATCTCTGTATATGGTGGAAACTCTATAAAATTAAATGAAGATGAAATGCTTGTAATTGGTGGCTTTAATAAAGAAGTTTACGATTGGGCTGTAAGTAATTTAGGAAGTTTAAAAAAACAAGAATTGGCAGATTTTAAAGCTAAATATTTTGGTGCAGATGTAGCAGAATTTAAATGGAATAATCAAATTTTAGTATACAATGCTAAAACAAATACATGGCGCTCCATTGGACAAATTCCATTTAATGCACCATGTGGTGAAGGTCTTGTTTATGCAGGAGATAGTATTATATCTATCAATGGCGAAGTAAAACCAGGTGTTCGCAACAATAGAATTTATCAAGGTTTTATTGTAAAATAAGATTAAGATAAATTTATTGCAAAGAAGGGCGAGATTATGGAGAAACAAAAGTATATTTGCATAGACATCGGTGGTACAGCTATAAAATATGGTTTAGCTGATGAACAGGGGAATTTTATAGAAAAAAGTTCAATGCCCACAGAAGCTAAATTATATGGAGGTCCAGGTATTGTAGAAAAAGTAAAAACAATTATTAGTGGCTATATTACGAACTATCAAGTTGCTGGAGTTGCCATATCTACAGCTGGCATGGTAGACCCTAAAGAAGGGTGTATCTTCTATGCTTTACCAGATGCAATACCTGATTATACAGGAGTACAGTTAAAGAAAATTGTTGAAACTGAGTTTAATTTAAATTGTGCGGTAGAAAATGATGTTAATTGTGCAGCTTTAGGCGAAATGTGGTTAGGAGCAGGAAAAGGCTGTTCTTCATTATTTTGCATAACTGTAGGAACAAGCGCAGGCGGTTGTGCTGTATATAATCATCAAGTAATACATGGTGTTTGTAATAGTGCTGGAGAAATTGCTTATATGAGAATTCCTAAGGGAACAATGCATGAAGTAGTTTCAACAACTCGATTAGTAAAAGATGTAGCAAAAGCAAAACAATTAGATGAAAAAGAATTAAATGGTAAAATCATTTTTGATTGGGCAAAAAATGGTGATGAAGATGCTAAATTTGCTATTAATACATTGATGGAAAATTTAGCAGATGGCATTACTAATATAACAGCTGTTTTAAATCCTGAAATGATTATTTTAGGTGGTGGCATAATGGCACAAAGTGAATATTTGAGACCATTGATAGATAATGCCTTAAAACAAAGATTAGTAGAAGATGTATATACCCATACAAAAGTGGATTTTGCCAAATTGGAAAATGATGCTGGAATGTTAGGTGCATTATACAATTTATTACATCAAACAATGTGATTTGGAGAGAATATTATGAAGATCTTACATCAATTAGATAGACCAAATTTCAAAGCATCAAAATCTGATAAAATCTTAATAAGATATATAAAAGAACATGCAGAAGAATTTTGTACAACACCTATAGCTTCTTTGGCAATAAATTGTGGAGTTAGTGAAGCAACTATTACACGTTTTGTGAGAAAAATGGGATTTGCAAGTCTTCAATTATTTAAACTTACATTGACTGAAGAAATGGTTAATAATAAACAACGAACTATAATCAGCAAAGATATTACTTGTGATGAAAGTATTATCATAACAGCAAATAAATTATTAGCCAATAATATAGCAACTTTAGAACAAACAGTAAGTGATTTAAATGAAGATATTTTATTGAAAAGTGTAAATATGCTAAAAAAAGCTGAACGTATATTTTTTATAGGTTTAGGAAATTCAGGATTTATAGCTGATGATTCAGCTTATAAATTTATGCGTATTGGATTTAATGCAAAAGGCATAGATAATAGCCATCTTATAATGCTTCATATGGCACTTTTACATGAAAATGATGTTGTAGTTGTTATTTCTCATTCAGGTGAATCTTTTGAAATTATAAAAGCTGTTGAACTTGCTAAAAGAAATGGTACAAAATTAATCGTAATAACATCAAATAGAGATACTATTTTAAAAGAATATGCTGATGCTTGTATTTTTTATGAAACAAGAGAATCTATATTAGAAACTGGCTCAATTACCACAAAATTAACGCAAATTTTTATCATTGATTTATTATATACTCAGATTGTTAAGGATACTATGGACTTAGCTTCTGCATTTAAACAAAGAACAACAGAAGCAATCAATATTTTAAGATTAGATAATAAAAAATAAAAATTAAAGAAAAATAAGGAAGGTATATGTAATGCGTATAATAGTTACAGATTCTTATGAAGAAATGAGCAAAGTAGCAGCAAGAATAGTAGCAGGTCAGTTATATTTAAAACCAAATAGCGTACTTGGTCTTGCAACAGGTTCTACACCAGAAGGTATGTATGCAAACTTAGTAAAAGTTCATCAAAGTGTAGGTCTAGATTTTTCAGAAGTAATTAGCTTTAACTTAGATGAATATATTGGATTAGACAAAGAAAATGAACAAAGCTATTACTATTTTATGCATAAACATTTATTTGACCATGTAAATATCAAACCAGAAAATATTCATATACCAAATGGAAATCCTGAAAACTTAGAAGAAGAATGTAAAAAATATGATAAATTAATCGAAGCAAAAGGCGGTATAGACCTTCAAGTTTTAGGTATAGGGCAAAATGCTCATATTGGCTTTAATGAACCAGATATCAAATTTGAAGCAACTACTCATAAAGTAAAATTAGATGAAGAAACAATCAAAGCAAATTCAAGATTCTTTGAAAATGAAGAAGATGTACCTAAATATGCAATCAGTATGGGTATTAAAACTATCATGCTCGCTAAAAAAATCATTTTACTTGCTAGTGGTAAAAATAAAGCAGAAGCAATTTACAAAGCAGTATATGGTAGCGTAAGACCAGATGCACCAGCTTCTATTTTACAATTACATCAAGATGTGGTTGTAATCGTAGATAAAGATGCAGCTTCTTTATTGCCAGAAAAAGATAAAAAGGTTTTTGTAAAATAAAATAAAAATCAAGAGCAACCTTCAAGAATTTATAAGTTTTTATATTATTGAAGGTTGTTTTTTTATTATGCAATTATAAATAAAATATATGAACAATTATTTTAAGTATAGATATTTACTATTTTATAAAAAAGTGTATAATAATAGTTAAATAAATTAATTATTAATTTTTCAACTAGTAATAAAAACAATTAAATATAAAAATCAAGTTGAAATAATAGTATTTTATTTATTATTTTAAGGCGATTTAATATTATATTTTATATTGCAATAAAAAACCGAGGAGGTTATTTTGAGTGAACATTCACGAATATCAGGCTAAACAAATTTTTAGAGAATTTGGTGTTGCAGTGCCAAATGGTGTACCTGCTTTTTCCGTTGATGAAGCTGTAGCAGGTGCAAAAGAAAAATTAGAAGGTCCAGTATATGTTGTAAAAGCACAGATTCACGCTGGTGGTCGTGGTAAAGCTGGCGGTGTAAAACTCGCTAAGTCTTTAGATGAAGTGCAAACTTATGCAAATGAAATTTTGGGCAAAGTTTTAGTAACAAAACAGACTGGCCCAGATGGTAAAAAAGTAAATCGTCTTTTAATTGAAGAAGGCTGTAAATTTAAAAAAGAATTATATTTAAGTTTCACAGTTGATCGTGTATCTTCTAGAGTTGTAATGATTGGTTCTGAAGAAGGCGGTATGGAAATTGAAGAAGTAGCAGCTAAGACTCCAGAAAAAATCTTCAAAGAATATATTGATCCATTATTAGGGCTTACTTCTTATCAAGCAACTCGCATGGCATTTAAAATGAACTTCACTCCAGCATCTGTACGTAGTGCAGCAGCTTTAATGCAAAATCTTTATAATTTATTCATTGCCAAAGATTGTTCTTTAGCAGAAATCAATCCACTTGTAATCACTGAAGATGATAAAGTAATGGCTCTTGATGCTAAATTGAATTTTGATGATAGTGCATTATTCCGTCATCCAGAAATTCAAGCATTGCGCGATGAAACAGAAGAAGATCACAAAGAACGTGAAGCCGCAGAGCTTGGTCTTAACTATGTAAACTTAGGTGGCGACGTTGCTTGTATGGTAAATGGCGCAGGTCTTGCAATGGCTACTGTTGATATTATTAAATATTACGGTGGAGAACCTGCAAACTTCTTGGATATTGGGGGTCAAAGTTCTCCAGAAGATAATGCTAAAGCATTTAAAATCATGCTTGAAGGTGGTCAAGCAAAAGGTATTTTTGTTAATATTTTCGGTGGTATTAACAGATGTGATAAAGTTGCAGAAGGTATAGTAAAAGCAAGTCAATTAATTGACCTTAATGTTCCAATTGTTGTACGTCTTGAAGGTACTAACGTTGAAGAAGGTCGCGAAATTTTGAAAAATGCAAATGTACCAGGTCTTATCATGGCAGAATCCATGGAACAAGGTGCACAGAAAATCGTAGAATTAGTAAAAAATGCCTGATGCGGGAGGGAATAGTTCGTGGGAATTTTTATTAATAAAGACACAAAAGTAATTGTACAAGGGGCAACTGGTAAAGTTGCTATGTTCCATACAGCACATATGCTTGAATATGGTACAAATATCGTAGGTGGTGTAACACCAGGAAAAGGCGGTCAAGTTGTAGGCGGTGTGCCAATTTTCAATACAGTAGAAGAAGCTGTTGAAAAAACAGGTGCAAATGCTTCTGTAGTATTCGTACCTGCAAGATTTGCAGCAGATAGTATTTTAGAAGCTATTGATGCTAATCTTGATATAGTAGTATGTGTAACAGAACATATTCCTGTTTTAGATATGGTAAAAGTTCGTCGTGCTTTAGAAGGCAAGAAAACTCGTCTTATCGGTCCAAACTGCCCTGGTATTATGACAACTGATGAATGTAATATTGGTATTATTCCAGGAAAAATTCATCGTAAAGGTCATATCGGTATCGTATCTCGCTCTGGTACATTGACTTATGAAGCAATGGATCAGATGACAAAAGCAGGTCTTGGTCAGACAACTATCGTAGGTATTGGTGGAGACCCTGTAAAAGGAACAGATTTCATTGATGTATTAAAAGCATTTAATGAAGATCCTGAAACAAAAGCTGTTATGATGATTGGTGAAATTGGTGGTAATGCTGAAGAAGATGCTGCTGCATGGATTAAAGCAAATATGAAAAAACCAGTGGCTGCATTCATTAGCGGTCAGCAGGCGCCTCCAGGTAAACGTATGGGTCATGCTGGTGCTATTATTGCAGGTGGTAAAGGCTCTGCAGCAGATAAAATCAAAGCTTTGAACGAAGTAGGTATTGAAGTTGCTAAAACTGTAGCTCATATGGGTGATACTATGGTTGAAACACTTAAAAAAGCTGGTATCTACGAAGAATGTAAAACTTGCTAATTAAAGTGAGTTATAAAAAATGCGAACTTAAATTTAAGTTCGCATTTTTTTATATTATTTAGCTTAATGATGATTTTAGTTAATAAAAAAGCCCTCAGTTAATCTGAGGGCTTTAATTTTAAAATGATTTATTCTTTAGCACTTGCGATAGCTTTTTTTACACTTTCAGCAGAAGCATAAAGTAAATCAAGTTCTTCTTTTGGAAGATGTGGAGCGAAGGAACGAACGATACCATCAGCACAAATCATACGAGGGATACTGAGAGCTACATCACTTAAACCATATTCTCCTTCTAATACAGCGGACATAGGTAAAATAGTATGTTCATTGTACATAAAGGATTTTGTAAAACGAGCAGCTACCATAGCGATACCAGTGTTTGTATAACCTTTTAAGTTAATGATATCATATGCTCTATTTACGAGTGCTTGTTCAATAGCTTTTTTATCAAGTTTGTCATCAAAATGGAAGTATTCATCAACATGTTCAAGACCAAGACCTGCAACGTTTACTGTGCTCCATGCAGCGAAAGCAGAGTTACCATGTTCACCAAGAACATAACCATGAATATTTTTAGGGTCTATATGATAACGGTCAGCAATGATTCTGCGTAAGCGGAAAGTTTCAAGCATTGTACCAGTACCAATGATTTTTTCACGTGGATAATCAAATTGTGTAGAAACATGGTATGTAGCTACATCAAGAGGATTTGTAATCATGAGGATAAGAGCATCTTTAGTGTATTTAGTGATTTCGGACATAACACTGCTCATGATTTTGCAGTTTGTTTTAGATAAGATAAGACGGTCAGCTTTTTCACCAGGTTTAATACTAGGACCAGCAGTAATGATGATTAAGTCAGCATCTTTACAATCAGAGTAATCACCATGGTAAGTTCTGATATTTAAGCTATGAATACAAGATGTAGCATCATTAGCATCAAGAGCTTCACCTTTACATTTATTTTCATTTAAGTCGATAAGTGCAATTTCAGAAGCAAGTTGGAAATCTAAAAGTTTTGTAAGAACAGCAGAACCTACATTACTAGCCCCAACAATGACAACTTTACCTTTAAACATTATAATATACCCCCTAAGTTTTATACTAATTATTATGACCACATAATAACACTTGAAATATTGATTGTCAATTATCTTATCCATAACTTTTATAAAT
>UMCP01102110.1_pt1 | contig 9945 bp, 6 predicted proteins | sample 1964261 | NCBI WGS metagenome assembly UMCP01 (sample SAMEA4835971, study PRJEB28245) | human gut metagenome | biome: gut microbiome; material: fecal sample | place: Denmark | collected 2008
TCTTTTTAGAAGCATCTTTAATTTCATAGTTTTTAACTCTTTTCTTTAACTCTTCATATATTCCACCATAAAAATCTATAAACTCTTTATCTAATTTTAAGCTTTCATCACTTTCAGCTTCGGAGTCTATAGCAATTTTAAGCTTATCAGTTACATTTCCTTTCTCAGTTATATATTCTTCTTTGACTAAATACCTATAAAGATCTTCTGACTTATCATATCCCATATAAATAGTTTCACCAAAGTTATCATTATCCGCTCCTTTTACATTAGCAAAGCTGTGTTTTTCTACTATACCAAATCTAACATTAGTATCTCTTTCTATTTCGCTTTGTAGTCCTGATACGAACTCTGAATAAGATTCATTAGCCATAACTGTAAGTCGATTTACACTGTAATCTTCAACTCTTTCTCCTTCTTGGTTTACACAAAGTCTAAGTCCACGACCAATTTCTTGTCTTCTACTTATATAAGTTCCTTTAGATTCCTTCAACGTACATATTTGAAATACATTTGGATTATCCCAACCTTCTTTTAAAGCAGAATGAGAGAAAATAAATCTAAGTGGATTATCCAAACTTAAAAGTGTTTCCTTGTCTTTCATAATCCAGTTATAAGCATCATCATCAGCTTTTGTATTTCCATTAGTGTCTTTATATACTTTTTTCCCTTTTTTCTTGTCTGAAGCAAAATAACCATAATGAGTACGTGATACTTCTAAATCTTTATTCTCATTATCTCTATACTTATCTAAAGTAATAAGTCTAGCATACTCCTCTTCAAACATTTTTGCATATTTACCTTCAATATGGTTATAGTCCTTATCATACTCTCTATAATTAGATACTTTATCAATGAAGAATAAACTAAGTACTTTTATACCTTTTTGATTTAACATAATTTCCTTATCTAAATGCTCTTCTATTGTTTTTCTTATTTGAAATCTTTTTACAGCATCTTCATCCAAATCTCCAATAGACTCATTTAAATATATTCTAGTTCCATTAGAAAAATCAACGTACACATTTCCTTCTTCCCAGCTTATATCTTGTACTAGATAATTATTATAAAGTTCTCTACCATTTGTTAATTCTTTTAAATCATCACCTAGTTTTATTTGTTTCTTACGTCTTTTTACTACACCTGTTTTTTTATCTTGTATGTCTATCTCTAGTTTAGCTTTTCTCTCTCCAACTTCAACTAATTTTATATAGGGGAAGTTGAAGGAATCTTCACTTCTAATAGATAATACTTCTATTCTCTTTACTAACTTATTTTCATAAGCATCTACTGCATCTAATCTATATACCATATTATACTCATCTACATGTGTAGCAGAATATCTCAATGTACATAATGGATTAAGCGATTTTATAGCTTCCTTAGATTTTTCAGTAGTATCTACGCTTTGTGGTTCATCTATTATAACAATCGGATTAGTTTCTTTTATTAGATCGATAGGTTTTTGTCCATTTAACTTATCTTGTGGTCTGTGTATTATATTGGATTGATTTTCTTTGGTAGGATTTTCGAAATTTTTTCTAAATGCATCTATATTAATAATCATTATTTCTATAGTATTAGAAGTAGCAAAACTTCTAACTTGATCTAGCTTACTTGAATCATAAACAAAGTAATTTGCAGGTTCATTATTAAAAATATTATTAAAATGTTCCTTTGTTATTTGTAAAGTTTTATAAACACCTTCTCTAATAGCTACAGAAGGAACTACTATAATAAACTTAGTAAATCCATAGTTTTTATTAAGCTCATAAATACTTTTTAAATATACGTAAGTCTTACCAGTACCAGTCTCCATCTCTACAGTAAAGTTCATACCTTCTAACTTTTCACTTCTTTTTAAATTATTTCTCATCTGTATCTTTTGAACATTTTCCAACACATCGTCATAAGTCAAATCAAGACTATTTCCAATGCCTGTATTAGTATAAACTACACCAATTTGTTGCTGATTTTCATTTATATTACTACTATTTAAAACTGTAAAATTAGACTGTCTACTTTGTTGCCCTTTAAAGATGTCTACTACGGAGTTTATTGCATCATTTTGATATTGTAGATTAGATTGGAATTTTAATTTCATAACTACACACTCCTTACATCTTCAATTTCAAACTGTTTTAAGTTTTGTATAGCATTTATTTTAGCAGCATCACTCATAAATCCAGCTTCTTTGAATATTACCTTACTATCCATATGTTTTGACTTATGTTTTGGTATTTCATCTATAACATCTTGAGTTATCTTATCATCAAGACAAGCAAGTAATGCTCCTTCTCCTATATTATATAGAGTATTATATCCAACTTTTATCTCTTCTATTTTGGCAGTTAGTTCTACACCACTTTTTAGAAGAATTTCATATAATAAATCTTCCTTACTTCTATCTTTTTTAAGGTTAGTCTCCATTTCGAGAATGTTTTGTTCTAAATCGTCTATTGATGAATCCCATGATTTTAAATTGGAAGAATCTAGTTTAAATACTTTAAATCCGATATCAAGTTTTTCAATTTCTTCTTTATTTTGATTTTCTGAGATTATCCTATCTCCAGCTCTTCTTAGACGTTCTTTTCCTATTTCACAAATATTTTTATATCCAGATTTATATGCTTCACTTTTTTCTTGAGATAATTCAGGCAATTGAACCATTATATATCTACGATTAGTACACGATTCTTTATTTAGAATCATAACTGCATGTGCTGTTGTTGATGAACCAGAAAAGAAATCTATTATCAGGTCACTTTCACTAGTAGATATTTGGATTAGTGTTTTTAATAATTCTATAGGCTTTGGATTTTCAAAAATTTCATTATCGAAAAGTTCATTCAATTCCTTTTTTCCATCTGTTGTAGTACCTTTATTTAACAATATTGAATATGGTGTTACTTCTCTTTTTTCATTAAGAAATATTTTTATAGCTGGCACACCTTCTCCATCTTTTCCCCAATAAATTCTATTATCCAAATCTAATTTTTTAAACTCTTCTTCAGATACATCAAATTGACGTGTAAATATTTTTCCACTAGGGGATTTTACTGAATAATAATTTCTATGAGAAGAATTAGAGTCTCCTTCTTTCCTAGAGATACTCCCAGCCTTATAATTTCCTCTTGGATCGCCATCAAGATTAGAATATTCATTTTTAAATTCTGGGTACTCTAATACCTTATTTAATTTTTTCTGTTTTTTATAACAAAATACTAGATACTCATGATCTGTTCTGAATGTTGCAGTATTTTTCATTTTACCGTCTCTACCATCACCACATTTTCTCCATATCATAGTTTCTACATTTGTCTCTCCAAATATTTCGTTACATATTTTTAAAACATTTGATATTTCATTATCGTCTATTGATATTATCATTATACCATCATCTGTAAGTAAATTACGTCCTATCTTAAACCTAGGATACATCATATTTAGCCAGTCAGTATGGTATCTACCGTTACTCTCTACATTAGCTCTAGTAGTTTGACTAGTAATTTCTTTATAATTAGTAATATTATCTCTAAAACTATCCTTATATACAAAATCTCTTCCTGTGTTATATGGTGGATCAATATAAATCATTTTTACTTTTCCAAAATAACTTTTTTGAAGTAATTTTAAAACTTCTAGATTATCTCCCTCAATATAAAGATTCTCTGTATTATCCCAATTCTTGCTACTTTCTTTATCAGGTCTTAAAGTTCCCGTAGAAGGAGTTTGAGCTATTCTAATGGCATCACTTTTTCCATTCCATGTAAACTCATATCTTTCTTCTTTATCGTCAATATTATCTCCCAGTATTAATCGTAACTTCTCAAAGTCAATCTTACCTTCTTCAAATACCTCAGGAAAAATCTCATTTAATTTATTTAAGTTATCTTCAGTCAAATCCATGCTTATCCCCTCTAACATTTTCATAAATTAATTCCCCTTTTTTATTAAAAATAATACATTTATTAAACCATCTTATTTAATCTGTCATTTGTTATTTTTTTAATATCATTTAAATATTTTTCTTTATTGTTAGAAATTTTAGATTTACATGTTGGACATACTGCTATTATGTTCAGTATACTATCTAGCTCTTCTGAAGGTTTGTTTTTATCTATTACATAAATACATAGATTTTGGCTTTTTTTATTACATAGTTCACAACAGTTATTGGCTATTTTTAAAACTTCTTTAACCCTACTACTATTTATAATTAGATTTGTGATTTGCAAATTTGAATTAGATTTTTTAGCTTTTTCATTTGTATCTTTATTTTTTGTATCTTTATTTTTTGTATTTGTTTTCTTATCATATATTGGTATTTTATCTCTGCAATTTTTACAAATATCATATCCTACTTGCCATAAAACCACGGATTTTTTATAACAAGAACCATCATCTACATCATAATATTTACAATTAATTCTTCTTTTCTTGTGAGCTTTCTCAATATGATATGGTGTTCCAATTTTCCCCCTTTGAGGCTTATTTTTTGAAATCATATATATCACCCCAAATAAGTTATTTAAAAATAACTCATATTATTTTTAATGGCTATATTTAGAAAATACTTTTTAATTCCTTAATCTTTTTCTCCAAATCAGTTGCCTTAATATTAAGCTCCATCTTTTTATTAAACTGGTTTTCTTTCTTAAGATTTCTAATAGTTTTCTTTAGTTCATCTTCTAATTTTTCTATTTGCTCTGATATTTGTTTACTTTCTTCCAAAGTCTTTTTATCACTTATATCTTCATACCCAATGATTTTATCAGATATTTTAAAAATATAAATCTTATCATTTATAGTCTTATAGAAGTCAAATAGATTTGTATAAGGTATTTTTCTAAGACTTATAGAGTCTATAAACTTTTTATCATTTTCACTTAAATTATTTATGTTTAACCAATCAGTTATATTACTTTCCTCTACTACCGTTTTATTTTTCTCAGTTTTACTAAGTCTTTTTATAGCTGTACTTATACAATATTCTTTATCAAATTCATATATAATCACCAGAGGATTTGGTATGCTATTATTAATAATCTTACTTATTTTATCTATTTTATCTTGTTGCTTTAGTTTTACCTTTAAATAAACTATAGCTTCATAGTAGTACTCATCATTTACAAAAGGTGCTATGTTTAAAGTAGAGCTGTTTAATATATAACTCATTTCTATCCTATCTATATAGTCAATGAAAATCTTCTTATCTTCCTTTGACAAATCTCCATTATCATAAAACATTTTTTTATCTAGTTTTCGTCCAAGATATTTAACTTTATCTAATCCAAGCAATTCAAACATATTATTATCTCCTATTTAATTACTAAATACGAAACTATTTCAAATTCATTTTGGTTAGTATTGTTATTTAACATTCCACTTAAATCTCCTAAAGAAAATATATTTAAAGTGTCTTGTTCTTCTATTTTTCCTAGAATGTCATTTGTAACATATTTTAATAATTCTTTGTACTTATCCATTTTCTTTTGATTTTTAGTTTCTTTATTAAACTCTTCCACTAAATCATTTAGGACTTTATTATTTCCAGCACATAATGATTTATAAATATCTAGTATTTTCTTTACATTGGAATAGTTATAAATTATCTCTCCATCTTCTCTAACATAAGCCATATAGTAGGGATAAATTGGATTTTTATCACTTTCATTTTTATATCCATCTATTTTCTTTAGGCAATAAATTACTCCACGTTTTATTTCACTATCTAGTGATTTATTATTGTTATTTACTATGGCATAAATGCCAAGGGGAGTATTCTCTATTTCATCATTGTATTTATCCTGTAAGTTAATAAGATCCATTCTAAAGTCGTCTAATGTGAAATCTGTAAGGGATACATTTCCTTTTACATCTTCTAAGTCGATAACTTCATCTTGTAATTGTTTAAGTTGCTTTCTTCTATATTCTAAGTCCTTCATTTTCTGTGGATTTTCACTTATAACGTCTTCTTCTCCAGTTGCAGATATATCTAGCATCTTCATCTTTTGTTTTACTCTCCCCTCTAAGTGTATGTATTCATCAAGCTCCATACTAGGCCAAAAATTCACTAGCTTTATGCAACTATTTTTTGATCCAAGGCGGTCAATACGACCAAATCTCTGAACTATTCTAACTGGATTCCAGTGAATATCGTAGTTTATCAAGTAATCACAGTCTTGCAAGTTTTGCCCTTCACTAATACAATCTGTGGCTATTAATATATCTATATCTTCTTTAGCTTCTAGCATTATTTTTTCTCTTTCTTTTGATATTGGAGAGAAATTTATAAGAACTTTATTTAAATCAACTTTACTCATTTTAATAGTTGTCTTAGGATTTTCACTTCCTGTAACTAAAGCTGAATTTAAATTATATTTTTCTTTTGCCCATATACTAATATTTTTATATAGATACTTAGCTGTATCTGCAAAGGCTGTAAATATTATTATTTTTTTATTATTTTCATTTATAGGGTTATTAACTTTTCTAGAAATTACATTCTTTAATTCGTTTAGTTTGTTATCTCTACTTTCATTTATTTCTCTTGATTTAGAAAGCAAATCTAAAATTATATTTCTATCTAGCTCTAAATCTTGTTTATACTTGATTATATCTAAATCTTTAATTTTAATTTTTACCTTGTCACCTATAGTAAACTCTTCTATAGAAGTATCTAATGGGTCAATTTCATCTATCTCTATATTGATCTCATTATTTATACTTTCTAATTTTTTTATCTTAGAGTTAATATTATTAAGAACATTCTCTAAAGTTAAAGTAAAAGAATTTATAGAACTTTCTAGCCTTTTTAGAAAATTTGTTTTCATTAAATAAATCATACTTTGTTCACGGTCTATTTGTCTTAACACACTCTTTCCACCTTTAACTTTGGTATCATAGAGCTTACTGTAATAGCTTTTCTTATGAGGGAGTACATATTTTATTGGTGCATATACAGATAAATTAAGTCTTAGTATTTCATTATTAATCTCTTTTAGTGAAGGAAACTTACCTAATATGTCAATATCTGATTTTATATTTTCTGGTTTTAAACGTTTTGGAAACTCTCCAATATCTGAAACATTGTAATATTTTTCAATATGTTTTCTAGAACGTGCTATAGTTAATGAGTCTAGCAACTTAAAATAGTCGAAGTTTAACATATCAAGAAGTCTTTCTGTCGTTTTCTCATTTTCTTCTAGTTCACCCCATTTATTAAATATATACTGAGCTTTTCTAAGTGTAGAGCTAATACTTTTTATATCTGCACTTTTTTCTAATGCTTTATCGTTATCTTCTGTTATAAATGCTAATTGATTTTTTAAATCATCCATTTTGTTATTAACAGGTGTAGCTGATAACATAAGTACCTTTGTTTTTACACCGTCTTTTATAATGTTTTTCATTAATTTTTCATAGCGAGTTTCTCTATCATTAACAGCTACGTTATTTCTAAAGTTATGTGATTCATCTATAACTACTAAATCATAGTTCCCCCAATTTACAAAATCGAGGTCTATATCACCACTCATTCCACCTTTTCTTGATAAGTCAGTATGATTTAATAAATCATAAGAAAATCTATCACTTGCCAATATATTTCTCTTATCATTAACTCTGTAAACTGACCAATTATCATGAAGTTTCTTAGGTGTAAGAACTAAAACCTTATAATTTCTAAGTTCATAATATTTTATAATAGCTAGAGCTTCAAAGGTTTTACCAAGACCAACACTATCTGCAATAATACAACCACCATAAGTTTCTATTTTATTAATAGCTCCAACTACACCATCTTTTTGAAAGCTATATAATCTATTCCAAACTTCAGTATCTTTAAAACCAGTTCTTGATTTGATTACTTCTTTATTATCATTTTCTTCTAAAAAATCTTTAAATATGTTGTACAAAGTAATAAAATATAGAAACTCTGGTGAGTTATCCTTATACAAATAACTTATCTTATTTAAAATATCTTTCTTAACGTCTTTAAGTTTATCTTCATTATTCCATATTTCATTAAACTTACTTTTTAATGTAGAATTTAATTCATTATCATCTGTATAAATATTTAAATACATTGGAGTAGAATTTATATACCCTAGGCTTGGGCATGATAGAGAAGTTGCTCCAGTTATACTCACATTCTTATCATCACTCTCAATATGACAAAGAGCACCATTCATTTTAGTATTTTTTAAAGCTTTAATTTCTACTTTTCTTTTAATCCATTTAGCTAATTCTCTAGCAATATAACTTTGATTAAGAGTACATCTATCCTTTAGCTCTTCTTCTACTCCGAATAATTTATTTTCATTTTCTTTAATTTTTCTCATTATGTTTTTGTTATCGTTATTCACAAATGTAGGCTCTGTATAGATAAATCTCAAATTATCTATTTTTGATAATTCTTCTTTAAGTTCATCGAAGGCATACAAAGTAAAATAAGATGCTATTATAGAAAGTTTTGAATTTTCCTTTATATGTATTTTTAATACATCTCCAACTCTACCATATTGCTTATTGTCTATTAATTTTCCCTCCATGCTAAATCCCCTTATTTGTATATATTATTATCAGTATATTTTATTAAATAAACTGACAGTACATGAATTACTTGCTCATGAATCACCAGAGAGGACTATGAGACATACTTGATTACTAGATGATATGAAGAGAAAAGTTTTTGACAAGGTAATTAAAAAATCATTTGTAGTTTTAATAACAGTAATAAATTAATAAACTATACTAAAGCCATGATTGAAAATACTAAAAATAGAAAAAACACTTGAAATGACTTAATTCCAAGTGTTTTTTCTATAAAATTTATTTTTCTACTTCGCTTAATTGTTCTAAGTCAACTTCAAATCTTGAATCCCCTTGTAATGTTTCTACATATGCAGTTCCTATGTTATTATCAACACTTAGTATTTTTACTGGGTTTTCTTTATAAAAAATATTACTGTTATTATCTTGTGTATTTACTATTTCCATAGCTCTTCTTAATTGCATATAATCCTCCTTGGTTTCTATTACATGTTAGAATTTATATTTAGATTAACCAGATTAAATATTATTTATTCCTGATTCTTTCTCTAACATATTAATTTCATCCAAGGTAAATCCAGTTAATTCCACTATAAATTGTTTGCTAGAATTCTTTCTTAAAAGCTCTATAGCGATTTCTTTTTTTGTCTCTATAACATTTGGATTATTACTTCTGCTTTTGTATAATTCCTCAGGTTCACTAGATGCATTAGCTTCACTAGGTATATCGATATCTATTTTATCAAATTCGATAGTATTTTGTGTAATATCGTACTCTTTATTATCGTCAAGTATGACTTCTTGATTTTCTGAATTTCTATAATTATGTAAATAAGGTTCTAATATATGGAACAATATAAATGCAGCAGGAATTGTAAAGTAAATTTTAGCTCCCATAAAACCTACGACAACAGTCAAAATACTTATAAAGATATTAATAGATTCAAAAGACATGTTTAATATTTCCTTTTTTATAGTATATGACCTAATTAAACTAATAAATAAACTTAGTAGACAAAGTGGTAGTAATAAATAACTAGAAATTACTCCGCTGAAACCAAGAAAATCAAAATAACCTTCTATGTTGCCATATACAAACATATAACCATTTAAATACGCATAAATACATGCTAAAATACCAAAAGTTGCACCTAGAGCTTGGGTGTACCAATCTAGAAATTTAAATCTCATAGTATCACTCCTAACAAATGTATATAGAATTAATATGCATTTGTTAAGATAAATATATCTTTTATTATGTTATTAAAGATTTTAATTTATTAGTTAATGTATTTTAGTATTTATTTTTTATCTTATAAGTAATATAATATAGTTCTATAAATATTTATTTTACATATTTACAGTGGGTTATTTGGCCTATCAACTGAT